>Ga0157358_1000690_pt1 | contig 14322 bp, 5 predicted proteins | sample AttcapACBM2_FD_111484 | JGI IMG/M metagenome (GOLD analysis project Ga0157358, IMG submission 111484) | Fungus gardens microbial communities from leaf cutter ant in Botucatu, State of São Paulo, Brazil - Atta capiguara ACBM2 | ecosystem: Host-associated > Fungi > Mycelium > Unclassified ...
GGACAAACTATTTTGGCATCATGGTTTCTATGTGGTGGTCTTTGAACGGCGGTGATATATGACATGATCCTCATATACTTCAACTGTGCATCATTTTGATATCCACCCAATCACCTTCTGGAACGATGGTCATGTTGTTCGCCAAACAATCTTGGATGACATACCTGGTTTCGGCGTGTCGCTTGTCTGACTATCTAACAATGATCCGCTGTCTACGTAACTCACTAATATGTAATTGTTACTGGTGATTCCAACAATATCATGTTCCCGGCCCTTTGGGCAATCATATGACCGTCCTTCTTTGATTCCAATACAGTTCCGCCTATCTTGCGATGCTTTCCATGTCGTCCTTCTCCTCACATCACCATCACGATAGTTCCCATGATATATATGTACACAACACACACAAGGCACGAAGTGCCCCGCCGGGGAACGTCTTGCCACGCCAACGAGCCGCAAAGCTGAAATAGGGCAGGTCCCTGACCCTGTAAAGACAAAACGTCAAACATTCCAAATCCTAACTTCCTCCAAAGGCTATCCTACTCAGACGGAGTTACTCTGGTGAAGACCAGACTTGCCACACCGCCTCATGTCGTCAATGCCTTGTCGTGACTCAATCTGTAGTCTCTGTAATTATTATGAGTCAGTTTGTTAGTAGCTACTTTCATGAGCGGACCACCCTTTCAGTATAGATATATTAGACCAAACCATTTAAGACACAGCTTAAGACACAGCATGTGCCTTTATTCTTTGTTCGCACTCCAGGGGAATACCCTACCTTATCAAACATGATTATGATTCCTCTTCAAATTATCATTATGATGTTTGGCAGCCAGAAGAACATAAATATTTGATACTGCCAAAACAGAACAAAGACAAAAGACAAATTTGGAGCAGAGGCCTTGATAAATTCTTGATAAATTCATGTGTTCGTTGAGACATGATGTTATAAAGTGGACTTTCTATTCTTTATCTTTTCTTTCCCCATCTACACTATCATTGGAGCAGATCAACTTGACCATATCCAGCTAACAGTCTGACAGACTGCCAGACAACTATATAGTTCATCCATTTTCCCACTTATAAAAGAATCCAAACTAGAGCAACAAATCTCAGCTGCTCACACATTTTTATGTCAGATTGAGGTGAGTCAATTGAATGCAATTAATATAGAACTTAGACTAATTGGAGTACTTGTTAGAGTGTCACAAACATCTGCAGAAGTGGCTGCCACTTGTCAGAGTTCTGAACAATAGACTTGATTTTTAATAGACTTGATTTTTATTTTCCTTTATTCTTTTATTTTTTATTTTTACTTTATTTTAAGTTTCTATTTTCTATGTTTGGATATAGCCAAGAGATTGTGATATAACATCACATATGACTGTTACATATATCACAGTCACACAATCATATGATATAGAGAAAAAATATAGAAGATTCTGGAATAAAATAGCATACTGGTTTTATGAATAGTATATAGCCTTTAGAGTAGGTATAAAGGAACTCCTCACTACTGTTGAACCCTGTAGTGATTTTACCCTCACTGTTGTGGCAACAACCAATAGACCACTTAAGTAAACTTATGAGTGAAGTATCTTATGGAAATTACAAGAAAACTTAACAAGTAGTCCCCAATACATTCCTACACTATTTATACAATAAATACATGGTCTGTTCTAGTGATAAATAACCCTACCCTAAAGTACATGTGTTATCTATAAATCCACCGTACCATTACCACAAGATAAATATGCTGCAATTATGTCTTTAACATTATTGTTCCAGTTTCTTTTACTATATTTTAGACCTATGATATTACATCATGTGACCATGGTCACATGTCTCTTCATTGTCTAAGAGAAAAAGAAAAAGAAAAAAATCAAAGAAAAGAAAAATCAAATCAAGAAAAATAAATAGAAAGAAAATAAAATCAAAATAAAATATTAGAGTCCAAGCATACCATGACACTCACTCAGTTACTTTTCAATCCCACCAACCCCTGCAGTTTTCTTCCTTGATTATAAACTCTACTAAACTCTATAAACATACTATTAATCTTTGTCTCTAATTCTTTCTCATGTACTCACTGTAAATTTCCTCATTTTCTCTCCTAGTAGTGTTCTGGTTGTTTTTATTAGAGTTTCTGACTATTTCACTATTATCATTCTCCTCTTATATTAGCACTGTTCTGCTGGATTGAAATAGACTCTTTTAGTATTTAGGATAGTTGCCACCTTCAAAAGTCCTCATTCTATTCTCTTAAGACTTCTTGAAGATGTATGTTGCTTGTACTTATTCATTATAATAATACACTTAAAACTTCCTAGAGATAATAAAGTCTGTATAAATACTATGGATCCTGCTAGTTGCTCTAACAGTAAAACAAAAACTCTTCTTTGGAACCTTGACATATTGAAAGTCTGATAGTTCTAGATTACCCACTTTATATTTCAATCTCTCTCTTTGTTATGATCTTAATTCTTAGGATTGGATATAAGAACAACTCTTGTATTAGAGAAACACAAGAGAACTCAATAGAAAGCTCTTTACAAACTAGTCTACCTTATATACTCCTACAGATGGTCCATGCTAGCTACTGTGCACCCTACCCTAAATAACCATGTGTAGAGCATGAGGCCAATATGTGGTGTCTATGTTGTATGATATCATTTTGTTCTAGAACCTTCTACTTTCTTCTCTTTAATCCTGTGATCAATGTTGTGACCATACCATCAGATGTGACTGATGTGATTGATCACTTCTAACCCTAACCCCAGAGTTCTAAAAATAGAAAAAATAAAAAATAAATCATGGAAAATAAAATGAGAAAAGAAAATAAAGAAAAACTAAGTCCACCATCTTCAATCTTGACACTCTTCTTTTCTCACTTTCTATACAATGTCCACCCAGACTAATCATTCTATGAATCTCATTCCCACTGATAAGATCTTGGGCATCCTCCAGTACTATTTGAGAGAAGTAGCCAAGAACTAGCATGTCTTAGAAGTATCTATAAATAATATCCTTACAAGTTTCATAACCTAGCTTAGAGATCTGTGAGTTTTTATATTAAATTTCACTTCTCTCCCCTATAACAAAACCTTTATTCTCTACCAATACTCTCATATCTCAAAATCTCCCTTATTGCCCTATCAATACTACCAAAGTTATTACAAACTGGAAAGAACAATATATTATTAGAAAAGCCATACAGTAAAGAACTACTTAGATGAGTTCCAATATTTTATATTTGAAGCTAATTATACTAATTTATCTATCCTAATAGTCAAGTTCTACAAAGACCTTCATAATACAATCTAGAATCAGATTGCAATTCTACCAGTAGATAAGCTAAATAATATAAACCCTGTAGCTTAGTTCAAAGCTGCACAGTATATCAATCAGGCCCAGTAGGAAGATAAAGTCTTCTAGTCAATCTAGTAAACTACCCTAATCTCTTTCTTTTACCCTAGACTACTATAGAGATCTTTGGTCATTTCTATTCTAAGACAACTATCTACTATCTCTTCATTCTCTCTACAACAGCCACTACCAGCACTTCCTACAAGTATTCCCATGAATATAAATACTGCTTGAAAACCTTATCTAATCTCTGTGAAAGATTGTTACTACTATGGGGATCCGAACCACATTATCTGTGACTACCTAGTGAGATTGGATGTTAGATAGCTAACTGCTAAGTGATAAAAGAATGTTGTGGCAACCACTAGTCACAAAAACTAATAATCATACAAGGCAGTAAATCTCTTAGTAAGATATCAAGTGGGGATTACAAGAGAACTCAACAAGGAGTCTCTGCTAAATTGCTACCCTATTTATACTATTACATGATGGTCTGTGCTACTAATAATTAAACCTGCCCTTATGTTCATGCTTCATTCTCATGTCCACTTCATGTTTTACTTAAGGCCACTATGTATACACTATGTGCCCTAACGTTATCTTCCAGATCCTTCTATCATGTTTTATGCCTATGACATCACATCATGTGACATGTCATGTGACTGCAATGTCACATGCCTCTTCATCATCAATAAAAATAAAAATAAATTCAAAAGAAAAGAAATATAAAATCAAGAAAAATAGATAAAAGAAAAAGAAAAATGTTAGTCCTCATATGTATTATAACAAAGAAGCTCATAGAGAACTTGAATGTATTAAAAGATATGAAAAATTGCAGATATTTGGAACTTGCAAATCTAAAAAGTAATGAGAGTAATAAATAAAAGAATATACAAAAAATAACAGTGAACTCTCTGATATACCTGTCTGTTTCACCTTCACAAGCACTGTGGTCCATGTTAAATATCCCAAGTAGGAGAAAAAGCTTCCCTTCTACCTCATAATCAATACTCTCAATACCTGTAGTACTTTTCTCTACTTTCCTATCTCCTTGGAAACCACCAATACTATAGAGACTATTTCTATGTAAACATTAGTCAACTTTAGTACTACTCAAATCTTTATTAACCAAAGCTTTGTAGAAAACACTGCCTGAACACTCACAAGCTCTCAAGGTCCATACTTATATATAATATTAATGGTATCTCCAATAAAGATAGCTAGATATCTAAGGTAATGGATATAGTATTGCAATACTAGTCACACTCTAAGTGAGCCTTGCTTACTATCTCTAGTTTGGAAAAACAAAATCTTATCCTTGACGTAGTTTCCATATCTCGTCCCTGTAGATTTTTGCAATCCCTTCTGATGAAATGTTCATCTAAAGATACATAACCCAAGGTTAACTGGCAAAAAAAGAGGTTTTTATAACAAGATATCTAATACAGTGTTCAAGTTGCCAGGATGTCTAGAAGACCAAGAAATATTGAACATGAGCTTTAGAGACTTGTAGGTTTGATCTTTTCTCCAGTTTAGTAGAGAATGCAGAAAACATATTGTAGTCCTTCAAGAGAAATAAAGAGTTAGATGACTATTACTATCTTATCCAAATACTCTCTGAGCCCTTTGCCCTTAATATCTATATGGCTGGCACCTTTTTCTAGCATTTCTCTAAAGCCTTTTCCAAGAACTGTACCCAAGATAAAGTTCCCATCTTACTTCCATATGTATAGTGGTTCAAGTTGGTCTTTGCTAAAGAAGATTTTGATATATATATATACACTATAATCTTCAGTTTCATAATTGAATATTATTAACACTAAACTCCAGTGTTATAGCAAAATACTTATCTTGTCAAAACTTGTTCTCTGGAACTCTGTTTATCCTTCTGAAGTTATAACCTCATAGCAAATATATAGTATAGCATATAAACTGAAGCTAAGGTCACTTGCAAAGTCTGTAACTCCTTGCTTTTTGTACAAGTTTCCATACTTGGTACAACTCTAATACAACCTTGCAGACTTTCATTTCTAAGTGTGAACTATATTTGACAACTATAATGAATGAGTCATAATATAATAAGGTGATGGAAGAAATATTGAGAAAGTTGGAAGAAAAGAGTTTATATATGAAGCCAGAGAAGTATAAGTGGAAGGTGAGAGAAATAGGGTTTTTAGAAGTAATTATAGGTCCTGAGGGGATAAAAATAAAAAAATAAAAAATAAAGACAGTATTAGATTGGCAAGTATCTCAAACAGTTAAGGAGATATAGAAATTCTTGAAACTTGCTAGCTATTATTAGTGGTTTGTAAAGGATTTTGAAAAAATCCAGGTCTTTGCATAAGTTGATTAGAAAAAAGCAAAAGTGGGCATGAAAAGAAAAATAGGAGAAAGAATTTGAAGATTTAAAAAAAGATTTATCAAAAAACCAGTTATAATAGCATTGAACCCAGATAAGAAGATGTAAATGGAAATGGATGCATCTGATTATGTAATAGATAAAGTATTATTAAGAGAGAATAAGAATAAAAGTAGAGGCCAATTGTCTATCTTTCTAAGTCATTTATGAATTTTATAATTTTTCTTTTATTTATTTATTTAATTTCAGATAATGAAGATTATGTAACTATGGAGTGACAGTGTTATATGATATGATGTCACCAGTCATATAACTTATTATATGTGATTATAATCATATATAATAAAATATAATAAAAGATACTGGAACAATGATATTAAGATACATAACTATGACATAGTAGTTTCATGAATAGAAAATAGTAGATATAAGGATGATGCATGAAGCTTAGAGTAGGACTTATAAAGTAGTATATATAGTATAGAAATATATAAAAGACTTCTTATTAAGTTCTCTTATGATCTCTACAAGACTCTTTTTGCCTATGACTACTTAAGTAACTATTAGAAGAATTGGGATAGAAATACAGAGTTTTCACTTTAAGCTCCAGGAGAAATCTAAGTTCATCATTCAGATAATATTAGCTATATATTATGACTTAAGTTTAAGTAATAGAACAAAAGACAACTCTTGTATTGAGTAATATAAGAGAACTTAATAAAGTCCTTAGTATAAGCTAGTCTATCTTATATATACTACAAGACATGGTATATACACAACTTCTTCTAGTTTATCCTAATACTACATACACACTCAATATACTTTAGCTATATTGTTATATTATCAGCTGCCATAGATTACTTTCTCAATATTCTCATGTAACATGTAATAGTAACTGGTATAATAATATGTGTGATATCACATTACCCTTCTATTTTAAATAAGAAAAAGAAATAAAAATAAAAATAAAATAGAGAAGTAAAAGTGTTGAAGTTTATTTCTGCAATTTTCAACATTATACTACTTACCTTTAGAACAAATCTAAGAGAATAGAATGAGGTTTTTTAAAGATGGAAACTATACTAAAAACATCTAGAATATTATCTGGAATTAGCAGACTTATCTGATAGTGACCAAGAATATATAAGGATAATTGTATAAATAATAGTAACAGTTAGAAGTTATAAGCAAGAATGGTAGAGTTGATAGTTAGTGATATAGTAGAAGATCAAATATTGTAAACTTTTTATAATATGCTTGAACTCTTATATTTAATTTAATTTAATTTATTTGATTTATCTTTTTCTTTTTCTTTTCTTTCTTGAACAATGAAGAGGCATGTGACTATCATCACATGATGTATCATATGATGTAATATCATAGGTTTAGAACATAATAAAAAGAACTAGAACAATAACATTAAGGGTATAGTTATAGTATGTTTGCCTTGTAGTAATATTATAATAGATTTATGAACAACACATGTAGTTTAGAGTAAAACTTGTAATAGTAGTATATATAGTGTAAGAATATATCATGGACTCCTTATTGAGTTCTCTTGTGATCTCTGAAAGACTTTTTGTAATATAAGACTACTTAGTGTGCTATTAACTATCTTAGTTAGTGGTTACTACAACAAGACTTGATAATAAATATTGGAATTGGTAGTTCCCTTACATCTACCTCCATTTTAGATTGCTGTAACTTAAAGCAAGAGATACTAAATAGAACTTGATATTTTGAAAATCAGCTGTTCAAATAAGCTATAGAGCTCAGAAATTGAGTTCTACTACTTTATTCAGTACAAATATATCTGAGGCATTTTTTTAGGAGTTTGCTTCTAAGCTGAAACTATTCCATATTATGACTTGGTCTATATAAAAAAAAGAATAGAACTAAACTAATAAAAATTAAAAAAAATTGAAAATTAAAAAAAAAAACAGGATGAAATAACTAAGTTTACTTTGGTACTTTCTAACATTATCCTTCTTTAATATTTCTCCAGACAAGAAATATACTTTTATCTCTTCTAATTTCATTCAAAATTTCTTGAATCCTCTGCCTCAAACTTCTTATCATCCTATTTATATAGTATTTTTAATATATATTTCCTTAGTAATTCTCCTCTATTAAAGTTTTTATTCTTAGTTTTTTCTATTCATTCTTGCTTTCTGACTTCTGTGCTCAACCTCTCTTTAAACTTGGCTACTGCTTCTCTTATATTCTCCAAGTTTACTTCCTTCTCTCAAGTGTTATACTCTACTATAAAGCTTTTCCACTAGATCAAGTACTTCATACATCTTTACACCATTCTCTTGTTAAGAATTTTCTCCACTTTCCACTTTTATTTTCTGTCTATCTCTACTAGCTTTGATTCTTTTGCTTTCTGCTTCTTAACTAATTTTCTACCTGTTGATATTTACTACTAGGTAAATTCTTATTAATATTAAAAGCCTTAGCTTCACTGTATTAATTGATACCACTTATTATATCATGTAAGGGCCAACATATAATTTTGTTAACTTTCTTGCTAGTCTCTTCTTAAACACTAAGTTCTTTATACTTAATATTACTTCATTACCTTTCTTATATACTTCTGCTTCCTTCCATAATTTATCTGCTTGCTACTTTATCTTCTCTTAGATTTTTCTCAGTGCTACTCCTAATTCTTTCTGTATCTTTCTTATTCTCTCCACAAACTCTGTTACTGTTTTTATCTTTCTCTTTTTTCTGATATCTGCTCCTATCCACAGTTCTCTCCCATAGATGGTGAGACCTTGGTCACTGTTTGTACTTTAATGTTGACTGCAAACTCTACCATAATAAGCCATTTAGACCAGTTCTTCTGCCTATAGTCTACAAAGAATATGAGATACTGTTTCAACTTCTAGGTTATATATTCTGTCTGACTATCCATCTGACAGTGAAATACTATTAAAACTTTTGTCTGGATACCTAATATTTGGTTCAACACTCTTATTAAGTCTGCTGCAAAGTGGAAACTTCAATCAGATATCATGCTTTCTGGCAACCCATATAGCTTCCATATATTATGATAATCTATCACATACTACAAAGATTGCATTTTTTCCTACTACTAACAGCAACTTGGTAATGAAGTCAACTATCAAGTATGTTCATAACCTCTCTAAAACTTCATTTGTTATATCACAAAAATATCTGAATCTTAGGTGCACTCTTAAAGGTTTAGAAGTGATTTAGAAGTTTAAGAGAATGATAATAATGATTGATGTTGTTCAGTATAAGGTCTAATTCTCAAATATAGAGGTATATACAAAAGAGTGATGGTCTGTGTGCAAGCTATTTCTATCACATACTCAATACTTATATTTAACAAGGCTATTATCTATCATAGCAGATGTCAGACTAATTTTATAAGATAACTAATTATGTTACTACATTGATATATTTGTATCTCTATGAATACTAATTGCTATGTGATATATGATATATTGTGTAAATAGCCCTTATTTAGAGCTTTCCAGTACAACTTAGTTTGTAAGAATTAGTCTACTGGTTGTAAACATACAAGTTGGATAAAGTTTATAACATGCTATCAGTTTTCTATTAGAAGTTCTGTATGGTTTTTCATTCTTTAATACAAGTTGCAATCTTCTATATATCTTTCTATATCTCTCATTACTCTTAGCCACTAATAATTTCTTATTATTAATTCTGTTATTTTTTACTTCCCTCTATACACTGTTACTAGTACATCATAATGTAACCATATAACATCTAATCTCAAAGCTTCATCTCTTGAGACATAAAACTTTTCTTCCTTCAAAATAAACTCATTATTTATCTCTTATTCATCTTCTCTTCATACCTTAATATCTACTTTATCTTCTCTGCTACTTTAACTACTTATTTGTCTTTTATTTTTGGTTTTTTTCCAGTATATCTACTTCTGATCCTTTTACTACTACTTTTACCAAACTAAATATTCATTCCTCTTTTATTAATTTTATTAATTTTTACTATTATTTCCTGTTCTTATTTTCTAGTCTGGCCTTCTACTCAATTCATCTACCTTTCTTATATTTGTTCCTGATACATGTTTTAGAGTAAAGTCAAATCTAAATAGATATAATACATATCTTGCTTATTGTTAATTTAAATCCTGTGTTGTTAGAGTTGAAGATGATGGACTCTATTTATTTTTATTTTTATTTCTATTTATTTCTTACTTTGGAACTTAGGGTTAGGGGTTAGCATGATGTCACACATTGGTCACATATCACATGAATGCTGTCACAGTCACATGTTACATAACCAAATGTTATATAAAACATTGTAGAAGATTCTAAAATAAAGATAACATTATATAGCATGTATTATACATGGTTCTTTAGAATAGGCTAATGGTAGTGTAGCATAAACCAGTAATTTAGTGTATATAAGAAACAATCTTGTACTAAACTCCTTTGAGTTCTCTTATGTAATTCCTATAGAAGGTTCTTTCTTTTGATCTACTCTAAGATCTTAGATTTATAACATATATTTTCATGAAGTATTTCAAGTTTTTTCAATTAGTCTAGACCTCAAATTAGAACTTTGTATCCTCTAATAGATATCTCCAATTTCCTAGCTTTCTTAACCACTAACATCTCCTTGTCATAAATTTCATAGGTTTACTCTATCTTATTCAACAACTTGAAAAGATAGACTACTGGCCTCTATTTTTCATCTTCACACTCTATTGATAGTACTTCTTCTGTTGTATATTTTGATATATCAACTTCTATCCTTATTTTTTTGTTTAAATCTAGTACAGCTAATCCTAGTTCTTTTGTAAATTTCTTTTTCAACTGCTCAAATATCTTTTCCTGCTTTACTCCCCACTCTCACTTCTACTCCTTCATTACCAAATCATATAGAGATTTGGAAATCCTTGTAAAAATCATTCATAAATCACTAGTAGTAATTAGCAAGCTCTAGAAACTTTTGTATATTCTTGATCTTTTTAGGAGCTAGTTAATCTAGTACTCCTTTTACCTTCTTTTTCTCCATCTTAATACTATCTGGCCTAATTACTACACCTAAAAAGCCTATCTTCTTGATATCTCCTTGACTTTCCATATGAATTTTTCTGGTTTCATGTATAAGTTATTTTCTTCTAATCTTTTTACTATTTCACCCACTACTTCATTGTGTTCTTCTTCTTCTTCTGTCTCTATAATTATGTCATCAATAAAACTTGCTATCTCTCTATTATTGTTTAAGTTTCTTAGGATCTTATTCACTATCATATAGAAAGTGACTGGTAAGTTTATCAGTATTATGACTTATCTCTCAAATATTAGAGAAAAAGCATACTTGTATAGAGTAATAGAAAAGATTCCAATAGAGTTCCTACTACAGAGTAGTCTATTTTATATACCTCTAGGAGTTGGTCTGTTCATCTTCAACCTATTCTAAGGCTATAACTAAATTTTTCTAGTAGTTTCTATAATATTCAACTAAGTTATATGACTGTGTGACTGTAAATTTGACATCTGTCACGCTTATGTCACGACTTTGTAATATTTGTGACTGTCACATATGTAATGTAATATCATACTCTTAGCCAAGTTCCAAAAAAGAAATAAGAAAACTAAACTATAAAAGAAAGGAGAAATTATAAAAGACTAGAAAAATAAAAAGTAACCAAGTCCACTTAAAATATTTCTAACAATCAGCCCAAAGAATATTACCATTGGTTCAAACAACTCTTCTAGCATTGTGAATGCAATCTTCCACTCATCTACCTCTTTTATTCAAATATTATTTATAATCCATTCATTCAAATACTTCTTACCATCCTTCTTTTCTACAAAAAATACTGGTACTATTTGAGGCAAATTAGAGGATCTAATATACCCTTTGCATAGCTACTCTTATATAAACTCTCTCACTTTCTCTCTCTTATCTCAAAACAAAAAATAAACCTTTTCAATCTCTCTTTCAAGTTTATTGTATAGTTCTATATTTTTCTAGTAGATATCTGCTCACTTGTCTTCTAATGTTATTTCATATATCCAAATTCTCTATAGCTGTAACAATTCCTTCCTCAATTTAGACTGGGTTTTATATCATTACCATATTTGTTGTCTCCACTCCTTCTATTAATACAGTGTAAGGAAACCTGTTTTTGCTAGTACCCAAACTTTGTTTCTAATCCCACCAAACCTTCTAGTGGTTTTGCCTCTATTATTCAATACTCTCCTACTTCTGCTAGACTCTGTAGTCTTTCTCAAGTAACTCTACCAAACCTTATAAGCATATTGTCAACCTCTATTCTTAAGCTTCTCAGATATATCTGCTGTAAATTTTCTTTCTTTCTCTTCTAGTAGAGTTCTATTAAAGTTCTTAACTATCTAGCTGTTATTATTTCTTACTTATGTCAGTACTGTTCTGCTAGATTAGAATAAACTGTATTAATAATTGCTACCTTCAGGAGTTTTCATTTTGTTCTCTTAGAACTTTCTAGAAGTAAGTGCCACTTGTACTTAGTCATTATGTCAATATACTTAGGACTTCCTAATGGTTGTTCAAGTCTATGAAATCCCACAAACTCTGCTAGTTGCTCTAACATGTAGAGCCCATGAGTACTCTAGCACCCTTATCTCATTATCTCTAACTTTTAGGTGAGGATAGCCTTGACTAAAACTTCTCTGCTGTTATTTTCATTGCTCTTTGTCCTTGAACATTCATTCTTCTACTAAGTCTTACCTCTTCTTGTTTACTCTTTCTCTAATGCCTATCTAAATTTGATGTTCTCTTATACCATTGGTTCATATTTCTTAAAGGATTTTCTACCTCTATGAGTTTCTTTCTGATTATTCCATTCATTCATTGCTTAAGCTCTTCAATTAACTACTCATTAAATCTGCTATCTCTTTCTACTCATTTAAATTCCTGCACAAACTTTTTTACTATCTTACTTTCCTGTTCTACCCACTTCAACTCTGTCATCTTTGCTGACTCATCATCTCCTCCCCCAAATTCTCTCTACAATTCTGTTAAAAAATCTCCTGCCAACTCAAATTTGACTTTCTCTGCTTCAATTTCTTCTAACAGATTTTTACTATATATCTACTAATTTTCTCTGCATATACATCAATCTCTACTACACTTGCTTCTCTACTGACTCCTCCTTCAATCTCATTCTTATATATAACTTGCAGGCTATCACAAACCCTACTACCTATCTTGTCTCTCTACTAAACAATAGTGATCATGCCATCTTTTCTTCCTTTCAAAGACCATACTCTTGGAGTGACTGCTCCTCAAACTGTTAGTACTACTAACTACTCTCTCAATATTTCTATCTGCTCTACTTTTTGCATGATTCAAAGCTGTAACTATATCATTTGGTTAACAGGTGTTTGCTAACTTATGATGTAAAGTGGTGGTAGTGTAATTGATGGTAATAGTAATGAAGATGGTAGTGGTGGTGTTAATAAGTTGGAAGAGAGAGCTGGTGCTGGAGAGGAGATTGTGCTACTTTCACTCTCTATCTTATACTCTGAAGTTGACAAAATCTTAGTAAGTACCAACAGGCCCATTGCTTGTTCTATCTAATACTGTCTACTAACTATCTAATTACCAACTACTGCCCTAATTGAATTATATTATATCTTAACTTAGGAAAGTTATTCTGCTTTAGACAAGATCATGCAGATCAATCACTTCTATTCCACCTCAAATGTTCTTAATAGATCCTTGTTAACTTTATGAACCTCTATTTTCTGACATCTGAAAATCACTAGTAACCAGAGTAACTCACAGTCTTTATTCTAGATAACTACTCTAAATAGTATGCTTAGTATATAAATTAGTAATTTATACTGTAATAGCCTTATCCTAAAATTCAACCAAAACTAGCACTAATTTTCAGTGTTAACAACAACACATCTTACTACCTTTTAGTGGTCTCAATTCTCTAAGTTCTCCAAATACTCTTCTGAAATATGTGACCAATGTAACTTGTAAAGGTATAGTATATAAGCTAAAGCTAAAGATTATTCTGACCTCCATCTTCTATGTTCTCAGATAATACATAATGACTTATTTGGACTTTTGAGAGACTTCATTGAATCTTGGATAACAAAATGTGAACTATGTCTAATATGGATTAAGAGAAGAATCTTATATAGAGTTTACACAAGAAAACTTGATAAAGTTCTTAGATGTCTATCTTATATATACCAGCTAATAGTTTGTATAAGACTATCACTTATCTACACTAAAAGCCATGTATACTATCAGAAATCTATCAGAAATATTCTGAGTAGACTTAGTGATTTTCTATTTTTCTAGTCTTTTATAATCTCTTTTTTCTTTTATAGTTTAGTTTTCTTATTTCTTTTTCTGACTTAGCTAAGGAAGTGTGATATTTTGTTATATGTGACAGTCACAGTCACACAGTCATATAACTTAGTAGAATATTATAGAGACTATTAGAAAAACTTAGTCATAGTGTTGTAGCAACCACTTGTCACTCAAGGACAAATGATCTCACAACGAGCAAAGCTCTCCAATGGGCTATCAAGTAAAGAGTGGGGGATTACAAGAGAACTCGACAAGGAGCC
>Ga0157358_1000691_pt1 | contig 14321 bp, 15 predicted proteins | sample AttcapACBM2_FD_111484 | JGI IMG/M metagenome (GOLD analysis project Ga0157358, IMG submission 111484) | Fungus gardens microbial communities from leaf cutter ant in Botucatu, State of São Paulo, Brazil - Atta capiguara ACBM2 | ecosystem: Host-associated > Fungi > Mycelium > Unclassified ...
ACGGTGTTGCCGGTCGCATCGCCGCGTCAATCTGCGATGAGCTGGGCAAGCCCGTGTTTACTCCGGCTGATATCACCGGCGAAGCCGATCCGGAGCGCGGCGCGCTTGATGGAGCACTCACTGTTGCGCTGCTGGTTGCTATCCAGGAAGTTAACGACCTGGGAAAGAGTACGAGCTCAGCGCCGAAGACGAGTTCTGGTGCGAGCTCGTCCTCAACGGAATCGGCGGCCGCACCATCGCCGAAGCGCGGGAAGCGATCAGCCTCAAAGAATACCAGCTCTGGGCAAAATACCGGGCCGAATACGGTAGCCTGAACCCAATGATGCGAACTGAGTGGTGCGCGGGCGTTGTGGCCAGTGTGATTGCAAATGCCAACCGCGATCCCAAAAAGCCACCTTTCAGCCCGACTGACTTCACTCAGCATTTTACAAAAGTTACCGCTGCTAATGAGCCCATTTCGTTAGAGGAAGCAAAAAGCAGCTGGGTGTAACCCTCTCAAGCGGGTTCTTACTTCCCATTAAGACGCATCCTGGCTAGGATTTATCCCATCATTTACTTTGGGGATAGGGATATGAAGAAGATTTTAGCCGTGCTGATGGCTACGTTAGCTTTGGCGGGATGCGTGTCTACATCTATAAATGACGTAAGGAGCTCAGGAGAACAGGTAACGCTCGAGTCAACGCGGAGCGTAGATGAGGTATCTCAGTGCATCCTTTATAAGTGGCAAAATAAGAAGGATATTTTTGGTGGGGTTTTTGGGGCGACAATGCAGCCGCTACCGAATGGCAATACCATTTATGTCGACGGGAATATTTTTATAGCTGACGTTACAAAGAAAACGGAAAACACAACTCAAGTCCAACTGCATTTGATAAACCTAAGAAATGGCTGGGTTGATCTCACCAAAACCTGCCTGTAAAGGCGTATTACCAGATGCAAACCACAGACCTCGCCTTGGCGGGGTTTTTTATGCCTGGAGATGTCATGGCTTCAAAATCACTTGGCACACTAACGATTGACCTGATTGCGAAGGTGGGCGGCTTTACCTCCGGCATGGACAAAGCGCAGCGCGCTTCAGATAAATGGGCGAAGCAGGTACAGAAAGACGCCGCAACTACATCAGCCGCGATACTTTCTGTAGGTGGCGCTCTGCAGGCTGCTGCACTCACCGCTGGCACCGCCGGCTTTGCTTTGCTCAAGTCAACATCTGAGCAGGTTAACGCCACAGTTCAGTGGGCAAAATCGCTAAAAATGTCGACGCAGGAACTGCTTGCCTGGCAGTTCGCGGCAGAAAAGGCGGGTCTCTCTGGCGATAATATGGCCGATATCTTCAAGGACCTGAGCGATAAAATTGGTGATGCCGTCCTGAATAAATCAGGTGAAGCGGTCGATGCGCTCAACGCACTGGGGTTATCCGCCGAGAAGCTGTCAAAAGTCACTCCAGATAAGCAGATGCTGGCCATTGGCGAGGCGCTGGGGAAAATCAGCACTAACGCTGGCAAGGTTAATATTCTTGAAAGCTTGGGTAATGACCTGACTAAGCTGCTTCCGCTTTTCGATAACAACAACGCAAAGCTGAATCAGTTCATTCAGCTTGCGAAAGACTATGGCGTTGCGCCTGACCCGCAGTCTATCGACGACCTGGTAAAGGTAAACGACCTGTTTCAGGACATGGAAGCGCAGGTAAAAGGCCTGAAGATGGAAATTGCGGCTGGTCTGGCGCATGTGGACCTCAGCCCGTTGAATAATTCTCTGTCTGATATTCACAATGTGCTGACCGACCCCGCCGTGCTTCAGGGTCTGGCTGATCTGGTAAGTGAAGTTGCTCAACTGGCGGGATGGCTTATCAAGGCAGCTGCCGGGGCGGGACAACTGGCGACATCTTCCGGAAACCGCATGGCCGCCATGGGCAACCGGATTGATATGAATAACCCGGAACAGATTCAGGCCAGAATAGACTGGTTGAATAAAACCCAGGAAGGGCGCTCTGGTGGCATGTACGGTGGCAGCCAGACTTTTCTGGGCTGGCTTTCTGGAAAGGACGACAGCGTTAAAGCCGTGTCAGATGAAATCGCCACCCTCAACGGCCGCCTGACTGAGCTGAAAAAGAAATCAAAGGCACTGGACATTCCGGCAAGCGTTAATGCCGGCACCGCATCATCTCTTCTTGGTTTTGGTCTTGCCCCCGGCGAAACCAACGGCAAACCCACCAAGCCCAAAAAAGATACCGAAGCAGCAAAAATAGAATCGGCCTTCAAAGCAACTGAACGCAGTTACATGCGCCAGATTGAGCTTATCGACACGACCGGCAAGAAAGTCACGGTTGTTACCGAGCAGCAAAAGCTTCAGTTCGATATTGCAGACGGGAAACTGCAGGGACTGAATGAAACGCAGAAAAAACGCCTTGAGTTTCTGGCGCAGGAAGTTGACCGCCTTAACGCGGTTAAAAAAGCCAATGAGGAAAACGCAAAGGTGGCGGCGTTCGTTGCCAACCTGCAGGCGCAGAACAGTAATGCACAGTCCTCGCTCAATATCGACGTTCAGGGCGCCGGTCTTGGTGATAAACAGCGCCAGCGCATGAAAGAGCGGCTGAACATCGAGCGCGAATATCTCGATCAGCAGCGTGACCTGCAGACGCAGTATCAGTCCGGCGACATCACCAAATCTGTTTACGATCGAGAAACCAGCGCGCTAAGCAGCGCCATGTATGACCGCTTGAAAATTCAGGAGGATTATTACAAAAGCATGGATGCGATGCAGTCCGACTGGATGGGGGGCGTCAGTGATGGTCTGGCTGACTGGCTGGACACGTCCTCTAACTACTCCGCGTCAGCCGCTAATGTCGTCAGCAGCTCGATGGATAGCGCGCTTGATAATGTCGCCAGCATGTTGATGGGTAATAAAGCCAGTTGGAAGGACTGGGCAACATCTGTGCTGAGCATGATCGCCAAGGTGGCTCTTCAGATGACCGCAGTTAATCTTATCGGCGGCCTGGTGAGTTCTGTAGGCGGTGCCATTGGCGGCGCGGCAGCGGGAGGTGCTTCGTCGAGTAATGCGTTCAGCTCGGGCTCATACAGCAATCTTGCGCTTAACGCTAAAGGCGGCGTTTATGAGTCACACGATCTCAGTAAGTACAGCGGCTCGATCGTCAGCTCTCCAACCCTGTTCGCCTTCGCTAAAGGTGCAGGGCTGATGGGCGAGGCGGGACCAGAAGCCATCATGCCGCTCACGCGCGCAGCTGATGGCTCTCTGGGCGTCAGGGCATTAGGAGGGGGTAGTGGGGGCGGCGGTACCACTATTTCCGTAAATGCTCCAGTGACCATTGCGGGTAGTGGAACCGGCGAGACGACAACGGCGAACACTACTGACGCAGCACGCCAGTTGCAGGGGATGATGAACAAAACAATCAATGACTGGGCAAAGCAGCAAGCGAACCCTGGTGGTTTGTTGTATCGGGGAGGATAACTGATGGCTATATCCGAATTTGGCTGGTGCGTGAGAACTGGCGCTACTGAAGAGCTCGATGTAACGACCATGCAGGCTCAGTGTGGGGATGGGTATAAGCAGGTGGCGGCAGCAGGCATCAACAGCGTTCGCGAATCATGGCCCGTAACCTGTAGCGGCAGCAAAGCGGAAATGGCCATGGTCAGGGCATTTTTGAAAGCGCACGTCACCTCATCTTGCTGGTGGGTTAATCCGTGGGGCGAGCGGAAATTGTACCGTATTAAAGCTGATTCAATTCGCCCGAGCTTTATCAACGGCAATTTTGTGGAGATTGCTTTCACATTTGAGCAGGCTTTCGCGCCGTGACATGTCACGGATTAACAGGGCGCTTTGCGCCCTTTTTTATTGGGTGAAATATGAGTTTTTCTCAGGACGTTCAGGCGCTGGAGCCGGGCGGAGTAGTGCAGCTGATTGAAATTGATGGCACTGCATTCGGCCTGGACACCATATTGCGCTTTCATGCCTATAACCTGCCAACGGATGGCTGGGCTTCATTCGCTGCGGATAATCTTCCGTCCATCATCTGGCAGGGCAACGAGTATGAACCCTATCCGTATGAACTAAGCGGTATGGAGATGTCCAGCACTGGCTCGCAGCCTACGCCAAAACTTTCGGTGGGAAACGTGGGTAACTACGTTACCGCGCTATGCCTCCAGTTCGACGATCTGGTGAAAGCGAAAGTCAGAATCCGCACCACGATGACGAAGTACCTGGACGCGGCAAACTGGACAGCAGGCAACCCAAACGCTAACCCGCAGGAAGAGCGGGTGCAGCTTTTCTACGTTAACGCGAAGACGGCTGAAACCCGATCTCAGGTGGATTTTGAGCTGTGTTCTCCATTCGACATCCAGAGCCTGCAGCTACCGTCACGGCAGATAACGCCGGTATGCACCTGGTGCATGCGCGGCTGGTATCGAACCGGTACAGGGTGCGATTACAACGGTACAAATTACTTCACCAAAGACGGCACGCCTACAGCTGATCCGTCGAAAGACGTGTGCGGTGGGCGCATGGCAGACTGCAAAGCACGATTCGGAGAAGACCAGCCGCTGTCATTCGGCGGATTCCCCGCTGCCAACCTTCAGGGGAAATAGCGATGCGAAAAAAAATCATGGCGGCCATTACCCAGCATGTAGCCGCAGAATATCCGAAAGAGGCCTGTGGGCTGGTTGTGCAGATTGGCCGCGCTCAGGAATACGTCCCTTGCACCAATGCGTCAGATAATCCGACAGAGCATTTTTCCATCCCGCCTGAAGAGAAACGCGCAGCGGAAAAGCGTGGCACTATCCTGATGGTTGTTCACTCACACCCTGACGTTCCTCAGCTTATTCCGTCCGAAATGGACCGCGTGCAGTGCGATTACTCAGGCGTTGAGTGGGGGATCATGTCATGGCCCGACGGCGATTTCTGCACAATTAGTCCGCGCGGCGATCGTGAGCTGGTGGGCCGGCCGTGGGTGCTGGGCTATGCCGACTGCTGGACTCTCATCATGGATTACTACCGGCAAGAACACGGCATCACCCTCAATAACTGGTCTGTCGATTACGAGTGGTGGACGGATGGAAAGGAAAGCCGCTACGACGATAACTGGCAGGCTGAAGGGTTTATTGAAGTGCCCGCATCCGAGATGCGTGAAGGGGACATGATCATGATGCAGATTCAGGCGCCAGTCACCAATCACGCAGCCATTTACCTGGGCAACAATCAGATTCTTCACCATAACTCAGGCAATCTTTCGACCCGCGTACCCTACGGGGACTACTGGCGGAACAGGACCGTGCGAGTTGTACGCAGAAAGGAGCTAATGGATGCTTAAAACAATGCGGCTCAAGGGGATTTTGGGTAAAAAATTCGGGCGCGTTCACCAGTATCACGTCGCCGATTTACGCGAACTCATTCGGGCGATGTGCTCGCAGGTGCCCGGCTTTAAGAAATATGTTTCGAATGCCCACCTGAACGGCGTCCGCTTCGCGTTTTTCAGCGGTAAAGAGAATATTGGCCTGCAGGAGTTTGATATGTCATCCGCTGCAACAGAATTCGAAATGGAGCCGGTTCTGGAAGGTTCTAAGCGCGGTGGCGTGCTGCAGATCGTAATTGGTGCCGTTGCGCTCGTTGCCGCTTACTTCACAGCTGGAGCTTCGCTAACGGCTATTGGCCTTAGCGCCACGGCGGCAACCGGTGTAACAACCGCGCTGACCGGGCTGGGTCTCAGCATGATGCTGGGCGGCGTTGTCCAGATGCTAACCCCTCAGCCTAAATATAACGTGGGCGCGTCATCAAGCACAGACAATAAACCTAACTATGCCTTTGGCGCGCCGGTGAATACGGTAGCTATGGGTTATCCCGTTCCGCTTCTTTACGGCTCGCGCGAAATAGGCGGTGCCATCATCAGTGCGGGCAGCTTTACCAGCGATCAGCAGTAGTCATCATCAGGCAGACAGGCCACCTTCGGGTGGCTTTTTTTATGGGTAAAATATGCGACTTCTCAGCGGCGAAACTATTTTTCACGGGAACAAAGGCGGTGGCGGAAAAGCTCATACGCCTACCGAGCAGGCGGATGACCTCCTTTCCATTGCGAAGCTGAAAATGCTGCTGGCCATCTCAGAAGGTGAGATTCAGGGCGATCTCACCGCGCAGCAGATTTACCTGAATGATACTCAGCTGGCCAATGATGACGGCACCTATAACTTTACTGGCGTTATTTGGGACTGGCGCAGGGGCACGCAAGACCAGACCTATATTCAGGGCATGCCGGAGGTTGATAACGAGCTGTCTGTTGGCGTGACGGTTACGCAGTCAGTGCCCTGGACGCGCCAGTACACAAACCTTTCACTCGATGCCGTGCGCATCAAGCTGAGCCTGCCAGCACAGTATACCTATAAAGATAATGGCGACATGGTGGGCACGGTCACGCAGTACGCAATTGACCTGTCTACAGATGGCGGCTCATGGGTGCAGGTTGTTGATGGCCGGTTTGACGGCAAAACCACGTCTGAATACCAGCGCGATCATCGAATCGACCTTCCGGACGCAACCTCTGGCTGGGCAATCAGGGTGCGCCGTATTACTGCCGACTCATCCTCAGCAAAGCTGGTTAACGCCTTCAAAGTTTTCTCTTTCGCTGAGGTCATCGACAGCAAGCTGCGCTATCCAAATACCGCGCTTCTGTATGTTGAAGTGGATGCCAGCCAGTTTAACGGAAGCGCGCCGAAAATCACCTGCAGGCCGAAGGGCAAGCTGGTCCGTGTCCCGACAACCTACGATCCGAATTCCCGCACCTATACCGGCAGCTGGCAGGGAGATTTTAAATACGCCTATACCAATAACCCGGCGTGGATTTTCTATGACCTGGTCCTGGACAAAATTTATGGTATGGGCAACCGCGTCGACGCATCGATGATAGATAAGTGGGAGCTGTATGCCATCGCTCAGTATTGCGACGAAATGGTTTCCAACGGCGCCGGCGGAACAGAGCCTCGATTTACGTGCAACGTGTATATTCAGAGCCAGCAAGACGCCTATAACGTCCTCAAAGATATTGCGGCCATTTTCCGGGGCATCACGTTCTGGGGTAACAGCCAGATTTTCGTTAATGCTGACGTTCCACAGACTGATGTCAGCGGCAAAACGGACGTCGATTTTGTCTACCATTCTGCCAACGTCATTGACGGTCTTTTCACGTATGCTGGCGGCAGCTATAAAAACCGCTATTCCTCCTGTCAGGTATCATGGTCGGACCCGGTAAACCACTATTCTGATACGGTTGAGGGTGTATACGATTCTGACCTGGTGCAGCGCTATGACGTCCGAGAAATGTCGCTGACAGCGATCGGCTGTACCTCTCAGAGCGAGGCGCATCGACGCGGACGCTGGGCGCTGCTGTCTAACGCTAAAGACGGCACCATTTCATTCGGCACAGGGCTGGATGGTTACTTACCCGTTCCGGCAGAAATTATCGGTGTGGCCGATCCCTTTCGGGCAGGTAAGCAGAATGGTGGACGCATCAGCGCCGTAAACGGGCTGACAATTAAGCTGGACCGCGCAATCGAATATGTCGCCGGCGATCGTCTCGTGGTCAACCTGCCAGACGGAACGGCGCAGACGCGCACTATCGCCAGCGTCAGCAGCGATAAGCTTTCGGTCACGGTTAACTCGTCATTCCGACAGACGCCAGTGGCGGGCGCGGTATGGGCCATCGACAGCGATAACCTCGCTATTCAGTATTATCGCGTCACCTCGATTGCCAGTAACGATGATGGCACCTTTACCGTTTCTGGCGTTCAGCACGATCCGAACAAATATCGCTACATTGATGACGGTGTACGTATTGAACCGGCGCCCATTACCGTCACGCCGATAAGCGTGCTGAAAGCGCCCAACAATATCGCCGTCTCTGAAGTGAGCTATTTCGAGCAGGGCCTGTCGGTTTCGATCATGCAGGTGACGTGGGACAGAGTAGAGGGCGCCATCAGTTACGTGGCGCAGTGGCGTAAGGACAAGGGCGACTGGGTTAACGTCAGCCAGACCAGCGCGCAGGGTTTCAGCATCAGCGGTATTTACACCGGCGTTTATGATGTCCGCGTGCGCGCCGTTAATGCAGCAGAGATTTCTTCGCCGTGGGGATACGCAGATTCCACTTCGCTGAATGGCAAGGCAGGTAAGCCTGGCACCCCTGTTAACCTGATGGCTACGGACAACGTAGTGTGGAACATCGATATCACCTGGGGATTTCCAGAAGGAGCGGGAGATACTGCTTATACAGAAATTCAGGTGTCCACAACGGCAGACGGGCAGAACCCGCAGTTCCTCGCATATGTTCCTTATCCCGGCGTTAGCTATCAGCACGGCCCTATGCCCGCCGGTGTTCGCCGCTGGTATCGCGCGCGGCTGGTGGACAAAATCGGCAACGTGGGTGACTGGACTGCTTTTGCCGCCGGCATGTCCAACGTTAATGCGGATGACCTGATCGGCAGTGTGGTAGAGGAGTTCCTGACGTCTCCCGATGGTAAGGCGCTTCTTGACCCGCTAATCACTGACCCGCAGGCGCTGCTGCAGAACATGCTCGCTGACTACGATTCTGTAAATCAGCAGTGGGCCCAGTACGGCGATAACCGCGCGGGCATTTTGCAGGCGCAGAAAGTCGCTGCAGATGCTCAAAGCTCCGTTGCGCAGCTGGAAACGGACGTTGTAGCCAGCTTTAAATCTCAGGGTGAGCAAATCAGCGCCAACGAGGCAGCCATACAGCAGAAGTTCACGGCTTACGCTGATGTATCCAGCCCCTCTGCGATCTACACGCTCAAAACCGGCATACGCTACAACGGCGTGAATTACGATGCCGGCCTGTCAGTCGCCGCAACGGTAAACGGAAGTGGCGGGGTAGATACGCGAGTCGCGGTTAATGCCAACCAGTTCGTCGTTATGAGTGGTGTCGGCAACAGCCTCTATTCGCCCTTTGTCATTAAAGATGGTCAGGTGCTTATCAGTCAGGCATTCATCGGGCAGGGCTGGATTCAGAACGCGATGATTGGCGACTACATCCAGTCCAATAATTTTGTGGCCGGGTCAGTTGGATGGAGACTGGATAAAGCCGGCACATTCGAGAGAAATGCCGCTAACGGTTCAGGGAGAGTAATTGACACTGGTGTGCTGAGACAGGTCTACGATGCAAATGGTACTTTGCGCATCCGGGATGGGCTCTGGTAAGGAGGATAAATTTAATGCCTTGTGGACTGCAGTGCTGGGATGCATCAGGTAAATTAGTCGTTGATATTGGCGACTATAACACCCGATATTTAGGTAGGACCACTTTAACCCTTCCGGCCAACGTAAATTTGGCAAGTGGCTCTTACGGCGGATTGACAGCGGCAGGTTCGTTTGCTGCCATTGTATCAGCGTCCAGTTCTAGTTATTTCAAGACAAACAACTTTGCAACCAGAACTTATGATGGCGGATATAGCGTCTGGAGATTATCAAGAGACGTCACCGCCGTAACTTTAACTTTGGACTTATACGCATTCATATGAGCGGATATCAGGTATTTAACTCAGCAGGCGCTCTTGTCATAGATTCTAATTATAAAGGCACCTATTACCGCGATTATATCCAGCACACAGGCCTTACTGATGTAGGTTATTACAATATATCTTGTCAGTTGGGTAATTCAGTGGATATGGGCTTTGTAAGCGGAAGCGTACCTGATGACGATAATCTGCGCTGGTTCAAGCCTAACAACAACGCCAAATTTTTCGCTTCTAATCCTGCATGGATGACGGCCAACGCTGGCTTAATGGCTCGAACGCATAGCGGCATGCCTGTTGAAAGTGGGTACAGGGATGTTTTTAATCCTGCTGGCGAGCTAATCTGGTCAGCCGTTATGGCAGCAAAAATCCCGCGCATCATCGGTTTTTTCGATATACCGGCAAATTTCGACCTGGATAACTCAGTTTTCTCACAAGCAATAGGCAACAATACATGGATTCTGATGAGCTCATGCCCAAGTGGTAATATTTCGGATGATGGTGCGGCTACGGGTTACTCTGGGCTGTTTTTTAAATTTACAAACGGAACCTTGCAATGCCAGTGGGTTAACCAGTTGCAGCAAACCTGGTCTGGCACATTAAAACCTTATGGCTTACGAATTCCCTATGCCATTCTTCCTAACCTGAGTTGAAACTTGATTGTTACGATCAAATAATTGAATTGCACCTCACAAGGTAATGGTATTACATGGCTATGTGACTATGAGGTGCACATGTATAACTTTATTTTTGCTGCCTTCTTTTTGGCTTTTTCTTCGGAAGCGAACTTGATTAAATATCCTGTTCGTGCGGAAAATCTTCGCATCGATGGAGAGATTCGGGTTCTTTATGATGTGAATAAAGACGGCAGGGGCGAAAACATCCGTTTTACTAGGTCTGATCCGCCTTATGTTTTCGACAAAAGCGTGCGCAAGCAAATGTCTTACTGGAAATTCCCTACTGGCGAGGCCAGAAAAGACGAGCAGCTAAAAATCCTTTTCAAAGCTAATTAAGCCAAAATAAATCAACTAACCCGGCCATTGTGCCGGGTTTTTTATTGCCCGGAGAAAAGTATGTCAGCAGGCACTATCACCGTAACTAACGGATCGGCAACTGTAACCGGAAACGGCACCAGTTTCACAACGGAGCTAAAATCTGGAGATTTCATCGGCGTAATTGCTGGAGGAACACCCTACACGCTGATCGTGGCGTCCGTTGCGTCTAACACTCAGCTCACCATTGGTGCTGCTTACACAGGGCCAACTGCAAGCGGACTGGCTTGGTACGCCGTGCCGGCCAGTCTGATGTATGCCGTAACCCAGCAAGCGATGAATGATATGGGCACGGCGTTGCGTGGCATGAACTCACAGCTGGTTAACTGGCAGAAAATTTACAGCGACGCGTCTTCAGTTACCGTAGAGCGTCCTGACCGCACCACATTCACCGGGCCGAGCTGGGGCTATATGGCTACCCAGTATTCAAACAAGGTTGATAAATCCCAGAATCTTAGCGACCTGGCAGATAAATCAGTAGCGTGGAAAGCGCTGCTTGATGGCAGGACAGTTGCAACTGCGCGCGCGGATTTAGGATTGAAGAGTCTGGCTTTACAGGACCAAATCGACCGAACGGATTTGAATGCAGAGCTTTTAAGAAACCTTTTTGCTGCGGGTGCAACAACGCCGAACCTGCAAGGCGCGGGGGTCTGGACCTTTAACAACACCCCGCTTGGGTTTAATGAGCAGTACGGGACGTGCCTTCAGGTGAACAACAGGGCTGACGCGTCAGGCGCTGCAGGAACAGGGGTATGGCAGCACTATTTAGCACTTGGAACAGGTGGTAACATCCTTTACGCAACCAATATTAACGGCACTTATTCAGCACGTAAGCTTTATTCCACATCCAATACCACTACAAACTCAAGTGGTGCGCTGGTACCTGCATCGCCAGTTGTTCGCATCGTAAATAACCGAGAGACATCGAATCGAAGCGACCTTCTGGGTGTCAACAACGAAGAATATACCTGGTCCACCGTTCGCGGCCTGTGCAATGAAGAGTCTAAAGGTTGCACGGTATCCCGAACTGATACGGGCACCTACCTGATTAAGGGCGCTATTGGCCTGGCTAAAGACCTTTGGTCTGTCATGGACTGCGGCAATGGGCAGGGGCGCATCATTGCTCTGGCGGAAGCCGAGGAAACGACGGAGGGCGTGGTAGTCCGCTGCTACAAGCAAAAATACACCCTTTCTGATGATGGCGACCTGACCGTTGGCAAGGGCGCGCTCATCGATATCCCGGATGAAACGTGGATTGATGTTCGCCTGGAAATGCCTGCTGATTCTGCCTACAACCTGCGACAGCAGGAGGTAGCCACTCAGATGAATGAAAGCGCCAGCGAGGCGCCTTCCTCGTAAAAAAGCCCCGGCGACGGGGCAGAGGTATACCGCGCCGATCTGAGCAGGCTACGGGGTGGGGTGACTAAAGCTTAGTCCCTTACCCTAACACCTTCCAAAACTCCGCTTCATAAAGACAATAGTAAAACCGAACAGCACTATCTTGATAAAAATCCCCGCCAATATTACTGTATATGTATACAGTTATTTTTTTGGAGGGAGTCTGACATGCCGCGCGAATACGAAAAAGAAACAGCATTTAGAAATGCCATTAAGCGAGACCAGCAGGGCCGGTACACAGTAACCACCATTGATTTTGTCACAGAGCTGGAGCGCCTGAACTGGCACCTCACGTTGAAGGAGGCGAACCGCTGGGTTGAGATTTACACGTCAACCTTTCGAGACGTCTCTACAAAAGAGGGTGAGGAGAGAACATTCCAGGTATTCAATCCGAATGGAGGAATCTGACCATGGGATTTCAGTCTCCAGCCCAAGATTATATCGAGCGCCGGCTCACTGTTAGCGATCTCGTCGTGCATAACCCAGGCTCAACTCTCTTTATCGAACGGGATGAAGGCATGCTGGTAGTTGACCAGTCTCTGCCGGTTAAAAAAGGTGACAGGGTGGCGCTGGTGCATGAAGGGTTATCAATGCTGGCCAGAACAGGCGATCGGTGCGTCATTACTGATGATGGACAGAAGATTGCAGGTGAGGCTCTTGATGATGTCATTGTGCTTGGCAAGGTGACATACGAAATTATGAGCGTCTGGCATGACAACGGGCCGGTATAGCCATCACAAAATGCGTATAAAAAAAGCAGCCTTAGCAGGCTGCTTTAGTTGGGAATTTTGGTCGGCACGAGAGGATTAGAACCTCTGCCGCCTGACATTCCATGAGAATCCGATGGTCAAGCTGCAGGATTTTTAGGATACACTTGCTCAACCATTTCTTTCAAAAGCTCCATAAATTTTTGAGCCTGAATAACAGCCGCTTTTGCATCTGCTTCGCTGACATCCATACCAATATTGTAATCAGCTGAGACTCTTTGTGTATGCATAAGTTTTAAGCGAGAACCCAAAGAGATAAGCTTCATTTTGTCAAACGGCTCATTACCTTTTAACCAAGCATCTTTGATCAAATAATCCCGAATAGTTTGATGGGTATGATTGAAGACAGCTTTTTCTAAAGTTCCTGATATCTCATGATAAACGCCGTAGTAAGCTCTTCCTACAGCATTTCTGTAACCGATCTCATCACCTTGCGCAACGCAGCGATCGGCGAATTCAAGAAAATCCTTACCCGTTACGCTCAATTGCTTCTCTCCGATCTGCTGGCATCACTACGGAACCATGAGGTGAAAGGTTTAGAGGCGTATTTTTCCTGAGAAAGTAACTCGACCAGCTCAAGGTTAAGCTCTGCTAATACCATAGGGTCTTGTGTCTCAGCCCTGATAATATAGGCATTATCATCACCAGAACCTACAAAGTAGTTAACACCCACGCAGTTGATACCACGACGGTTAGCTATAGCTTCTGCCTCATCGCATAAAATTTCAATATCTGCCGATGACAGAGATGAAACCTCTTTAAACTTTTCGACTAAGGAAGTCATGTGTTCCCCTTCTTCCTTGTAAGCCTGCCGTTCTGCACCATCAAAAAGCGCTAAAAGCTTTAAATTGTAAGCGCGGATCAGTTTGGTGTTTCCGATACCAAAGGCGGCGTTACGTGCAACACGTCTGTTTGCCGTAGTACAGTAAGTACGTTCTAAACGGAAAACTTCTTGCCTATGGAAATAGTTATGAGCGCAAAGCCCAAGATAGGCAAGGTAGTTAGACGCTATAAAGCTGTTTTCAGACTTGAGCGCCTCGTTGAAAAAATGAACAGCAGCATCAAAGTCATTCTGCGACGCCCATAACAAAGCTGTTTGATAGGAGCGCTCAGGTTCAGGAAGTAGGTTAATAGCCTTTTCAAACTTATCAATTTCTGCCAGCTCAGGTACGGTATGGGATTCAATGTAACCCCACAGCGCCTCATGGGTGGTTTTAGTGACAGCTTCTTTTTTGGCTTGCATGGACGCCTTAGTAACCTATTGAAAATGAAGAGTATATTATTGTTATTGTTTTTTTTGCCCCGCGGGCTGGGCAGTGATTGTATCACCCTGGCTTAGGTTGTCACTCTGAAAATGAGTAAAACCTAATGTGCTTATCACTGACTTATACGTCAGTAACTAACATCTATATATAGAAGATTAACGTCAAAACCAGCTAATTCTTTATACCTATGGCAGGCTAAAAATTAATTTTTTATTGCGTACATTTGAAGGTACATTTATTAATATTTCATTTGATTAAATATCAATTAAAACAGTGAGTTGTGTGAATTGGTTGCTATACCCATTTAACTAAGGGGAC
>Ga0157358_1000692_pt1 | contig 14318 bp, 14 predicted proteins | sample AttcapACBM2_FD_111484 | JGI IMG/M metagenome (GOLD analysis project Ga0157358, IMG submission 111484) | Fungus gardens microbial communities from leaf cutter ant in Botucatu, State of São Paulo, Brazil - Atta capiguara ACBM2 | ecosystem: Host-associated > Fungi > Mycelium > Unclassified ...
AAACACTTTAGTTACTGAATGTATTTTGTTATTTACTATAAACTCAGCCATTATTAGCTATTCTGGCTAATCCTCCTGTCTATTATCTACAGAGAACTGAAGATATTGTTCTAATTTCTGGTTCATTTACTCAGTCTGTCTATCAATTTGTAGATGGAAGAATATTGACAACTTGGTTTCAATCCTCAACATTTTATTCAACTCCTTAGTTAACTCCACTATAAACTATAGTTCTCTATCCAATATTACACTCTCCAGCAATCTATGCAACTTCCATACATTATCTCTAAACAACAGCACCAACCCTTCCACTGTTGTTTCTTTTATTGTTGCTACAAAAAGTGCTATCTTGGACAACCTATTACAAACTATTAGGATTGCATCTTTCCCAGCTACTAATGGCAACTTAGTGATGAAGTCAACTGTTAAATGTGTCCATAGTTTCTCTGGAACCTTGTTTACTATCAACTTCTCTATTGGTATCTCTGTTGAATTTTTCATCCTTTGACATATATCACATTCATCTATATATTTTTTACATCTTTTGTTATTCCTGGCCATCAGTAATTTTTTGTTACCAACTCTGTCATCTTCTATCTTTCTCCATATCCTACTATTGGTATATCATGGTATAACCAAATTATCTCTTAACTTCTCATTCTTTGGCACATATACTTTCTTCTCTTTTAACACTAAATCTCCTTCTATCTGCTATTCATAACCTCTCAATACTTTTATTCCTGCCTTCTTTATTTCCTCTACTACTTTAACTACTTTTTCATTCTTTTCTTTAGCTATTTATTTTTTCTATTATATCTACTTTGGGTCTTCCTATTACTACTTTAGCTAAAATATGAATTCATTGTTCTATAATTAATATCTGGTTTTCATTATCCTTTTCTACTTTTATTTTCCAGTTTGATCTCCTACTAAGTTTATCTATTTTTTCTATTTTTATTTCTGATACATGTTTTAGGGTAAAGTTAAATCTTAACAGATATAATACCTAATAAGCTTGTCTTTTGTTCAACTTTTATACTTTTATGAAGTACTCTAAGTTCTTGTGATTGGTCCAGACCTCAAAACTGAGCTTTGCACCCTCTAATAAATACCTCCAGTTTTTCAATCCTCTAATAACTACTAATATCCCCTTGTTATAAATCTTATAGTTTCTCTCTATCTCATTGAGAGATTTTGAGAGGTAGGCTACTAGCCTTCATTGTCACTCTATAAATAATACTCATTCTGTTGCAGAATCTAACACATCAACTTTTGTCCTCATTTTTTTTGTCTGAGTCTGGTATTATTAACACTAGTTTTTTTGTAAATCTCTCTTTTAACTTCCTAAATGCCTTTCTTTGCCTCTTTATCTAATTCCACTTCTGATTCTTCTTTACTAAGTCATGTAATAGTCTAACTATAGACATAAAGTCTTTTATGAACCTCCAATAGTAGTTTGCCAGTTCTAAAAACTTTTGTACATTCTTAACCTCTTTAGAAGTCAGCCAATCTGACACTTCTTTTACCTTCTCTTCTTCCATCTTTATCCTATTACAACTCAAAGATCTTAGAGTAGATCAATAAATAGAACCTTATATTAGGGTTAACACAAGAGAACTTGATAGAGAACTCTGTATAGGATTATCTATCTTATGTATCTAAAAATAATGGTCTGTGCTCTACTACATTAGCCCACTCTAAATAGTTATATATTTGTCTTGAGATTAGTATATGTATAATATACTATATAATATCATCCTTATAGAATCTTCTATTATTTTCTATTATGATATGTGATTGTGACAATGTGTGACAGTAACATGTGACATCATGCTAAACCCTAACCCTAAGTCCAAAAGTAAAAAATAAAAAGGAAATAAAATAAATTGATAAATAAATTGAAAATAAGTAGAGTCCACTATTTTCTGTTTCTCTTCAGTCCTATCACTACTTCTAAGAAACCAACTTTCCTAATCTTTTACTTGCATTTTTCTGGTTTTACATATAAATCATTTTCTACCAATATTTTTACTACTTCTTCCACAATCTCATCATGTTCCTTCTATTTCTCAGTTCTTACTATTATATCATCAATAAAGCTTTCCATCTTTCCAGTATTGATGAGATCCTGAAGGATTTCATTCATCATAGTTTGAAATATAGCTGGTGAGTTTGTTAATCTGAAAAATATCACAGTTGGCTAGAATGACCCTTCTGGAGCTGTGAATACTACCTTCTACTCATCTTCCTTCTTTATTCTTATATTATTGTAACTTTATCTTAAGTTTATCTTTATAAATACTTTCTTAGTACCAATGTTCTCTACAATATCTAAAATTAAAGGTAAAGGATAATTGTTCTTTGCAGTCTATTTGTTTAGTTATTTATAGTCCTAAATCATTTGCTTCTTACTATTCTTCTTTCCTACAAAAAACACTGGTGCCATTTGAGACAATTCCAAGAGTCTGATGTACCTCTTTCTCAATTATTCTTGAATGAACTCTTGTATTTCTTCTATCTCCTTCCTCAACAACAGATACACTTTCCCTTTTCTTGATACAAACTCTTTCTTTGTTTCAATAGCATCATTCCATACTTTCCTAGTGGGTATTCTTTCACTGATTTTCTTACCAAATATATGAATTCACTTATGAAACCATTGTAGAACTAGCTTTTTTGCCTCCTCCTCTAACTTTGCTGGTTCTTCTTTCTCATTCCAGATCTCCCATTCTTCTGCTACTTTCTTTACTTCTATTGTTCTCTCCTTCTTAGGTTTTTTCTTCTTTTTCTTTTACTCTTCTTTCTTTTGCTCCTTTTCTTCTTTTTTCCTTTCTTCTCTCTTTTTTCCCCTCTTTTTGTTTTTTCTATCCTGATTTTCCTTGCTTTGGCCTCTACTGTTTTTCACATTTTTCTGGACATCTGTTGTGGCAACCACTAGTCATAAGACCAATAGAGACACAATCAATAAGTCTCAAAGATGGATATTATTGTGAAGATCACAAGAGAACTTGACAAGGAGTCTCTGCTGAATTGCTACTCTATTTATATAAGGTACAGATGGTCTGTGTTACTAATAATTAACCCTACTCTAAAGTCCATGTGTTGTCTATGAGTATACTATGTGTACATCATGAAGTAGACATGTTGTTAACATGCTCCTTGATATTATCCTTCTAGTCCACTCTCACCTAGTCTAAGCCTTATGATCTCACATCATGTGATATGTCATGTGACTGCAGTCACATGCCTCTTCATTGCCAATAAAAAAAAAGAAAAAGAAAATCAAAAGAAAAGAAATATTAAATCAAGAAAAAAAATATATTAGTGTCCAAGCATACTATAACAACATCTTGTTATTTTTACTTCTCCTATTCTCCAATCAATCTCAGAATTGTGGTGAGAAAGCCATAATATTTCCAAAATAACACTCTACTTCTGCTCTACTTCTACTCTCTCAATCATATTAATCTCTATTCTTTTTCTATATCCCTGATAGATTAGTCTTTTAATTTTTTTAAACTTGAACCCTTGCTTCCTTACAAACTTTGAACTCATAACTAAACCTATAGCCCCACTATCTAACAGTACTTCCACTGTAACTCCTTCTTGCATATCTATTCTCTCCAATCCAATCTTTACTATCACTTCTCTTAGTATGTCCCTATTATTCAGACCACAGCAGAGTATTACAAATCTATTTTTACTACTAGAATCTAATTGAGAACTATTAAATCCCTGTTCCCATTTAAATTATCATTATTCAGTTTATTTCCTCATTCAATCATTATTATCTGCCCATTATTCCTATTTTTCCTATATTTTAGTCTCCTTCTCTGTCTAATCCTTTCTTCTATTCTCCTATTCTTACAGTGTCTTGCAATATGACCAAATCTTCCACAGTTATAGCAATTTCAGTTTTCTCTGTCCACTTCCATGACATATGGATTGTATTGTGCAAACTTTACCCATTGATTTAGATATACCATAACTGTATTTGTCCTCTCTACTTCCTCTATCGGAGTAAGTCCTGCTATTGAAAAACTTGTTATCTCAGCCAAACTTGAGGCTGTAGCATCTATTACTGTTGTACTCCTTGATTGTTTTGTCTTAGAGCTTGAGTCCCATTGTCTCTCCTCTCTCTTAGTCTTTTCTTATCTTACCTACTTTCCCTCCAGTTTCTATTCAAGTTTATTGCTCCTTTGTACCATTGTTCAATGGAGTTAGGTTGGCATTTTGACTCCATAAATCTTCACTGTATGGTTCTATTCATGTCTCTCTTGAATTCTTCTACTAAAGACTATTTCTTATATCCACTATCCTTTACTACTCTTCTGAATTTTTAAATGAACTCTTTTATTGTCTTTTCTCCTTGCTCTATTCTCTTCAATTCTGCCACTTTATTTGCTTCTTTGTCTTTCTCTCTAAATTCTTCTTTCAAGTCTGACAAAAACTCCTCTACTACTTCATAATTTAATAATTTTCTTTCTAAATCCTTCATAACATTCTCCTTCTATACATCTACTGACTCTCTCTGCACATAAGACAAGACCCATTGCACCTGCTCTTTTACTATTGCTTTCTGTTACAACCTTAAGCTAAAGCTCAGGTTGCACTTAGACAAAGACTTGAGAAAGTATAAGGGATGTGATTCAAGTGGTAAAGCATAAGGATACAGGAATGTATCTATGCTATATATACTATGGAACATGTTGTTACAGTGAATAGTCCATGAGGCAAACAAGTCATAAAGCATGAGGAAACAAGAAGGAGAAAATGAGGTTGTGGCACCTACTATATGAGGTGCTGACTGAGACTACTTTGGTGCAGCCAATTGTGTCATCATACTCTCAACCCAACTCCATGCTATATCCTTGAGGTATCAATCATAATGATACCCTGTTTTCAGCTTTCATGTCCTCATGAAATTAAATCAATATCTCCAATTCTCCAACCACATACATCATGACTGTTTTCTTATTAAGACTGATAATAACCTGATTCCAGTTGTCAATTACAATGAAGAATGGTTCGTGTAGAGATCCCCCTTGGAACATCTTGATAGTATATCTGTTTCTTGATGTTTCTGTATTGTTTTTGTTATCCACCAAAGCTGTTGTTACTTCTTTCCAGAAGTTGGGATCTTGTTCTCCTCTAGAGTGAAGTGATTGATAATGGGGAGGTAATCGGAATATTCTTGTTTGGGTAGGGGATTTGACAAATTTCATGTATTTGAAAAGATTATCAATCTCCTTGTTGATGAAACTCGAACTCTTTGTTGAGGTTGACTCTGATACTTCATATGGCTTGATTAATATTACTTCTTCTTCTTCTACTCTTCCTTTCCCTTTGTCTTATACTCCCTCTTTAATATATAGGTCTTGAATTTCCCAAATATTTTCATCCACATAATTGTTTCCTTTTTCTTTATATCGATCCAATTTGTCAGCCAGCATCCTTTGGATTTGGGATGCTCATTCATCTATATCACTTTGAACCAGATATTGAAGGTCTTCCGCCATTTGAGTGATATTCATAGTGTTTGTTGTTCGATTATTGATGCTAGCCATTAGAATTGTCCCTTCCATCTCTGTGACTGTTGTATTTGTTTCTTCTGCTATTTTCTTCATATCTTTCATCATCCTCTGAACATCAATCATCGCTTCGATTCCCTTCAATGTTTTGTGGTATAACCTCATCCAGTCTTCTCTCTCTTTCTTCATCACTTGAGCTTGGTCCATATTATTCAATTTCCTTGAGATATAGGGATTAGGGGAAGCAGGTGCCATTGCATAGTTGTTATTATTGTTGGACAATTGAGAAGACATTTTTGTTGAGTAGTAGCTGTGATAGTTCGAGTAAATGCTTTTGCTGTTGAAATGGGATTTTACCCTCCCTCTTTATAGGTTTTGACTTGAACACCTTGCCCAGTAGTCTTCTATTGCTTCTCTTGCATGAGGCAACCCTGTTTCAGCTATCCATTGGTCGTGTTTATCCCCATAACCCTTCTAGTGTACTAAATATTATGTCCCTCTTCCATGTTTCCTATGCTTTCTGACTTCTTCTACTTCATATTCCACTTCTTCATTAATAATCATTGAAGGAGGTGCTGGTTCCTCATGTTGTCCTTTGAACTTCAGTTCCACACATCATGTCAGCAAGTCTTTATTAAAGACGTTGTGAATCATCCATCCTTCTAGAAGCTCCAGTTCGAATGCTTTTGATCCAATGTCTTTCGAGATTTTGAGTGGTCTGTATCTTTTATTGTCCAGCTTCTTTGAGGGCTGGTTCAAATGAATATTTTTGTTCTCCAGCCACACATTGTCACTAATCTTCAATCCTTAAGGATTCCTTCTTTTCTTGTCAAACTGCTTCTTCATATTCTTCTGAGCTTCTTCTATTGCATTCGTTGCTTGTTCCCAGCTTTTCTGTAGTTCCTTCATGAATTCTTCTACTTATGGAATCTCCATTTGCACTATGAGGTCTCCTTTCCAAGGGTGTCTTCCAAAGTTTAATTTGAATGGTGTTTTTCCAGTTGCTACATGTTTTTTGTTGTTGTACTGGAATTCTGTAGTGGCTAGCCAATTTGTCCAATCATCCTGTTGGTAATTCACATAATGTCATAGAAACATTTCTATCTCTTAATTGATTCTTTCTATTTGGCCATCTGTTTGAGGATGGTATGCTATTAATAGTTGTTTCTTTGTTCCCAGTGCTTTTGTGAATTCCTCCATGAATTTCGATGCAAATTGCAGTCCTCTGTTGCTTAGGATTTTCCTAAGTATCCCATGTAGTTTCTAGATTTCATCTCTGTAGATTTTTGCAATTCCTTCTGATGATATGTTTATTGTTGTTGCCTTTAGTCTGATCATCTTTGTAAATTGGTCTACAATGACTACTATTGCATCCATTCCATTCGATTTTGGTAAAGATACTATGATGTCAATACTGATCTCTTGCCATGGTCCTTTTGGAATCTCTAGTGGATGTAATTCTTCTACCTTTCTTTGGTGTTGAACTTTGTTCTGTTGGTATTTAAGGCATTCTTGTACATATTTCTTGACATCTTCCTTTAACCCTGGCTACCAGTAGGTTCTCTTGATTAATTCCAGTATTCTATGTTGTCTTGGATGTCTCACATCTGCCAAATCATGATTTTCCTTCAGAATTTCCTCTTTGATCTTTCTGTTGTTCAGTACATAGACTCTTTCTTCCATGTACACCACTCCACCTTCTTCCCAGGTTAGACTGTCCTCTTTCTTCAGTGCTTGAACAACTTCTTTCTTTCTTATTGTGTTTCTTTTGATTTTCTTGAGTATATTGCCTTCCTCTATTGTTGTTTTTCTTTTGATCATCATGATTTCTGCTATTGTCCTCCATTGCCATAGTTTGTCCTTCAGGAGTTGAACATCTTTATTGTCCTCTTTAGTATTCACTTGATCTTTTCTTGAAAGAATATTCGCCTTTGTATTTGTCTTTCCCAGTATATGTTTCAACGTGAAGTCATAGTCTTGCAATTTTAAATACCACTGTGCTTGTCGTCCGTTCAACTTGTGAGGTCCCCTGAAGTACTTTAAGTTTTCATGGTCTGTCCAAACTTCAAAGGATTCCTTTGCATCCAGCAGGTATTGCCTCCACTTGGTTAGAGCCTCCACTATTGTTAGTAGCTCTTTATTATAGATTTTGTAGTTTTGTTCTGCTGGTTGCATCGTTCTTGACAAGAAAGCTATTGGTTTCCATTTCCCATCTTGTTCTTAGAATAAAACTCCTCCTATTGCATGGCCTGATGCGTCTGTTTCCACTCTGAATTTTCCCTCTCTTCTTGGTAAAAAAAGAACTGGTTGACTTGTGATCTTTTCCTTGAGTTCTTCAAATGCCTTTTGATGTTCTTCCTCCCATTTCCATTTCTTCTTTCCCTTCAGTTCATTTAGTGGCCTTGCTGTGTGACTGAAGTTGTGGATAAATCGTCAGTAGAAATTAGCAAATCCAAGGAAACTCTCGATGTCCTTGACTCTTGTTGGTGTTTTCCACTCCTTCACTGCCTTTATCTTTATCTGTTCCATCTTAACTTGTCCTTTTCCAACTACTACCCCTAGGATAGGGATTTCTTCCATGTTGAAGTTGCATTTCAATCGTTTAAAACACAAATTGTGTTTCTCTGCTATCTTTAGGAATCTGATCATTCATTCTTCCAGTTCTTCCATTGTCTTTGCTGGTATCACGAAGTTGTCCATGTAGTCTGCCAGTACATCTTCATGAAGTAGTTCTCAGAAAATGCTGTTCATCATCCTTTGAAAGGTTCCTGGTGAATTGCATAGTCCAAAGTACATCACTTGAGGTTCAAATAGTCCTTTATTGGTCAAGAATGCGGCCTTCCACTCGTCTTCCTCTTTGATTCATATGTTGTTGTATCCTCAAATCAAGTCCAATTTGTTGAAGTATCTTTCTTCCTTGAGTTTGTCAATTACTTCTCCAATCAGAGGCAGTGGCATTTTGTACTTTATCATGACTTGGGTTAACTTCCTGTAGTCTTGAACCAACTGTAATGAACCATCCTTCTTTAGAATATAAAAGCAGGGTACTGCATATCTTGACTTTGATTCTACAATGAGTCCTATCTTGAGTTGTTCATCTAGCCATTGATTTAAGGCTTCTTCCTCTTTCAGTGTCATTATGTAAGCCTTTGCATTCAATTTCTTTGGGGCTTCATCTGTTAGATTTATCTCGTGATCTCATTCATGTCTTTCTGGTAGTTTTTCAAACTTCTTTTTGTTGAATAGATGTGTGAATGGTCGAATGTATTCTGGTAAATCTTCTGTGTTTGTCTTGTCTAGTTCCTTTCTGATTTCCCCATTGTCCTGTTCCTTGTTATCTGTTGTTTCTATTGCCTTGGTTCTCCTGGATTTGAATCATATGTCTTTGTGTTTCATTGTACAATTTTCTGGACATCTCGTGAATTTGATAGTCCCATTTTTCCAGTTAACTTCCAGGTTATGTTTGACCAACCAGTCGTGTCCTAGGAACATGTCTGTTCTATCCAGATCTGTTACTGTTGCTTCCAAGATTTCCTTATGTCTGTTGATTTCGATCTCTAGAGGTGCCACCATGGTCACCTCTCCGTTCTTTTTTCTATCGGCATTAAATACTTCAAAAGAGAAGTTTATTGGTTTGGTTTGAATCCTCTTGTCCTTGACCAGTTGTTCATTGATTCCTGTATGTGTGCATCCAGAATCTACCAGTGCCTTCACTTTCAACTTCTTATCATTCTTCATCTTGATGTTTGCTTGCACATTTAATTCCTTCTTTTCCTCACTAGCTCGGCAATTCGGAATAATGCATTTATTATTCTGGGAATTTACATGGGAGATCTCTTGTACCATGCCTACTCGAGATCTTTGCCAAAACCCTGTTTGTTCTATTTGTCTTCATCATCCAATTCTTCTTGTACCTTCTGTTTCTTCATTGTCTGTTTCCCTTTACAATCTTTGGCAATATGCCCCTTCTTATCACATTTGAAACATGTTTGTGTTTCTCGTTCCTTCTTTTCTGCTTGGCATTCTTTTGCCATGTGGCCATACTTGTTGCAGTTGAAGCACTTGGACTTCCCATCTTTGAAATTATCATTGGACTTCCCAATGTCCATTGGTTGTCCTCATCCTCCATAAGTTGTTCCAGTGCTGGTCTTGTAGTCATGTCTCTCTTCTGTGGATTTGTGTCCTTGTCCTACTGATGTGATCACCACTTTCCACTCCTTGAGTGTCTTGGGCATTGCTATGAGTGGATAACCTAATATTGTCTTGATAATGTCGTGTTGTACATTCTTCTTCAACAGGAAGATGGCATGTAGCTCATCTGTGTCTGCCTTCATGGCTAATGCTTCAAATTCGATTATGAAATTTGCTGTGTTCTTCTTTCCTTGCTTGAATGTCTCTATTCTCCATTCAGCATCTGCTGCCTTCGTTTTGTTGCTGAATGTCGTCTTGAGTTCTTTCATGAAGTCATCCCAATCCTAGGTTCCTAATTCTTTGTTCAGCTCATCGAGCTTCCATTGTGCATAAATTCCCACTACATCTCCTCTGAGGCGAGCTAGGATCGCTGTGATCCTATTGTTGGTCTCCATGACCCTGTTACTTTTGAGAAATAATCTGATCCCTCTCTACCAGTCTTCAAACTTCGTTTGGTCACTGTCAAACTACTCTGGGTCCAGTACCATGTTCTTTGGCAATCCTGCCTAGATGTTCTCTTGGCTTGTTACTGCCATTGGTGCTGGTGCTACTGACATCTTGGTGTCTGTTTGTTCGTAGTCCATTGAGGCTTCATATGTGATCTGCAAGGATCCTAGTCGTTCTGATAACACCTTAATATCGTCTGTTCATCTAGAACTCATTATGGTTCTTCCCAACAGGTAACTCTGTCTAGTTTTGTCCTTGGGTTTGTTTCTTTACACCTCTCTTGCAAGGTGAGCTTATCAATGCTTTACCAAATGTTACGACCTTAAGCTAAAGCTCAGGTTGCACTTAGGCAAAGACTTGAGAAAGTATAAGGGATGTGATTCAAGTGGTAAAGCATAAGGATACAGGAATGTATCTACGCTATATATACTATGGAACATGTTGTTACAGTGAATAGTCTATGAGGCAAACAAGTCATAAAGCATGAGGAAACAAGAAGGAGAAAATGAGGTTGTGGCACCTACTACATGAGATGCTGACTAAGACTACTTTGGTGCAGCCAATTGTGCTGTCATATCCTCAACCCAACTCCATGTCAAGAATGAAAGAAGTGGACTTAATAATTTTTATTTTTCCTTTCTCATTTTATTTTCTTTTTGATTTATTTTTCTTTATTCTATTTTTAGAACCAGGGTTAGGGTTAGAGTGACAAGATCATGCTGTCACACAGCAGGTCACAAGTCACATGATACATAGAAGGATATAGAAGGTTCTGGAAGGATGATGTCATACAATATGTGAAATATATGTTAACCTTAAGGCGTACACATGGTTGTTTAAGGTAGGCTAGAAATAGCTTGTACAGACCATTAGGTATTTGTATATAAGGTAGACAATTCTGTACAGAGTTCTTTATCGAGTTCTCTTGTGTTAACCCAATACAAGGTTCATTCTTTTGACCAACTCTAAGGTCTTAAGTTTGTAACACTCCATGCTATATCCTTGAGGTATTGATCATAACACTTTCCTTATCTTTATTCTTATATATAGCCTACATACTATTAAAAAGCTCAAAACCTGCCTTGCTTTCCCATTAAACATTGGTGGCTTGGCCACTTCTATGTTTGACTCTATGTTAGGTCAGAGAATTGCTACTTCTCATTTTTCTCTATCTAGCCCTACTTGAGCTATCAGGGCCTGTAAGGCTGCTATTAACTCTTGTTACTATTAGACTACTTATTCTAAGTTTAAATTGTGATGACTCATATTGTATGATAATGGTGATGATATATAATAGAAGTATGGAATCTATACTGGTCTTACTCTCCAACTCATATTCTGAACTCAACTCAATCTCTGTAAGAGATAGTGATACTCTTCTTGACTACCTCATCCTGTTTTAAACTACCAACTACTACTCTAATTGAATTTGTATATAAATATCTCTAAAAAGAGAATGTCTACTTTAGATAAGACTCATAGGAGATCCCACTATTTCTCTACCTGAATAGGCTATAAAAGGACACTGCAGGACAAGACTTTTATACAAAAAACTATCTACTATGTCTATACAAGATAATACATCTATGTTATGACTTATGCTTATATGTAAAGTGAAGGACACACTCTTGTATTGAGTAATACAAGAGTGTTACAAACTTAAGATCTTAGAGCTGATCAAGAGAAAGAACCTTGTATAGGGCTTACATAAGAGAACTCAATAGAGAGCTCCATACAAGACTGTTTACCTTATCTACAAATACATAATGGTCCATGCAGGCTATTTCTAGCCTACTCTAAATGATCATGTATATGCCTTAAGATTAACATGTATATCACACATTGTATAACATCATCTCTCTAGAATATTCTACATTCTTTCATGTATCTCATAACTTGTGATTGTCACTGTCACCATGTCATCTGATGTGACTGATGTGTGACTGAGTGATGTTATCACTAACCATAACCCTAAATTCTAAAAATATAAAAATGAAAAATAAATGAAAAATAAATGAGAATAAGAAAAAGCTAAGTCTATTTCTTGTGATCTTAACAAAGAAAATTCAATATAGTTTCTAAGTACAAGACATCTATCTTATATACAAACTACTGATGGTCTGTACTACACTTCTTTAGCCCTACCCTAATAGCCATATGTTTGTCTTAAGGTCAATATATATTTACCATATTGTATAACATTATTGTTCCTAGAATCTTCTTCATCATTCCATTGCATCACATGAGTGTGTAACTTATGTGACCATGACTGTGATCTATGACATTACATCTTGTCTTCTTTATCTAGTTCCACAATAAAGAAAAAGGAATAGAAACTCAAAATAAAGAAAAGAAAAGAAAAATAGAATAAGACCAAGTCCATTGTTTACAACTCTGACAATCTACCTGTACCAATAGGCTTTAGTACAACTAGTTTTCTCTATCTGACTAGTATATCCCTTATGCTTAGAGTTCAGTAATTCTTTCTGGCTAAGAGGCTGAGCTACCCCTCAGTTGAGGATAATAAGAGAGTGAAGTAGAAAGAGTACTAAGCTAGGTGTTTCAGAAAGAAAACAGAGTTCTTATGTTATAACTCAAAGACTTTAGAGCAAGTCAATGAGAAAGAACCTTGTATTGGATAACATAAGAGAACTTGATAGAGAACTCTGTACAAGATTGTCTATCTTATATACACTAGACTACTAGTCTATGCTATACTACCCTCTAAAGGGCCATATGTCTACCTTAAGGTCAATAATGTTATGCTAACCCTAACCCTAGGTTTCAAAATTGAAAATAACTTGAAAATAAAATAAAAATGAGAAAAAAAATTGAGTCCAACTTCCACAATTTTAACATCTTACATATAAGACAATATTTACTGAATTTGTTTTTCCACTATATTTTATCTTATTCTCATTCTTAAAAATAATTTGTATGCTATAACAAATCCTGAAATCTTTCCTGCCAAACTATTGAATACTTCTAGGCTTGCCTTTGTCCTAGGCCCCACTACTCTTACTTCTTATACTATTAATAGTGCTTGGATCTATACCTATATTACTAAAAGCTGTTCCTGTTGCTACTGGATAATTTGTTTGTAATTGATTGAGCCATGTTGACTTATATTATATTGTAGTGATGGTAATAATAGTAAGAATAATAATAATGATGGTAGGGTATTAGTAGTAAAGAAAAAATAAAGTAGAACTAGTACTGGTCTCACTCTTAAACTTGTACTTGCTACTTGACTCAATTTTTATAAGTACTAGTGAGCTCTTTTCTTGTTCTATCTGATACTGTTTACTCACTATCTAAAGACTGACTACTATTATGGAACACTTTGGACACTAACATTTTTCTTTTTCTTTTATCTATTTTTCTTGATTTTATATTTCTTTTCTTTTGAATTTCTTTTTCTTTTTCTTTAGTAACAATGAAGAGGCATGTGACATAACAGTCACATGACATGTCACATGATGTGACCTCATAGGCCTAGAATGTAGTAGAAGAATCTGGAAGATGACATCAGGACACATGTATACAACATAGTGGCCTTAAGTAAGAAATGAGGTGGACATGAGGATATAGCACAGACTATGTGTATTCTGTATATATAGGACTCTAATTTAGCAGAGACTCCTTGTCGAGTTCTCTTGTGAACTTCCCACTTGATATCCAACCTAAGAGATTTACTGCTTGTGTAATCATTTATCTTTATGATAAGTGGTTGCCACAACAACTACTGCCTTAAGAAAAATATAAACTATTTTGACTTAAGGAAGTTGTTCTATACTAAATAAGGTCCGAATGACACTTGTTATTCCTTTGTGTATACAGATTACAAGTGGACACTGTAGTATAAGGCTTTTACTTGAAAAAAAACTAACTAATATATTCATACAAGGTAATTGTCAAGACTGTTGATGGTGGACTTTATTTTATTGCTTCTATTCATTTTTATTTTATTTTACTTTTCATTTCTTTTTCTTTTTTCTTTTTTCTATTTTTAGAACAACTCGGGTTAGGATTTATCAGTCACGCTGTCACATCAGTCACAAATTGATGGCGTAGTCACAAGACTGATCACGAGACTTGGGAGAATGGAGTAGAAGGTACTAGAATAAAGTGACGTCATACAGCATGGAC
>Ga0157358_1000693_pt1 | contig 14316 bp, 10 predicted proteins | sample AttcapACBM2_FD_111484 | JGI IMG/M metagenome (GOLD analysis project Ga0157358, IMG submission 111484) | Fungus gardens microbial communities from leaf cutter ant in Botucatu, State of São Paulo, Brazil - Atta capiguara ACBM2 | ecosystem: Host-associated > Fungi > Mycelium > Unclassified ...
AAAACCAATCGAGCAATCATGGACAAATGTGCTCACCAGGACTGAGACATCAATAACTCGTAGTCCATCAGTTCCCTTCACTCGATAGTCAGGATCGACAACTCCCCAATTCGCTCCTCGTGGTGACATCCCGGCGGACCCCACGCTGTGTAAATAAGGACCTACCGTTAAGTGGATGAAGGAGTTCAGCTCTTCATCTGTTGTCAGATTGCTGGGGGGATACAAGGATTCAAACACATGACTCTTAAACGCTGGTGCTGAGAATAACTTTCGTGCCTGTCTATGAGCTTCGCGCATGATGGCGAGGTCAATAGGCTCGGAAAGCAAGTTGACATCAACAATTGGGTGGGCGAAGGGATCTGAACTGGCAAGAGTGATGGAGCCACCTGTGATATAATCGATGTTAGAATTCAAACGGTACGCAGTGTTATATCCTTACGCGAGGCAGTATGAAGATTAATTATATGGACTTGAAGGGACAGGACCCCAACTAAAGTTAATTCTTTTTAGTGATACGTTTTTGTAGAATAAAATACTGACAATCCGGAGTCGCAGGGACCAACTCATCGATTTCGGGCGTCGAAGTACTTATTTGCGAGGTATATATTTCAATATGTGGGGAATCAGGTCCTGGAGATGGGTCAGAAAACCCATATTTGCTGAAAGGAGGACTATCTGTGGGGAGGCGGATCCACGTGACCTGATTCTTCAAGTGTCCCGGCATCCTCAGCGGTCCTGTGCGTGATCTATTCCACTCGGAAAGAGCAACGTCCCGGTCAAAACTATGTGCCCCTATTAATCCAGACTATTCAGGGAAAATTCTAGACCAACGGACTCAGTATTTGGAAGCGTGGTTTCGAATAGACCGAGACCGAATACTTGATCAGAGAAGTTCCTCCCTACGCTCGGGTTGTCGACCAGTGTCTTTATGCCAACGGCTTCTAGCTCAGTGCGATTTCCAATACCAGAATTTAGCAGGGCCTGTGGTGAACCAATAACACCTCCCGCTAAGATCACCTCCTTCCTTGCCACGAGTTTCTTTCTTGTGCTCTGCCTACCGGCCGCAAACTCAACCCCACGAAAGTCTTTATCATTTCCTACTGGCAGAACACGAGTCACGTACGTATTGAAAAGAACGTGAAGGTTGTCTTTGCTCGTCTCCACGTATGCAGTGGCCGAGCTACTCCTTTCTGCATGACTATCAATCGATAATAAATTCCACGCTAGAAAGGGCGAAAGTTATTAGTTGATATATGTACGACAGGAACATCGCTCACAAATTCCAATTGGTCTTCCGTTGTTCATGTCCAATAGAAATGGGAACTCTGTTGGGATTTCTTCCGTTGCCTGAAGGAACATATCATTGATGGGGTGATCGCTGAACCCAGGTGATAAAAATAGCTTTCCATCGACACCATGGAGAGAAGGGTCGATGTGTCCTTGTTCTGTCTGGTTTTCGGAGTCTCGGACCAGTTTTTCCGCCTAGTGTTTATGGTTCAGGGATATGAACACTTCTGAATAAACAATGAACAGACTTTCAGCATGTAAGGCATTATATTGTCCCATTTTAGGCCATCATCTTCCACGATTTTAGCCCATCGATCCCAATCGTCCCTCGATCCCCTTGTAAATACCATACCATCTACAGCAGATTAAATGATGTTTGGTGGTGTCGATGACTCGACACTTACTGTGTGAACTGCATCCACCTAGTATCCGCGCCCTTGAGTAATGGACAGGCAATCCATTTGGACTTGGAGTTGTAGTATAGTTCCAGTCTACAAGGGTGTTTTGTAGCTGCCCCAGAAGTCCTGGGACGGATGATGCAAATATGTCTCTGTTTCTTTAGATCACCAAGAATGGGAGTAAGGAGCGATAAAGGTAACGGGAGTCCGAGGACAACATACGAGGGACCTGCTTCAATGACTAAAATATTCCACTCTGGATTCTCTGCAAGTCGAGATGCAACAACCCCACCTGCAGTGCCACCTGCTCAATCTATTGAGACCCGAAATTCAGGTCAAAAGTTTTGTTACACGTTACCTCCCGCGACAATGAAATCGTAATCGATTCCTGGAGGTAGATCATCCGCACTCTGGATCAGTAAGGTGCCAAACGCAGAGCGGATGCTATAGAATGTAAATGCAATTAAACTAAGCTTGATTGCAGATGGCATACTAAAACTGACTGGGAGCTGACCTACATCTCGAAGTGTCTGAATATTTATACAGCTTTTCAAATTCCTAGGTACTCTCATGATCTGTATTTTGGAAGGGTGATGTGCTCTCGTGATGGCCGATGAAGTCAGACAAGTCATTTACAGACCGCACAAAGACCGCACAAAGACCGTTCAATCACCCACACTGAGGACCTTTCTCCGATCGTGTTCCCAGGACATTCCAATTACCGATCGCATAGACAAATATTTTCTCTTCCCATGGGACCATCTCATGGTTCTGATAGTGATTTAAGGACAGAAGACGGGATTATATCTACCAAAGTACACTCAACGAGGTATTTCAATCCACGTAACGCGGCTAGACAAAAATCCCTAGAAGATCGATATTCAATGGGAAAGGGGTCACGAGTTCCCAGTGGTCAAAAGACCTCAGTATCCGCGAAAATCATAGACATTCGGGTACAACTGCAACTTATAACAGATGAGCTATAAAAGGACCAGTGAGAAGACGAGAATATTGAACCGGCCGGCAAAAGGAGGCAGGAAGCAAGAATGATCTGAGCTAAAGATGGCAACCGATGTATTAGTCATAATGCGCCTTCCCTGGCGCTAAGGCATTGGCAACCTTCCTTCCTTGAAAGGTCTGATGTATTCACAAAATCTCCTCTAGCAACCCATGGACCCCTCCAGCCTGGATAGATCCTCTCAGATATAGAAGCCAGATCGTGCAACGACGTAAGATTTGCTGACATCTAAGATTTGTCCACTGATGCAGCAACCCCGGTCTCGGACTATGTCATCACAAGAACTTCTTAGAAGCCCTCCCACCATGAATGATGTGTGTCATTTGCCGACTGTTTGCTGTTCGTCGACTGCCAGACTCATTCCTCGAGAAAATCAACAACCTACATGTGAACCACAATTCCCTCTGACCCACCATTGAAGGCAGACCCCATCGTGACTTCACGGACACTAGGGACCAAGAAAAGTAGACTGGCACCTCAATTTCTATTGGAGATGATAAGTTTGTGGAATCGTGTAATCAGTAGTATGCAAGTTTCCTACTGTACATCGCATTATTAATTCGTTAGAACTATCAGGTAACCTGGTCAGCGGTGACCAGGTGACCAGGTATTAACGGCTCCCGTTCAATGATAAGTGATTGCAATTGCATACAAAACCACTGCTGTACGTGCATTCAATTGCGGACGCTAGAGGTGTTTACAATCTGACCGTGGCCTCTCATTACTCAAGAGAAATAATTGCACGCGAACATTATATTCTGCAAAGCTTGCTGGGGTCACCATCGACCGGGTTTTTTCTGATGTTAACACAAGACTGAATGTACATAGTAGACTACTACCTGAAAGAAAGGTGACTAAATGTCAGAAAATGAGCGACTGACCATACACCAGGGAAAACAAGAGGTGAGGGCGAACAATGGACCTCAAGTGCCATCACTAATTCACAAATATTAATATATCATAGGCCCTCGTTGTCTAATGGCTATGACGTCAGACTTCTAATCTGGAGGTTGCGAGTTCGAGTCTCGCCGGGGGCTATGTATATATTTTTTCTCATTTGATCCCCTTCAATCGCTAGTGGGAAACTTATTTTCCACAACATCCTTTTCTTGTTTCTTGCATATCAATCCCATGCACTTCATCCATGTTCCATTGAAGCTAATGATGGGTGATAATTTCATCAACGATACTTGTCCCATATCAATGTTACACGTCTCAGTTTTGTTTCTATGTTTGTCTCTTGCCTTCCCGAATTACAATTCCATCAGAAGGCAGTGTGCGATTGAGATCTTCTGGGAATACGCGGTGACATCTGCTTAAGAGTACTTGTTCGCTTTTTCCACGCGGAATTAAGCATATTTGCGTACTTCTCAGCGATCATTTGCGATGTTCTCATAGTTATGCTTTTGTTGTAGGTCTTATTTTCCCGTTGGTTCAGATTGATTCATCCAAGAAGTTATATTATGTGAGATAGAACGCCTTATCGATTATCTCCTTTGCTTGTCCGTAGAGACTGAGATATTAAAACCCCTGGATGCTTCGGTAATGGCCAGTTCAACAATGGCCAGGTTATGTTCGAGATATCATTATCTGTGGATATAATGACGCGATTTCCAAACCTGTGAAAAAGTATGACCTCGATATCCTTGGCTGCATGCAATACATCCCTTTTACGGTACTTGTCTCGCTCTCAAAAGCTATACATCCTGCTTCATACGCCTCAAACAGGGGAGAATTAAATGACGTCCATTATACAGAGATCAGCTTGCAACGGCTCGATCAGACTGCTGGACTCTAAATATGAAAAGGATAAGATGTAGAATAATCCATAACACAATTGAAACAGACGGTACTTATAGGAACGAAAGGTTCTTTTCAGTATCATGCATACTAGATGGACGAGAAAATATGAAGGCACAGTGAACAAATAATTACCCAGCTGTCGAGAGCTGGTAGAATGGGACATGCAAATTTACAACAGCTATCACAACGACGTCCAGAAGGCCGACGTGGGCGGTAGAGGTTATAATTTTGAGGACGTCCAGGACGTCTTGCAGTATTCGACTGATCTAGGTTCACCTCCGATGCGATGCCGCTAACTATTAAGTACCGTATTGTTTCCTTTGATCATGTGATCGAACTGTGACAGAAATTTGAAAATCCCTCCTGCCAGTAGACGGTATAGTACAGCATGCAAAAACATTGCCTGATACCTTCATCATATGGATTCTGACTTCCCCCTTCGTTTGTCGGAAACGAATATGATATCAATATCTGGAGTCAGGCGACCCTTCACTAATTCCAGGCAAGCCTAGTGGTAATCGCTTCAGGAATTTAGAACACCCTTACCGCATCAATAGGCCTGCGCGGAAGAATCACCCCGCGTCTCGGAATTCCCACTAGCCAAATTTTGACACTCCATCAACTCGGTTAACGTCAAATCATTATCCGCGGGTTAACAGGCGAAGAAGCAATCAATCGCACCGTAGGTCCTCCCATCCGCACGGTTTTTTTGCTTATCGTTGCTATTTTCATGACATCAACATCATGATCTCGATACGGGATGAGAAACGTGTTGGAAGGAACCCTATAGCAGCAACATGCAGTGTGGCGGCTTATGTAACTGGGCTCTGCTGAGGGACTATAATGAGACTAGTCTACCATATACAACAGTGTGTATGTACACTAATCGGGATTCCTGTTTGGGTAGCTGCATAGTTGCAGTAAGAGCGATATCACTTTAACAAAATATGTGGTACTGGGCGAGAACAGAAATGTAGTAGGCATACTTCGGCGAAACTCTGTTGTCTGGCCATAATTTGAGGGTTTGATACGCTCCTATATGCATCCGAATATCAAACACAAAGGATAGGGTCCAATGAATGCATAGATCAGGGGAGACTGACATGGTCTGGCTTCAGGAAAATCATCATTGCTGTATTCCCGATATCCCGACCACATTGAGATCAGCGGATCTGTATCAAATATTAATGATCAGTGGTCCCTACCATGGATCAAGTCTTGAAACGGATAATCATGCATCAAGTGTTCAATTTGCCAAATAGTGGAAGGATGGTGTTGTCTGCATTTAGACTACCAAGACTATTATAAAGAATACAGCATGGTTTGATGTACGTCCCACGTTGTTGTCAACACCTTAACTGTTTAGACATGAATCTGCCAGCGCTTTTCTTTTATCTATGTTTGGCGAGATGCGTCTTGTCACTGAGCATAGACCAGGGTGTCAAAGTGGATAGGCTTGTCTCCCCACGTTTCCAGCCCCTGTCCACACGCGATTTCAACTCTAGGCATGATAATTATGAACTTTCATTCTACCACATCAACGATGTTCATGCGTGAGTACTCTCTCTTGCTCATTCGGAACTTTTTCCAACTCAACTCATGGTTACAATTTTCTGATAGACATCTCGATGAGTTCCAAACCAGTGGATCCACATGCACCAATTCGTCGACTCAAGGCAGGCGTTGATTACTTCTACATTTTGATTACCCTTGATTTATTATGGTTCTGAAAGGCTGTGTTGGAGGTTACGCCCGTGTCAAGACCATCATCGAAACACAGCGTCCTACGAAGAAAAATTCCTTGTTCTTAAACGCCGGGGATGAATTCCAGGTATAGTAAAACTACATCTCCGGTTTTATCGCCAACGAACCATGCTATGCAGGGAACGTTATTTTATACCATCTACAAAGGCGAAAAGATTGCAGAAACGCTCAATCAGCTCGGATTCGATGCCATGACACCGGGAAATCACGAATTTGACGACGGAGATGACTTGCTGGGCGACTTTATCGAAAACCTCACCTTTCCCGTTATTTCTAGTAACATCCATTCAAAAAATCCAAAGCTTGCCAAGCATCTCATTCCTTACGAGATATTCCCGCAATACAATCTCGCTATTTTGGCACTTACCACTCCTGACACAGCAAAAATTTCCAACCCTAGCAATCTCACCAGTTTCGAGGATCCTATCGCAGCTACGCAACGGACTGTCGAGTTAATAAAAAAGAACCACCCAACAATCCATCGCATTGTCGCTCTTACACATATCGGGTATTATGACGATATTAGTTTAGCCCAAAATACGACAGGGATCTCTTTGATTATCGGCGGTCATTCTCATACACTTCTTGGAGATATTGCAGGAGCTGCTGGTCCTTATCCGACTATTGTCAACAATCCCGAGGGAGATGAAGTGTTTGTTGTGACAGCTTATAGATGGGGGGAGTATCTGGGTTACATTGACGTCGAGTATGACGCTCAAGGAAAGATCGTGACTTATGAAGGCGCTCCTATTCATCTTACCAACACAACCGCATTAGAACCTCATCTCGAGTCAGAAATCAAAGAGTGGGAAAAAGCATTCGATGTATTCGAAAAAACCATCATCGGATTTACGAAAACGCCTCTCTTCTCATCAACATGCGAACAAGGTGAATGTAACCTTGGCGATCTGACAGCTGATGCTCTTGAAGCATATCGCCCAGGGCCCATTGCAGCTATTATGAACGCTGGTGGGATTCGTATAGATATCGGCGCCGGGAACATTACTCAACAACAAGTATTGGATTGTTTCCCTTTCGGGAATGCCTACGTCCAGCTCAACATGACAGGTACGCAACTCTGGAATGCCTTTGAAAGCATCGTTTCCAAGGTCAACACCGAGAATGGACTACCTGTCGAAAAATTTGTTCAAGTATCCAAGAACATCCGATTCTTGTATAATCCATCAAATCCCACAGGAAGCAGACTGATCACACTCTCAATCGCCGGCCAACCCGTCGTACTCTCTCAGACGTATCTTATTGCCACAACCGACTATGTTGCAGGCGGAGGGGACAATTTCTGGCCAGTCCGAACTGATTTTACCACTTTAGAAACGATAGATGCAGTATTCGGTGACTATGTCATGACACAAAGTCCTCTTGACTATAAACTGGATGGGCGTATTGCAACAACGAATGAAACGACATCTCGGAAATGAAATCAGGTGGAAAGATCTTTATGGGAAATGTGGTTCCGTGCGAGAAGCATGATACATTGAATAGACTTCCAAGTAGTGGATCCTTCCTTCGAGATTCCCCGCTGTCTAGATAAAAGTCAGTGAGCATTATCAAAATTCAAAGAACAAAAGGGACAGACGTCCAATCCAAGGATGTAATCCTCATCGATCATCCAGGAGGTACAGGAGGATTTCACCTCTAACATCCGGGATCTCGAGGGAAATATATGTCGAATAGCTGGCATGAACAAGCCAAAACTTTGAGGTCCAGCCTCTCTGATTGGTCCTCGAATGAGGTTGAAGTCAAGGATCTGAACCTTCCTATTCTCAGAATCCTCCCTAGTCATGGTGATGACTCGGGTTCCTTGAACGTATCTAACGCAGATCTATCAGATAGACAAATGAGGGGAACAGGGAGGCATGATTACACTTGCCTCAACCAATTTGCTGAAAGTTGCACAGGATTACAAAAGTACTTGTTTTGGCTCCATTTCTCCCAGGGTATCTGGCGAGTTGAATGAAATGGAGCAGGTTGCATATATGATATAAAGGCCGACGCGTGAATGAAGAACGTGACGTGGGAGCGAGCGCCATTTATATATCGAGCGGCAATAACGTATATGCGAGCATCAGGTGAAGTCGTAAAGAGTCCATCGCGGCGTGCTTTTCCAAGGAAGGGACCAGTGTGTGACTGTAGTGATGCCAATCGAATTCCAGGGAGAAGGGTAGGCATCATCAGTTTTGCCACACAAAGAGGTGGGAGTACTGGATTCCTGGGATAATCAATATTATATATGGAAATACTACCAGGTCCAGAATTGGATAACACAGCGAAAGAACGTGACGACAAAAGTTCAAATGACAATCCTCCAGCTGGAAAATAGAATGATAGAGTCGTCGAGTTCTTGAAATTCATCAGAATACCAGTTACGGAAAAGTATTTTTAACTTACCAGAATTACAGTACCTGTCTTCCAATCCCACAGCAAAAGTCGGGGTAATAAAGGGCTACTGAAGAAAAACAATGAAAGGAGGTCGTTGGCAAATTGAATAGTAAGATCCGAGACTGTGTCTCCGTCTAAATGGAGTGGAAGCCTGGACATGATTGTAGGTTCCTTAGCTTCAGGATGGGGATCATGCGTTGAGATCGTTCTCAAATGAATCAAAACATCCCGACTCCTCGGGAACATGTAGGGCCTGTACAGAAAAATCAGCTACGTAGGGTTTATTTTAAAAGTCTGGATAACGTACGATTGATTTGCATCCACAAATGCAACCACATCCTGCGTAGGGTCAAGAGCGAAATCCTTGATGGAAAACCCTATCCTTTGCGGTGGAAGGATTACTTGTCGTGAAGGAGTTGAGAAGGAGGGAAGCCATTGTATCGTGAGGGAAGATCCGTCCGTCTTTGCAAACACCCCTCCTACCAACTCGTATGCAATACACCCTCCATCTATATGATGTATCTCAAACGGTGTTCTTGGACACCAAATGTCCGACCACCACATCTGAGTGAAGTGCTTTAATACGTCGATCCTACTTTGATACGAGCGTTCGCCATGGCAAGTGTTGACCAGCTCATATTTTTCCAGTCGATATCGATATTCAAATTCCTGAGCTTTATGAAGATTAACATGAAGTGCTTTATTGACCTGGAACGAATATGAATTTACGAAAAGGACCATAAATCGACAGTTTACCAGGGTACATGAATAGAGAGATTCTCCATCCAACCATCTAAATATCTCGTTAATGACATCATCAGGTAAGTCAGTGAGATTCATGGCATGAGAGAAAGTGCATAAACAGAGTGGTGGAGGGACGACATCAGTCTTTATCACATGACTGTTATTGAGGTCAGCAACTATGCACTTTTGTTTTTGTATTGAGAATTGTGATGGAAAGGATTAGAGCAACTGGCTAGAAACATAGAAAAGTTCTAAGGCTTTAGGAAAACCTGAGAGAACAAAATGAGGTTCCTAAAGGTGACACTATCCTAAATACCCTGTAGTTAATTTCAATCTGCTAGAACACTGCTAATCTAACCACAAAATAATTGTACTATAGTAATCACAAACTATCAGGAATAATAGAATAATCTAGAATACTGGATTTGGAAATGAAAACAAGCTTAGCTCACAATTATAGAAGAAAGTGAGAGAATAGAAGAATAACTAGAAGAAGAGTGCTAGAAAACAGATGAGCATAGTTGTGGCAACCACTAACCAAGATGGCCAACAGCTCGCTAAGTAGTCATATACTACTATACAAGCCCTACCCTAAACTACATGTGTCATCTATGAGTCTACTATATACATGCTATAAGGATTATATTGTTATAATTGATACCTCAAGGATGCATCATGGAGAAGGGCAAAGGGTATGATGACACAATTGGCTGCACCATAGTAGTCTCAGTCAGCACCTCATGTAGTAGGTGCTATAACCTTGCTTTATCCTTAAGGTCTCCTCATGTTATATGCTTCATGTACTGCACATTGTTTCCTCACTTCTACTAGTATATATAGCATAGATACTATCCTGTATCCTTATGCTTTACCACTTATACAATCTCCCTTAACTTCTCTCAAGTCTTTGCCTAAGTGCAACTCTAGCTTAAGGTCATAACATTTATACTGTAAACATGTATTCTGACATCATTGTTCTAGTCTCTTCTATTATGTTCTAGATTTATGATATTACATCATGTGATATATTATATAACCACAGTTATATGCCTCTTCATCAACCAAAAATAAAAGTAAAAGTAAAATAAAGTAAAAGTAAAATCAAATCATGAAAATAGATTAAAATAAAATAAAATAACATATAAGAGTTTAAGTACACTATGATATAATGAGCTTGAAAGAGTAGACATGTTGTTAATTATGGTTTACACCTTAATAACTGAGATTCATAGCAGACTCTTAGAAGGTGGATGAATGTTATACTTATTCATAATAGATAAAATATAAATAATAAGTGATCTTCAGCTTTAGCTTATATACTACATCTCTACTTTGTTATATAGGTTATATATTTTAGGGGATATACTTAGGGAAATTGGAAAGAGTTACTCTATCTAAAAAATAGAGAAGTAGATTAAAGTTCAAGATAGTAAACTTGATTTCATTTCATTTTCTTTTCTTTTCTTTTCCTTATTTGGACTGAGTTAAGAAGTAGTAATGTAACATCATATATAACATATTATAGTTACAACATTATATAATATAGAGAAGAACATAGAAGATTCTAGAACAATAATATTATATAGCATAATTATTATATGTTGGTCTTATATAGAATATATTTTAGACTAGGTTAGATGTAATCTAGTATAAACTACCAACTTAGGATATATAAGATAGATATTGTACTAGAAACTCCATTGAGTCTTCTTATATAAACTCTATACAAGATTTCTCTTTGCTTATTTCTTTATTTTATAGTTATAACATTAGAACTCAATTGCTATTTTTGAGACTGCTCAAATACAAAGCCTTATTAGACATAGTTCATATCTTATTATCCAAGATTTAGAAGGGGTATCTCAGAAGTTCAGAACTAAGTAGTTTATGTTATCTGAAAATATAGAAGATAGAACAGAATGACCTTTAGCTTCAGCTTATATACTATACCTCTACAAGTTGTACTGGTCATATATTTGAGATTGAGAAATAGGAACTTAGAAGATGAAAAACCACTAGAAGGTGGCAAGGTGTGTTCCTGGAAGAAAAGTGCTAGTTTTAATTGATTTTCTCAGAATAACTACTACAGTATAAGCTATTAGATGATATACTAGTTAGTATACCTAGAATAGCTATCTGAAATGTAACTGCTAAGTAAGTTATTCTGATTACTGATAACTCTTGGATGTTTAGGGAGAGATATCTATGAAATTATCTTGGACTAGCAAGAACATTCAAGATAGAATAAATAGATTTAATCTGCACTAGAAGAGGTTTGAAAGCATGGATGAGAGTAGATGGTTGTCTGTGGTTAGGGATGGATGAGATTAGAACATAGGATGTGACAAGCCTTCTCTACTTCTTTCACTTACTCTTTCTGTTATGGGATACTTAAACACTAATATTTTTCTTTTTCTTTTATCTATTTTCCTTGATTTAATATTTCTTTTCTTTTGATTTTCTTTTTCTCTTTATTTTTTGACAATAAAGAGGCATGTGACTGTTGTCACATGACATGTCACATGATGTGAGGTCATAATCCTAGACTTGGCTAGAGCAAGCTAGAAGGGATGAGAAAGATGATGTCAGGGCATATGTATATAGCATGATATCCTTATAGAGAATATAAGGTTAAAGCATGGATGTCATATGAACTTTAGGGTAGGGTTAATTATTGATAGCACAAACCACCTGTAATTTATATAAATAGAATAGCAATTTAGCAGAGATTCTTTGTCAAGTTTTCTTGTAATCTCCACAATAATATCTACTTTTGAGATTTATTGATTGTGTTTCTATTGGTCTTTGTGACTGGTGGTTGCCACAACACTTTCATTATCTTCAACCAAGAGCAATACTACCCTTAGTCAAGAAGAATTGTTAGATCCTAAGTATAAGAGATATACTGGTTAAGTAGGGAAAGCTTAGTCATGTATAGTATACCAAAGCTCACCAGTGTATTATAAGTATATTAACTATATATGGACATGTTCATTACTTTTTTCAATTATCAACTCTATATTATTGGTTTTTTTGTAACTAGTATATATAAAATAATGGCAAATGTTCTTAAGATTTTGCTTAGAGTAGAATTGTTAGAGTTGAAGATGTTAGAATTGCATCAGAGTTGTAAATAGTAGACTTTATTTTATTTTCTTGTTTTCTTTTTCTTTCTAATTTTCTTTTCATTTTTATTTTATTTTTGACTTAGAGTTAGGGTTTAGTATGACATTACATATAACTGTTACAAACTGTCATACATCAGTCACAGTCATGGTTACAAGTCACACAATTACATGTCATAATGGAATATAGTAGAAACTTCTAGAAGGATAATGTCATTATAATATGTTTGACACATTTTAAGAGTAATGTATAGCCCTTTAGAATAGGTTAATAGTACTGTAGTATGAACCAGTAGCTTTGTATATATAAGATAAACTATTCTGTACTAAAAATTCTATTGAGTTCTCTTATGATTACCCAATCCAAGGTCATTTTGTAATCCTTATTTTAGGGCTTAAGTCTTAACAAATTGATCTTCTCAGTTGTATTATAGTTACTGTGGACTTGATTTCAGGATAATATCTCACTTAGTTAGTATATTACATGATTGCATAAATTACTCCCTGTAGAAGTGTTCTTGACTCCTAGTCATTTACAGTTGTTCACAAATAAGTCATTGTCTTATATTCTTCACTCCCAGTCATTTACAGTTGTCTATAGTTTACTAGATGATATCTGAGCTATCTGAGTGATATCTAAAGCTTCTAAGATCTTGTCTCCTGCACACCAAGTTGAATAGAAGATAGTGGACTTTATTTATTTTTATTTTTATTTTTAGACTTAGAATTAGGGGTTAGCATGACATTATACATAACTATTACAAACTGTCACACAATGTAACACAATATCACAGTCACAAGACACACAATTATATGTTACACAAAAGAATATAAAAGGTTCTGGAATAGTAACTTCATACAACATGTTTACTATATATTGACCTAATAGATTACACATGGCCTTTAGGATAGGTTAGATAAGGTCTTGCATAGACCAACTAGCTGGTGTATATAAGGTAGACACTTTGTACTTGAAACTCTATTGAGTTCTCTTGTGTTAACCCAATATAAGGATTTTCATTTGCTCTTATACTTAAGCCTAAGTTGTAACAAGAATGGTTTTCTTAGGTCAAAATCATTTACATTTCTCTTAAGGCAGTAGTCAGTAATTGAAGTAGTTAGTAAAAAGTGTAAGGTGGGATAGGAAAAGAGCTTACTAATATCTATAGAGATTATTTCAAGTTTGAAATATTTGTCTAAGAGTAAGGCCAGCACAGGTTCCTCTCTCTTACTACTATACACATCTTTTTCTTCACTACCACTGTTATGGCAACCACTAGATACAAAGTCCAATAATCATACAAACAAGTAAAGCTCTCAGTAAGCTATTGATTGTTGTAGCAACTACTTATCACAATGACAAATGATAACACGAACGAGTAAATCTCTCAATAGGATATAGAGTGGGAAGTTCACAAGAAAACTCGACAAGGAGTCTCTGCTAAATTAGAGTCCTATATATACAGAATATACATGGTCCGTGCTACATCCTCATGTCTGCCTCATTTCTTACTCAAGGCCACCATGTTGTATATATGTGTTCTGACATCATCTTCCAGATTCTTCTATTACGTTCTAGGCCTATGATGTCACATCATGTGACATGTCATGTGACTGCAATGTCATGTGCCTCTTCATTGTCACTAAAAAGAAGAAGAAAAAGAAATTCAAAAGAAAAGAAATATAGAATCAAGAAAAATAGATAAAAGAAAAAGAAAAATATTAGTGTCCAAAGTGTTCCATAACATTGATGTGGGGATTACAAGAGAACTCAACA
>Ga0157358_1000695_pt1 | contig 14301 bp, 15 predicted proteins | sample AttcapACBM2_FD_111484 | JGI IMG/M metagenome (GOLD analysis project Ga0157358, IMG submission 111484) | Fungus gardens microbial communities from leaf cutter ant in Botucatu, State of São Paulo, Brazil - Atta capiguara ACBM2 | ecosystem: Host-associated > Fungi > Mycelium > Unclassified ...
ACTTTGTATATATAGGACTCTAATTAAGAAGAGACTCCTTGTCGAGTTCTCTTGTGAATTCCCCACTTGATATCCAACTAAGAGATTTACCATTTGTGTAATCATTTGTCTTTGTGATAAGTGGTTGCCACAACATTATTCTTATGGAAAGCACATAGTCTAGATTAGTTGTAAAGTGTGCACAAACTACAATCTGCAGTATATAAGGTAGATTAGTTTGTTACTGGAACTTCATCAAGTTCTCTTATATTAACTCTAATACAAGGTTTTTTTCCTGACTTAACACTTTGAATCTTGAATTGTAATATTAGAACTGAATTCTCTTTCTTAGAACTGTCCAATATAGAACCCTCTCTTCTTTATGATATACTAGCTAGACAAGGAAAGTTCAATCATATATAGTGTACCAAAGCCTACTAGTATATTATAAGCATATCAACCTTATATAAATATATATATATATATTATCTTTTCAAATATTAGCTCTGTGCTATTGGTTCTCTTATGGCCAGTACATATAGGAGAATGGTAGATATTTTTAAAACCTTGTCTAGAGTAAAATAATCTTCTTAGGCCAAAATTGTTTACAGTTTTCTTAGAGCAGTAGTCAGTAGCTAAAATAATCAGTAAATAGTGTGAGATAAGATTCAAAGAGGACCTGCTAGCACTTATAGAGATAAATTCCACACTACTACTACAATCATCTACACCTATTAATTCTCTTCCTCTTTACAATATGAGTTAATACAACTAAGTAAAGCAGTTGTAACTCTTAATAAGATAACAAGAAGAACAAATAGCAGTAATACAAGAGTAATTGGCAGCAATAGCAGTGAGAATAGAAGAGTTTTCAAGACCTAAAATTAAGCACCAAGCTGTTATGACTTAAGTCTCAGAAATAAGATGAAAGCACACTCTTGTATTAAATAATACAAGGGAACTCAATAGAGTTCCAAGTACAAGTTAGTCTATCTTATATACTATAGTCTGTGGTCTGTGTACACACTACATCTAACCTACCCTAAAGTCTATGTACTTTTCATAAGGTCAACATGTTGTTGCTATACTATATGATATCTGTTATGACCTTAAGCTTGGCTCAGATTGCAACTAAGGCAAAGACTTGAGTTGAGAGGTAAGAGATGATCAATTGATAAAGCATAAGGATATAGGATTGTATCTATGCTATATATACCTATCAACCATGACAAGAACATATGGTTTATGTTATGGAATGTTTTGGACACTAACATTTTTCTTTTTCTTTTATCTATTTTTCTTGATTTTATATTTCTTTTCTTTTAATTTTCTTTTTCTTTTTCTTTTTCTTTTAGTGATGATGAAGAGGCACATGACATCGCAGTCACATGACATATCACATGATGTGATGTCATAGGCCTAGAAAGTGGTGGAAGAATCTAGAAGATGATATCAGAGCACATGTATACAATATGGCGACCTTGAGGCAAACATGAGGAAGAAGCATGGACATAAGGGTAGATGTAATTATTAGTAGCATGGACCATGTGTACTTTGTATACATAAGACTCTAATTTAGCAGAGACTCCTTGTTGAGCTCTCTTGTGATTTTTCCCACTTAACTGCCTACTGAGAGCTTTACTCACTTGTGTGATCATTTGTCATTGTAATAAGTGGTTGCCACAACAATAAGGTCTGTAAAGTAAAACTTCTTCATCTTGCACTTGTTGTTTTCCTTTACTAGGTTCTTGTTTCTTCATCTCTAGATCCTCTTGTTTATATGCATCTTGTATCTCCTTGATGTTTCCTTCTACATATTCATTTCCTTTTCCTTTGCAATTATCCAATTTATTTACTAGCAGTTGTTGAATATAATATGCCTAATTCTCCATATTGCTTTGGACAATATTTTGTAGGTCTTCAGAGATACTGAATATATCTCCTGCTGTTAGTGTCCAATAATTGTCACTAGCTTGTAAAATCATTGATTTGATTTCTGTAATCTGGATGTTGGCTTCTTCCACTAGTTTGATAATATTTTGCAATTGCATTTAAATGTCCACCATTCTCTCAATTCTTCATATTATCTTGTGATACTTCTTCATCTAATCTTTCCTTTCTTGATTTATTGTTTTGACCAAATTCATATTGTTGAGAGTGCAGATGATAGTAGTGAATTGTTGAGCCATTGGAAATTTTGATATTAACTAGTTTGGAACTGTCAATTTAGAGTTTTATCTCTCTCTTTTATAGGTTTTGACCCAAAATCCTTGCCCAATAGTCTTCAATCACCTCTTTTGCATGAGGCAACCCCATTTTTGTAATCCACTATGTTGTGGCAACCACTAGTCACAAAGACCAATGACTATACAAGCAGTAAATCTCTTAATATGGATATTAAGTGGGAAGTTCACAAAAGAACTCAACAAGGAGTCTCTGCTAAATTAGAGCTCTATATATACAAAACATGCTTGGTCCATGCTACTAATAATTAGACCTGCCCTCATATCCATGCTTCATTCTCATATTTGCTTCAAGACCACCATGTTGTATACATATGCCCTAACATCATCTTTTAGATCCTTCCACCATGTTCTGGGCCTATGACATCACATCATGTGACATGTCATGTGACTGCAGTATCATGTGCCTCTTCATCGTCCAAAACAAAAACAAAAACAAAAACCATATAAAATTAGAAAAATAAAAATAAAATAAAAATTGTTAGTGTTCCAAGCATCTCACAACACACTGGTCATGTTTATCTCCATAACCCTTCCAATATACTAAGAATTGAGTTTCATGTCCTTATTTTTTATGCTTCCTGATTTCTTCAACTTCATATTCTTCTTTCTTATTGATAATATCTGGTAGTAGAGCCAGTTCCATGTGTTAACCCTTGAATTGTGGTTCTTTTCATTGTGTTAACAGGTCTTTATTGACACATTGTGTATTATCCATTTTTCTGAAAGTTTCAGCTGAAATACTTCTTGACCAATATCCTTTGAGATCATAAAAGATCCATATCTTTTCTGGTCCAACTTTTTTGAGGATTGATTCAAATGAATATTCTTGGCATCCAACCACATGTTATCTCCTACTTGCAATTCTTGTGAATTCCATCTTTTCTTATCAAATTGCTTCTTCATAGCTTCTTTTACTATTTCTATTGACTTCATAGCTTTTTTCCAGCTTCTTTGTAATCCTATAAGGAATTCTTCTAATTTTGGAAACTCTATTCGTATTGTCAAATTTTCTTTTCAGTGATGTTATCTGAAATTAAGTTTGAATAGTGTATGTCCTGTTGCCATATGTTTCTTATCATTGTATTGAAATTCTGCTGCTATAAGCCATTCTGTCCAGTTATCTTGTCTGTAGTTGATATAGTATCATAAAAATGTTCCAACCTCCTGGTTAATTTATTCTGTCTGTTTATCTAATTGAGGGTAATACACTGTTAATAACATCCTTTTTGTTCCTAATACTTTCATCAGCTCCTCCATGAATTTTGATGTGAATTAAGATCTTCTGTCACTAAAAACCTTCCTTGGTACTCCATACAGTTTCCAAATATTGTTCTAATAAATCTTTGCAATTTCTCCTGATGAAATATTTATTGTTGTTATCTTTAATTGAATTATTTTTATAAACTGATCTACTATGTCTACTATAGTATTCTTTCCATTTGACTTTGGTAAAGGTCCAATTATATTGATGCTGATTTCCTACCAAGATCCTTCTAGTATTTCCAATAGATATAATTCTCCTGCCTTTTTCATATGTTGCACTTTATTCTGTTAGCACTTGAAGCATGCTTGTACATATTTCTTCACATTGTTTTTTATTTCTGACTACCAGTAATTTCTTTTGATTAGTTCCATTATTTGATATTGTTCTGGGTATCTTATATCTGCTAGATCATGATTTTCCTATATAATCTTCTTCTGTAGTTTTCAATTATTTGGCATATAAATTTTCCTATCTATATAGACAACTCTGTTTTCTTCTCAAGATTGACCATCTTCCTTTTTCAATTCTTTGACTACTTCTTGTTCTTTAGTGCCATTTTGTCATATTTCCTCTAGTAAAGTGGTTTTTTCTACTACTTGATTTTTTCATAATACTGTTATATTTGCCATTATTTGTCTTCTTGACCACAGTTCCTCTTTCAACATCTGAACATCCTTGTTATCATCTTTTGTGTCCACCTAATCTTTTCTTGATAAAATGTCTACCTTCATGTTCATTTTCCCAGGTATGTGGCATAATGTGAAATCATAGTCTTGTAATTTCAAATATCATCTTGCCTGTCTTCTATTTAGTTTATAAGGTTCCCTGAAGTACTTGAGATTTTTATGATCCATCCAGACTTTAAACTTTTCTATGATGTCCAATAGATATTGTCTTCATTTTGTTAGAGCCTCTACTATTGCCAACAGTTCTTTATCATAAATCTCATAGTTCCTTTCTGCTAGTTGCATTGTCCTGGATAAAAATACTATAGGTTTCCATTTTCCCTCTTGTTCCTGGGATAGAACTTCTCCTATTACATATTCTGAAGCATCTGTTTTTACTCTGAATTTACCTTCTCTTTTTGAAAGAAAAAGCACTGGTTAACTTGTAATCTTGTCCTTCAGTTCTTCAAATGTTTTTTGATGTTCTTCTGTCCATTTTCATTCCTTTTTCCCTTTGAGCTCATTGAGGGTCTTGCCATCTGTATGACTGAAATTTTTGATAAATTACTAGTAGAAGTTTGCAAATCCTAGGAAGCTTTCAACTTTCTTAATCTTGATGGGTATTTTCCATTTCTTTACAGCCTTGACTTTATTGTTTTCTATTTGGATTTGTCCCTTCCCAACAACAACTTCTGGGATCAGAATTTTCTCCATGTTGAAATCACATTTTGATCTTTTAAAATACAGGTTGTGTTTCTCTGCTATTTTTAAAAATTGGATCTTTCTTTCTTCTAATGCCTTCATTGTCCTTGCTGGTATAACAAAATTGTCCATGTAATTTGCCAGTATTTCTTTGTGTAGTAGTTTTCTAAATATGCTATTCATCATCCATTGAAATGTTCCTGGTAAATTGCATAATCCAAAGTATATCACTTAAGGTTTGAATAATCTCTTGTTCATTAAGAAAGCTACTTTCCATTCAACTTCCTCTTTGATTCATACATTGTTGTATTCCCAAATTAAGTCCAACTTGTTGAAATATTTTGCCTTCTTTAATTTGTCAATGACTTCTTGTATTAAAGATAGTAGTGTCTTGTCCTTTATTATGATCTGGTTCAACTTCCTATAGTCTTGTACCAGTCATAGTGATCCATCCTTCTTTGGAATATAAAAGCATGGTGCTACATATCTTGACTTGGATTTCACTATTAGTTTTACTTTTAATTATTCATCCAACTATTGGTTTTATTGAATAAGCCTTCACATTTAATTCCTTTGGTACTTCTACTATCAGGTTAATCTTATGATCTCATTCTCTTCTTTCTGGTAATTTCTTGAACCTTTTCTTGTTGAATAAATGCATGAAAAGTCAAATATATTCCAGAAGATCTTCAGGATTTGTTGGGTCTGGTTCTTTTCTGATTTCTTGTTAATCCTTGTCTGATGTTTCCATTGCCTGTATTCTCCTTGTTTTAAACTCAATATTCTGGTGTTTTATCCTACATGATCCTAGATATCTTGTGAACTATATTCTGCCTTTTTTCCAGTTCACTTCTGGGTTATATCTAACTAACCAGTCATGTCCCAAAAACATGTCCACTCCATTTAAGTCTATTACTGCTACTTCAATGTATTCTTTATATCCATTGATTTTGATCTTCAGTGGTGCCACTTTTGTTATATTTCTATTTTTAGTTCCATCTGTGTTGTATACTCTGAATGAAAAGTTTATTGGTCTTGTCTATATTCTCTTGTTCTTGACCAGTTGTTTGTCAATTCCCATATGATTGCATCTGGAATCTACCAGTGTCTCTATCTGTAATTCTTTTCCATTCTTTGTCTTGATTTTTACTTGTATGTTGAGCTCTTTCTCTTTATTGTTCCTTTGATAGGAAATAATATACTGGTTTTGCTCTTTAGATACATTGGTCCTTCTACTTGTCTTCTTCTTCTGTATCTGTATCTTCTTGGATACTTTGTTTCTTTATTTGTTGCTTTGTCTTACAATCTCTAACAATATGTCCTATTCATCCACACTCATAACACTTTCTAGCATCTTTCTCTTTTTTCAGCTTCTTGCAATCTTTTGCTATGTATTCATATATTTTGCAATTAAAGTACTTTGGCTTTCAGTCTTTGAAGTTGTATCATCCTTTTGTAAATTCATATTCTTGTCCTACTGAGGTTATCATCACCTTCTACTCCTTGAGTGTCTCTGGGGCTGCAATTGGTGGATATCCTAGTATTGTCTTGATTATGTCTAGTCATACATTCTTCTTCAAGAAGATCATGTATAACTCATCTGTGTCTGCTTTCATTGCTAATGTTTCAAATTCAATCATAAAATCAGCCGTGTTCTTCCTTCCTTGCTTAAAGGTTTTTATCTTCCATTCTGCATCTGCAGTCTTAGTCTTATCACTAAATATCTTTTTTATTTCTTGTACAAAGTTGTTCTAATTCTAGGTTCCTGTTTCTTCATCTAGCTCATCAAGCTTCTTCTGGGCATAAATATCAGTTATACCCTCTCTAAGGTAGACAAGGATTGCAGTGATCCCATTGTCTGTCTCTATGACTCTATTGCTCTTTAGAAATAGTCTCATTCTTCTCCACTAGTCTTTGAATTTCATTCTGTCCCTATTAAACTATCCTGGGTCAAGGACTATGTTCTTCAGCAATCCTGCCTGTTCATTATTCTCTTAAGCTGGTACTGGTGCTGTTAACATTTTGTCTATATATTCTGTAGTTCTCTCTAAGGCTTCTTCTGTAACCTATAAAGATTTTAGTCACTTTGACAATGCTTCTATATTATATTCTCTACATTGACTTGTCTTGTTGTTTATGGACTACACTACACATATGTTATTTCTTTCAATAGTTAAACCATTAATTGTTCTAGTGGCCAAACCACTATATACTTTTCTTTTGCAAGGTGAGCCTGCTAATGCTTTACTAAATGTTACAACCTTAAGCTTGGCTTAAGTTGCAACTAAGACAAATACTTGAGTTGAGAGGTAAGAGGTGATCAATTGGTAAAGCATAAGAATACAAGATTGTATTTATACTATATATATCTATTAACCATAACTGGAATATATAGTTTGCATGTGTGATGATGTTATAGAACATGAAGAAATAAAAAGGAAACAATGCCTACTTCATAAGGTACTGACTGAGACTACCTATAGTGCAGCTGGTTGTTGTATCATATCCTGAACTCTATGAACATGGTGAAGTCATGCTGAAGATATGAGAAGGTGATTGTAATAACATTATTTATTTCAGAACCTTCTATATTCTTCTCTGTGTTATATGATTGTGTTATATATGACTGTAACATATATAACTACTCTGTTACAGGTGTCATGCTTTCATCATGCCTTATAACATATGACCATCCCAGGTAATATTATATTACACTCCTTTGTCTAAGTCTAAAATAAAAAGAAACTCAAAAATAAAATAAAGTCAAGTCTATTGTTCACAACTCTGATACAAGCAAAAGTAGCAAAACTACTTTTGTTTAATAAAGAAGCAAGTCAAGTAACAGAGTTTGTAACAGCATACAAATTGTATATTGAAATGAGGATGAGAGATGTAGAAGTAAAAGAACAAGTTTAGTGAATTTTGACATATGTGCAAAAAGGATCAGTAGATATTTAGAAGGAAATTTTGTCAAAAGATATGGAAACAGAAGAGATATAGTTTGTATTAGCAAGTGACTTTTTAACATAACTGAAAAGAGAGTTTGGAGGAGGTAATAATGAGTTTGCTAAAGTAGCCAAGCTTAAAAAGGTAAAACAAAGAGAAAAGACAATAGAAGAGTTTGTACAGGAATTTAAAAGAGTAGTAAGAAAAAGTAGATATGAGGGAAAAGTATTGGTAGAGAAGTTTAAGAGAGAGATGAACAGAGTAATTAGGAAAAATCTGATGGAGGCAAAAAGACCTTCAAAAAAAGTATTGAACAGTTGTATGAATGTGCCAATAATTTAGATAAATACTAAAGAAGGAGTAGAAGAGAGGTTGAGAGAGAAGAAGAAGAAAAATAGTGAGAGTCAGAGACAGAAACAAATAGTAATAGTAAATAACCAAAGGGGGTTTAGGCCATGATTATTTCATCCTACATTTAGCTAAGAAGTCAGAAGAAACAGTAAACACTAGCAAGACTTAAGCCTTAATAAAAAGAGTAGAGAGAATAAATTCAGTAGTAGTTAGAAACTCTCTGTAAGAATAAGAAAATAGAGGAGGAGAAATAAGAAGGAATCCTTATGTAATGGATGTCAGAATTAAAGATAGTAGACTTTATATATTTTTATTTATTTTCTTATTTTCATTTTATCTTCTATTTAATTTTTTTATTTTAGACTTAAGGTTAGAAGTTAGCATGACATCACATGTATTTGTTACAAATCTGTTACAAATTTGTCACATGTTTGCAGTCACAGTCACACAATCATATGTCACATAGAAAAACATAGAAAATTCTAGAATAATGATATTATACAGTATATTTACCATATATTAAACTTATGGATAATACATAGCCTTTAGAGTAGGTTAGATAAAGGTTTTATATAGACCGACTAGCTAGTATATATAAGATAGATACTTTATACTAAAAACTCTATCAAGTTCTCTTGTGTTAACATAATACAAGATTCCTTTGTTAACTGAATGTTAGACATAGTTCATATTTTGTTATCTGAGATCTGATAAAGTATCTTGGAAGTCCAATAAGTCAGTTTATATATTATCCAAGAATGTGGAAGACAAGATGAGAACAATCTTCTGCTTCAACTTATGTATTGCATCTCTATAAGTCACACTAGCCACATATTTTGGAAGAGGACTTGGAAAACTTTAGGAGATTAGGGCTACTGGAAGGTGGTAAGGTATATTATCACTAACACCAGAAGTTAGTGCTAGTTTTGGTCAATTTTCAGAATAAAGCTAGTACAGTGTAAACTACTAGTTTATATACTAAGTATACTAAGTAGTATACCTAGGATAGTTATCTGAAATGGAACTATTAAGCAAGTTATTTTGGATACTGGTAATTCTCAGATATTGGGGATAGAAGTCCATGGAGTTAGCAAGAAATCAATAAGGACATTCAAAGAAGAATAAAGAGAGATAATCTATACTAAAAAAGATGATAATCTATACTGAAAGAGGTTAGAGAGTATGGATGAGAAAGAAAACATTATCCATGAATTGGAATGGATGGCTGGAATAGAATATAACACTTAACTCTGAGTCTTCAATTGTAACAATGAATGTAAACAGAAGGAGAAACTATTATAACTATGAAGGTTTTGGTTATCTTGTAAGACATTGTAGAAGTTGGAAAATTGTGAGACAAGAAAGAAGAATTGAATATGGGGACAATTTAAATAGTGTATATAATTCAAAAGTGGAAGGGGATCAGAATCTCAACTGAGTCCTCTAAATAGATTTGCTATTCTAGCCAGTAGAGTAATAAATACTGGTTTACTAAATCAAGAAGAATCTTTGAGAGAAATAACAGTGAAAAATTGGTCTTGAGAGGATTGACACACAGAAAGGAGTAACAGTGGTGTAACAAGGTTGGTAATGAGTTCAGAGTTTGCAGAAAAACAGAGATTTAAGTTGAAGAAAATTGAAAAATATATATGTAAGAAATGTGGACAAGACAGTCAGCAAAGAAATATCTATAGAAAATACAGTAGAGGTTAATATATTTTATAAAGAACATAGAGAGAGAACAGAAATTGATTAGAGGACAGATGAGATGAAGATAATGAGGTATCTAGAGAGATGTGGAAGACAGTGGAGACCAAAACAGAGAAAATTGGGGTGGCAGAAGCAAAAGGGGAAAGAGGAGAAAGAGAAAGAGAGAAAGAAGTGAAAAGAGAAAGAACAAAAGAAAGAAAAAAAGAGGAAAAAAAGAGACAACAATAGAAGTGAAAAAGGTAGTAAAAGAATGGAAGATTTAGAATAAGAAAGAAAAAGCAGCAAAGTCTAAAGAAAAGGCTAAAAAATTGATTTCTCAAAGGTTTCATAAGTGGATCCACATCTTTGGAAAAAAGACAAGTGAGAGGATATCAACAAAAAAGTATGGAATCATGTGATAAAGATAAGAGAAGAATTTGTATTAGAAAAAGAGAAGATGTATCTGTTGTTGAGAGAAGAAAAAGAAAAGATACATGAGTTCATTAAAGAATAATTGAGAAAAGGGTACATCAGACCCTCAAAGTCATTTTAAATGGCATCAGTGTTTTTTGTAGAAAACAAAGTGGTAAAAAGAAGATAGTTCAAAACTATAGGTATTTAAATAAATAGACAATTTAAAAAAATTATCCTTTACTTTTGATTTCAGACATAGTAGAAAATTATTTACTAAACTAGATTCACAGTAGAGGTATAATAACATATGGATAAAGAAAGAAGGTGAGTAAAAGACAGTGTTTATGACTCTAGAGTGATTGTCTGAACCAACAGTGATGTTCTTTAGTCTTATCAATTCACCAGTAACATTCTAAACAATAATAAATGAGATCTTGAGGAACTTGATCAACACTGGAGAAGTGGTGAGTTTTATGAATGTACTATATCCCAAACTCTAAAATATGTCTGAAACATGTCTGACTTCAATACAACATCAAATCCCTATGGTTATTTAGCTTTATTTTTGCCCAAAACTCCATCAGTGGTTTAATACTTCATAATGGACTTAATTCCATCAAAATTCTGCAGTTATTTGGCTTTATTTGAGTCAAAATCTGCAGTCATCTTTATCTGTTTCCATTGCCTAATTATCTTTTTCAAACTCCACAAAACTACTCAGTCTTTATGTGGAGTTCTCTCTTCTCCAAATCTAAACTCCTATTTAGTGTTTCATTACTAAAACTCACTTGAAGATCTGTTTTAATTACTCCTTTTGTTATTTTATTATTTAAGGCTGGTGATTACTTTGTAATAGCTAGCCTGATAATTAACTGAAGTTGACACTAAATCTCCAGTGTTAATGGTAACACACTTTACTTTTCTCCTTATAACTCCTTACAAGACCATTTCCTGAAATTGCAACCATGTGGCTTATAGAAGGCACAACACATAAGTTGAGGCCAAGGTCATTCCAACAAGTCCATATCACTGAGCTCATCACATGGAGTTTCTATACTCTGTACATGTCCAAGCCAACTCTACAGACTTTTACCTTCAAGTGTGAACCATATCTAACAGAATGATGTAATAGTAGAAATAAAAGAAGAAGAATATGATGAAGTGGTAAAGAAGTTAGCAGAAGATAATTTATATATAAATCCAGAAAAATACAAGTAGAAAGTTAAGAAAGTAGGGTTCTTAGAAGTGATAATTAGACTAAAGAAAATCAAGATAGAAAAAGAAAAGATAAAGAAAGTATTAGACTGGCCAACTCCTAAAGAAGTCAAGGATGTTCACAAGTTCTTAAAACTTGCTAATTACTATAGGTAGTTTGTTAAAGACTTCACATCTATAGCTGGGCCATTATATAATCTGGTGAAAAAAGAGCAAAAATGGAAGTGAACAGAAAAGCAGGAGCTGAAGAATAGTTAGCAACACCAGATTGAGACAAAAAAATGAGGATGAAAGTGAATGCATCAAACTATACAGCAGAAGAAGTCTTATCTATGAAATATGAAGATGAGCAATGGAGGCTAGTAGCCTGTTTGTCAAAATCTCTCAATAAGACAAAAATTAATTATGAAATTCATGACAGAAATGCTAGCAGTTATTCAGGATTTTGAGAATTAAAAACATCTATTAAAAGGCATCAAATTCAAGTTCAAGGTTTTAATAGATCACAAGAATTCAAAATACTTTATAAAAGTACAAAACTGAATTGTAGGCAAGCAAGATGGGCATTATATATGTTGAGATTTGATTTCACCTTAAAACATGTTCCAAAGACAAAGATGAGAAAGGTAAATGAACTGAGTAGGAGACCAGATTGGAAAGTAGAAGTAGAAAACAATGAAAACCAAAACCTAATAAAGGAGAAATGAATTCATAGTTTAGTATAAGTAGTAATAGAAGAACCAGAAGTAAATATAATAGAAAAAATAAAAAAATAGCTAGGGAAAAGAATAAGAAAGTAGTTAGAGTAGTGGAAGAGATAAAAAAGACAGAAGTAAAAATATTGAGAGGAGACAAATGGCAGATAAGAGAAGATTGGTATTGAAGGAAGAAAAGATCTATATAACATTAAGAATGAGAGCAGATATTAGGAGAAAAGAAAAAGTATAGAAGGAAACAGAGTTTGCAGAAAGAATAAAGAAAGTATAGGAGGAAGCTAAGACAGTATTAAATAAAGCACAGGAGATAATGAAGTAGCAAGCAAATAAGAAAAGGAAGAAAGCTGAAAAATGAAAGAAAAGAGACAAAGTAATGCTGAGTACAAAAAATCTGATGTTCAAAGAATAACCAACCAAGAAGTTAAGAGAGAAATATATAGGGCCTTACATGATAGAAGAAATTGTATCAGCCAATGCAATCAAGTTGAAACTGTCAGAATCAATGAGAATTCATCTGGTGGTAAATGTTAGTAGAATAGCAAGATATAGAGAACTGGTGGAGAAACAAAAAGTAAAAGAGATGAAACCAATAGAAGTAGAGAAAATATTAAATAAAAGAAAAATAAAAGAAGTAGTAAAGTACTTGGTGTAATAGAAGGGGTTCACAGCAAAATATGATATATAGGAGACTAAGTGCAGAAGTTAAGAGGCAAGAGAAACTAGATATGGCAGAGTAATAAGATTTCAGAAGAGAAGAGTTACCAGGGAAGTATATAGCATAGATGTTATATAGATGAGATGATAGGCAGTTTAAGGAGGAGTATTTAAGAAAGTTGGAAAGGAACTGGTAAAAATAGAAGTCAGTTTCTCCAGAGAAGAAACCTTGAAAGAGAAATAATGTCAGAGTTAAAGACAGCAGATTTTGCTTTTCTTTCTTTCTTCTCATTTTTATTTTTATTTCTCTTATTTTGGACTAAGGATTGAGATTATAACATGATATTACATGTGACTGTCACAAGCTGTTCACACAATCATATGACACAAGAAAAGATTATAAAAGGTTCTAAAACAGATGATATCATACAACATAGTACTAGTATGTTGGCCTTATAGAAAGCACATGGTCTGTAGGGTAGGTTAGTTGTAGAGTGTGCACAGACCACAGTCTGCAGTATATAAGGTAGATTGGTTTGTAACTGGAATTCCATTGAGTTCTCTTGTGTTAATCCTAATACAAGGTTTTTTTTCTAATACTTTGAGTCTTAAATTGTAACAAAAAGGAGAACTCAATGGTTTCAGAGTATAGCCCTGAGCAGAGGTTTCAGTAGTAAAACACTAACAGGGGTCAAATGGGATAACTCTATTGTGAAAGACTGAGTTGAAAAGGAGAACTCCACTGTAGAAGACTGAATTGGATAGGAGTAAACTCTGCCATAGAAGACTGAGTACTCATGGGGTTTGGATAAAGTATAACACCACCACAGGAGACATGTCATGAAATAATACCACTGTGGAAAACAGACTATTAGCACTGCTGCAGAAGATGGGCTTTTATCAGGGTTGGACTTATTATATAACACTACACCAGATAAGTTTGGAAGGCACAGATCATAAAGAGCATGTTATCAATGAGAGAGCATAGATGTGACCAGATCAGTATATGACAATCACAGAGTTTAATAGTCTTTGAGAGAGAACACTAAGGGCATAAAAGAGCTGGTCTCCTTACATATATGCACAACCTACATACTGCTTACACTGTTATTCTTTTATGAGAATAGATTATTAATTATATTGCTCATACCAGCTCTCCACTAGTAGTTTTACTATATTAGTAAGTGGTTGTTTGCACTGCGCTATGCTCACTATACTTTGTTTCTTCTAACATCCCAAACCTAATAAATTTGCATTCCCTTCCACCTCCTTCCACCACCTTCTATGTCTAGTTATGTTCTCTCTAGCTCAGTAGATTAATCCTGAGTCCTGACCACAATAACCACCACCTATCTTAAGTCATCAACACAATAACTAAGAAAACTGCAGGTAGAGAACATGTTCGAAAGTTATATGTGCAGAAAAGCATAAGTCCATTTATTACAAAGAAGTAACAGGCA
>Ga0157358_1000696_pt1 | contig 14290 bp, 11 predicted proteins | sample AttcapACBM2_FD_111484 | JGI IMG/M metagenome (GOLD analysis project Ga0157358, IMG submission 111484) | Fungus gardens microbial communities from leaf cutter ant in Botucatu, State of São Paulo, Brazil - Atta capiguara ACBM2 | ecosystem: Host-associated > Fungi > Mycelium > Unclassified ...
TCTCCTTATGTCATGATATGCTTAAGCCCTTATATTTTAATTTTCTTTTCTTTTTATTTATTTTCTTTGATTTGATTTCTCTTTTTCTTTTCTTTTCTATTTTTTTTATTTCTTGGACAATAAAGAGACCTATGACTGTGGTCACATGATGTGTCACATGATATAATGTCATAAGTCTGGAACATAGTAAAAGAAGCTAGAATAATAATGTTAAGGGTATAGTAATAGTAGTATATATAGTATAAGAATATATCAGGGACTCATTGTTAAGTTCTCTTTGATCCCTATGAAACTCTTGTGGTATAAGACTACTTAGTATACTATTAACCATCTTAGTTAGTGGTTATTACAACACCACTTTTTCTCTGTTGATAATAACTGTATCAGAATTAAAGATGATAGACTTTATTTATTTCAATTTCCTTTTCACTTTTATTTTATTTTTTCTTTATTTTCTATACTGGGGAATTTAAGGTTAGAGTTTAGCATGATATTACAATTATATATCAGTCACATAATGCTGTCACAGCCATGGTCACAATGGAATATGATAGAATATTCTGGAATAATAACATTATATAATGTACTTAACATATGTTGACATTATGGCTTACATATAATCTTTAGGGTAAGCTAGATACAGTAGTAGTACAGACTATTTAGTAGAGTATATAAGGTAGACAACTTTGTACTAGGAACTCCACTGAGTTCTCTTGTGATAAACCAATCCAAGATTCTACTTTTGACTTTAACTCTAAGTCCTAAGTTATAATAGACTGGGTCTAAAGAGAGATAAGAACATTTCCCAGAAATAGAATCATTAAGGATAGTAGTAAGCTTGACTACTGGAAATACTGGATATAGTCTTTGTAATGCAGAAAGAAGCTTGAGGTAATATAGTATAAGTTTAACTTGTTTCTTTACCATATAAGATTCAAGGCAATAATGTGATAGTTTGGTAGGAGAATGCATTGTATGGATGTTCAACAAGTCTAAGAACACCTTATTACCAGAATGGAATATTAAAGTGGGTGTATATTTTTCATTGTAATATCTTGTCATATTTTTTTGAAACTTACAGATAGTAGCCCTTACTTTTTTGAATATAAACTTTATGCAATTGGTGAACTTCAAGATACTCTTCAATTTGAATTTCTTTTGGTGAGGCTTGAATCCCATCTGCAGTAGATGTTGTCAGATATATGAAGTTTGGACACTAGTTTTTTCATTTAATATTTCTTTTTCATTTTTTTCAATTTATTTTTTCTTTTCAGACTTAGGATTAGAGTTAGAATAATGTCATGATCACACTGTCACACATCAGTCACATTAGATAACATGGTCATAGTAATGGTCACAAGTCATGAGGTCATAAAGAAGGATGTAAAAGGTTATGAAAGAATGTTGTTATAATAATGTATCTTATATATGTTGGTCTTGAGGCAAACACATAGTCTTTGAAATATGCTAGAAAAGTAGTAGCATGAACCATTGTAGTTAGTATAAAAGGTAAACAATTCTGTATAGAGTTCTCTATTGAGTTCTCTTGTGTTAATTCTGATACAAGATTCTTTCTCTTGAATGACTCTAAGTTCTTGAAATTGTAACAAATGTCTGTTGTTAAGAAGAAATAGTGGTTGCTGTATAGAAAAGTATATATAATTATACTGAAACTCCACCAGTAAAAGAAAGTCTTTCCAGTTACTCTATTATTTGTTAATGAATATCTATAAGTATTGCTTGAGCTCTTGGTTTACTTGTATACTATTTCAACACTAAGTAGTCAGTATAGCTTTTTAGTAAAGAGTGCCACAAACTATGGTCCTCAGTCCAAGATTATATAATTAGAAAGATTATGTAGCTTCTAAATGTAGTATAGAAAGAGTCTTGTAGTACTCTCTATAGTAACTGTAATATAAGTAGAGAAACTGAGTCTACTACTGTTATCATTATATTAAACTCTATGAATTTAGGGAGTTTTATAATGAAGTCAATACTAATAGTCTCCTATCTTACATTTAGCATAGATAGTGAAACTCTCCAAGTGGTGAGTAGCAAATGAGCTTAGTCTGCAAGTATAGATTGCAGATGTTATCATATTGGCTAATATATCTAGATATTTAGGACTACTAATAGTTTTGTAACACCAGTTTTAAAGTCTTCCAATATATTACAGCTCAAACTCTGAGCTATATCAGTCTTTAATGAAGTTATTTGGCCTTATTTGTATCAAAACTCTGCCAGTATTTTAATCTTTTATGATAAACTTATTTCTATCAAAAACTTTGTAGTTATTTGGCTTTATTTGCATCAAACTCTATGGTTATTTTACTTGTTTTCATTGTTTATTTATCTTCTCTCAAACTCCATAAAATACTTGGACTTTTATTATCAAAGTTGAAGATGATAAACTCTATTCATTTTTATTTCTTTTTTTAATTTTAATTTTTTATTATTTTCAGACTTAGGATTAAGAGTTAGTATGATATCACATATAAATGTCAAAAACTGTCACAGTCACATGATCATGTGTTACAAAAGAATATAGTGTTATGACTTAAGTTCTTGAGTAAAGATAAAAGACAACTTTTGTATTAAGTAATATAAAAGAACTCTATAGAGTTCCAAGTATAAGATAGTCTACCTTATATACTACAGACTGTGGTCTGTGCACATGCTACAACTAACCTACCCTAAAGTATATGTGCTTTCTATAAAGCCAACATATTGTTGCTATATTGTATAACATTATCTGTTTTAGAATCTTTTATATTCTTCTCTATGTCACATGATTGTGTGACTGTAACTGTGACATGTGTCACGCATGTGTCATGTTTTGTGACTTGTGTGACCATCACACTTTTCATCTAAGTCTAAAATAAAGAAAGATAAAAAAAACCAAAAATAAAATAAAGGAAACTGAGAAAATGAAAGTAAAATGAAAGTAAAATGAAATGAAACCAAGTCCATTATTCATGATTCTGACATGTAAAAGGTTCCAGAACAATAGTGTCATACTCTTTGGGTAGGCTAGGTTTAGTATATGGATCATTAGCCAAGTATATATGAGATCAACACTTTATACTTGGAATTCCACCAAGTTCTCTTATGCTAACCCAATACAAGGTTTATTTTTTGCTCTTACACTTGAGCTTAAGTTGTAATATTAGAACTTGATATTCTTCTTGAGATTGCCTAATCCAGAACTCTCTCTATTTATCTTTTCTTGCTTTTTTACTATCCTCAACTAGAAGTAATACTGTTTTTTGGTCAAGAAGAATAGCTAGACTCTAGGCTTAGAAGTGTACTAGCTAGGCAGAGGAGGTAGAGAAAGCCTAGTTATCTATATTGTATTAAAGCTACTAGTGCTTTGTAGACATATAATCTTGTGTAGACATGATAGATAGTATTTTTCATATAGTAGTTCCATGCTGTAGTGTTCCCTTATAATTTGTCCATATAGGAAAATAGTAATGGCTCTTAAAGTGTCATTTAGTATAAAATGTCCTTCTTAGAACAAAATCATTTACATTTTTTCTAGGGCAGTAGTTAGTAGTTGAGATAGTTAGTAGATAGTGTGAGGTGAGATAAGAAGAGGGTCTACTAACACCTACAGAGATGGCATCAAGTTTAGAGTACAGTTCTGAGAGTGAGGCTAGCACTGGCTCTTCTCTCTTACTATCATATACATCTTTTCCTTCCATACTACCATCTTTAACACCATCTCTAATCAACTTCCTACTCCTTTACACCAATATGAGTCAACATGGCTCAAATAATTATAAACAGATTATCAGACAATATCAGGAGCAGTTGGTGGTCATGCAGGTCCAAATTCAAGCACTGATGACAAGAGAAGCAGATATTTGGAAGGAAAATATTCTGAAGAATTTAGAAGAAGAAAATTTGAAATATGAGATAGTAGGGAAATTTTTAGCAGATTTGAAAAAGGAGTTTGGAGAAGGTGACAACAAAATAATTAAGGTGGTGGAACTAAAGAGGATAGAACAGGAAAATAGAACAATGGAGGAGTTTGTATAGAAGTTTAAGAGAGTGGCAAGGAATAGTAGATATGAAAAAAGACTGTTGGTGGAAAAATTTAAGAGAGGGAAAAATGGAGTGATCAGGAAAAAGCTCATGGAGGCAAAAAGACCTTTTAGGAGCATCAATTAGTAGTACAAACATGCCACCAATTTAGACAGACATTAGAGAAAGAGTAGGTAGGAGAAAGAAGGATTGAAGAATAGGAGGGAAACAAGAACTCTGGCTCAAAAGAACAAACACACTAGTAATTGCTGGTAGAGCACAAGGGCAATTATTTCCTTGGCCCTAGGTCTGGCCAAGAAGACAGAAGATTCTTCAACAGCAGACACTGGTAAAATATGTACTAATGGAAAGAGTAGAGAGAACAAATATAGCTATAGTAAATCCATAATAACAGTAGATAAGATTTGTGTCTAAATAGAATCCATATGCCATAGATGTAAATTGTAGGAGAAATTGTTATAATTATGGGAGTTCTAGTCATATCACAAGATACTATAGAGAAAGAAAAAATTATAGGAGAGTAGAGCAAGAAAGAAGGGTAGAATACAGAAATAATCAGAACAATGAAAGTAATTTAAATAGGGAAGAGAATATAATAGTCCTCGATTTGGTTTTAATTATAATAGATTTGCAATGCTCTCTAAAGTAATAGAAATATATCTTGCTACAATCTAGACAATAGGAACATACTGAGAGAAATAACAGTGAAGATTGGGCTAGAAAAGATTAATATACAAGAAGGAGTGATAGTAGAGACATTATTGGATAGTAGAGCAACTGGGTTGGACATGAGTTTGAAATTTGCAAAGAAGCAGAAGTTTGAGTTTAAAAAAATAGAAAGACCAATATATGTGAGAAATGTAGACAGTTCTTTTAACAAGAAGGGACCTATTAAGCATACAGTAGAAGTAAATATTTATTACCAGGGATATAGGAAGAGAACAAAGATCAATGTGATCAGAGGACAGAAGTAGAGTATGATTTTGGAAATGCTATGGCTTGCTCACTACAATCCTGAGATTGATTGGAAAACAGAAGAGGTAAAGATGATGAAGTTTCTAGAGAAGTGTGGAAAGTAGTGGAGACTAAAGCAGAGGAAGTCAGGATAGTAGAAACAAAAGGAAGAAGAAAGAAAAAAAAAAGAGAGAAGAAGAAAAGAAAAGAAAGAAAAAACCAAAAAAGAAGAGGACAATGGAAGTAAAGAAGGTAGCAAAGAAATAGGAGATTTGGAATGAGAAGGAAGAAGTAGCAAAGTCTAAAGGAAAGGCCAAAAAATTAGTTTCTCAAAGATTCTACAAATGGATTTATGTCTTTAAAACTGAGAGAATGCTGACAAAGAAGGTGTGGGATTATGTGATAGAGGTAAAGAAGGTATTTGTGCTGGGAAAGGAAAAGATATATCTGTTGTTAAGGAAAGTGTCATACTATGCTTGGACTCTGACATTTTATTTTGATTTTCTTTTCTTTTGTTTTTGTTTTATTTTTTGGATGATGAAGAGGCATATAACTGTAGCCACATGACACATCAAATAACATTATATCATAAAGTCTAGAATATTATAGAATAGACTAGAAGAAGTGACATCAAGGCATATGTTTATGAGATGTCACATCAAAGAACAATTGAGAAAAGAATACATCAAACTCTTGAAATTGCCTTAAATAGTACCAGTGGTTTTTGTAGGAAAGAAGAATGGTAAGAAGTATATAGTACAGAACTATAGATATTTAAATAAATGGATAATTAAAAATAATTACCCTTTGTCTCTAATTTCAGATATTGTAGAGAACATTGGTATTAAAAAGTATTTACTAAATTAGACATATGATGAGGCTATAATGATGCATGAATAAAAGAGGGAGATGAATGGAAGGCAGGGTTCACAACTCTGGAAGAGTCATTTGAATCTACAGTTATATTCTTTGGGCTAACTAATTCTCTAGCAATATTCTAAATGATAATGAATGAAATCTTACAGAACTTAATCAATACTAGGAATATGGCAAGTTTCATTGATAATGTAATTGTGGGAACAGAAGAGAAGAAAGAGTATGATAAAGTAGTAAAAGAGGTAGTGAAGAGGTTAGTAGAGAATAATTTATATATAAAACCAGAAAAATGTAAGTGGAAGATTAGAAAAATAGGGTTCTTGAGAGTAGTGATTAAACCAGAAGGAATTAGGATAAAGAAAGAAAAGATGAAAGATATATTGGATTGGCTGATTCTGAAAGAAGTTCAAGATGTATAGAAGTTTTTGAGACTAGCCAATTATTATTGGTGGTTTATTAAAAATTTTACAACAATAGCCAGACCTCTACATGATTTAGTAAAAAAGGACTAGAAATGGAAAAGCAAAAAGAGACATTTAGAGAGCTGAAAGAAAAGTTATAAAAAAACTGGTATTAGCAGCACTGGACTTAAATTTAAAAAAATAAGGATGGAAGTTGATACATTGAATTATACAACAGGAGATAATACTATATTATTTATGGAGTATGAAGATGGAAAATGGGAACTTGTAGCATATCTCTCAAAATCTCTCAATGAGACAGAGAGAAACTATGAGATCCATAATAAGAAGATGTTGGCAGTGATAAGAAGATTGAAAAACTGGAGACATTTGTTAGAAAGTGCAAAGTTCAAGTTTAAGATCTGAACTAATTACAAGAACTTATAGAAAATTTCATGAAAGCACAAAAGTTGAACAGAAGACAAGCTTGTTGGATATTATATCTGTCAAGATTTGACTTTACTTTGAAACATGTACTAGGAACAAAAATAAGAAAGGTAAATAGACTTAGTAGAAGACTAGACTGGAAAGTAGGTGTAGAAAAGAACAACAAAAATCAGACATTAATTAAAGTACAATGGATTCATAGTTTAGTAGAAGTAGTAACAGAAGGATCTGAGATAAATATAATAGAAAAATAAAAATAGCTAGAGAAAAGAATGAAGAGGTAGTTAAAGTAGTAAAAGAGATAAAAAAAGTAGGAGTTAGGGTGTTGCAGGAGAATGAATGACAGGTTGAAGAAGATTTAGTGTTGAAAGAGGGGAAGGTTTATGTGCTGAAGGATGAGAAGCTGAGAATAGAAATAATCTGGCTACATGATAATATACTAATAACAGGACATAGAGAGAGATAAAAAACAACAAAGTTGGTGACAATGAATTACTGATGGCTAGAAGTGATGAAAAATGTAGGAAAATATGTGGATGGTTGTGACATATGTATTAGATGTGGTTCACACCTTGTTATCCAAGATCTAGAAGAGACATCTTCAAAATTCAGAACTAAGTAATTAATGTCATCTAAGAATGTGAAAGATAAAGAGAACAACCTTTGGCTTCAGCTTATGTGCTATATCTTTATGAGTTGCACTGGTTATATATTTCAGATTGGAAACTAAGAACTTAGAGAGTAGAAATCCACTAAAAGATGGTGAGATATGTTATCACTAATACTAGAAAAAGGATACTAGTTTTAGTTGATTTTCAGGATAACTATTATAGTATAAGCTATCAGATTATATACTAGTTAGTATATCTAAGATAGCTATCTAGAATGTAACTGCTAAGCAAGTTATTCTGATTACTGGTGGTTCTCAGATGTTAAGAGAGAAATATTTATGGAGTTATTTTGGTACTAGTAAGGATATCTAATATGGAATAGATGTTTTTGATCTGTACCAAAAGAGGTTTAAAAGTGTGAATAAGAGTAAGTGATTATCTATGAATAGGGACAAAGAAGGCCAGAACATATGATGTGACAATGTGTCAGAAAATGAATGGCATTATTCATCAAACAAAGGAAATTGAAAGATAAAACTGTTGAGAATATTCCTCAAATTTCTGAATTTGGCTATAAAGCATGGATATTCTTGTCTGCAATCTATGAAGCAGGGTAGAACAAATTAACTGTTGATAAAAATAATAGATCTTTCAGATAATGCATAATAGCATAGTTCAATAGGTTCCCTCCAAGTGATATCCCTTCAAAAAAACAAACTAAGGAAAAGTAAGCAGATATTTTGAAGATCCCTCCTTTTATCCTACCCAGATCTAGCAGAGTATCTTAGAGAAATCCAAATTCTTTAAGATAAACCAAGATTTCAAATCAAAACTTTCATCAAATGTCAAATCATATGCAACAGTGTCCAAGAGTAATATAAATGACATTATCAAAATAAAAAATGCTTTTACAAAAGTTTATCCTAATAAAGTTTTGGAAATTTATAATATCATGTTCAATTCAAACTAGAAAAACAAACCTAAGATGAACATAACAACTAAAGAACCATTGAGAAAACAAATTATAATACCTATGAGCTTAAATAATATAGTAAGGATCATGGCTCAATCAAATGCTTATGTAATAAATATTAATCAGTCATTAAATCTAAAATATACACTAGTTTTATTTATTCCAATAATAGAGGAATTGTTGTTACAACAAACAAGGTAACCTTTACTTCTTATATGAACACCATCAAAAAATACATGAAGAACTTAAATAATGTGGACTCAAATGAAGTCATAAGCCCTAGGCTCCCTAATCTAAATCTTATCTAAAAATCTTAGGTATATCCTACTTTATTGAAGATACTAACCTCCTTATCACTATAGATGTCATGAAAACAGTGATAGAATACTCACATATTCGAAGATATCACCTTTGTCTCCCATTCTCAAATTATCAAAACATCTCCCAAATCTAATATGATAGTGATTTAGGTCAATATTTGGGACTCTCAAAGTGGTTCCAAAGTAAAGAACCTTATTAACAGATACTTTGATATCATATGTCACATTGCAACTGTTTGAGGAACAAATATGAACCTAGATATCTTCCAATGTAAGAACTACTAGAAATAGGAATATACAACTTTCATGTGCTATACTTATGGTTCCAAAAGATAGCATGGTGCTGTAAGGCAAATTTCAAGACTAATCCCTTAGACTTAAGACTAAGAAAGGTGAATTATGCTCTCACTCTTTCAAATGCATTAATTGCAAAGGGAAATATCAAGTGGATAGTAATGCTTGCCATTTTTAGAAACACCATTTCAACAATGAATGTTATTTTAAGAAGTATTAAGAGCTTTGTGAAGAAAGAAGCAAATCAATTTGCTTAGTTGTGGATAGGGCAAGTCAATGATTTTAAAAAACCTAGAAATATTTTCCCAAAATGTTTGAAAGAATTGTTTCCTTACTAATATTATTTTAGAAAACAACAAAAACTTTGATATTATCTTTATTTAGAAACTACCATGGTCTATCATTTAAACTATTCCAAGCTCATTATTTAAAGAAGACAAAGAAATTGTGAGTGTTCCTAATCATTCCTCATGAATCATATTCACAAGACAATTTATCAATGGTAATGACCATCTAAGAGTTCTCATCTATATTAATACAAGAATCATCCATTTACAATTTTCTTTAAGGAAGAATTTTATTAACTACAGGGATATCAATCTCATTTCCTTCTTCAATGGAGACATTATTTGTTTTATTTTAACATTTATTCAGACGATCAAAAAATAGCCTTGAAGTATCTAAAGAATACAGAGGTAAATTTAAATAATGTTCTCATCATAACTGGGGGACTTTAATATCAGGGATAACAACTAGAACCTTGTATATTTTCATCACTCAATACATACTGACACTCTTAGAGAAGTTGCTGATTATTTCAACCTGGAGCTGTTAATATCTATTATACAAGTCTCAATGAGATATCCAGACAACTTCATAGATTCAAACTCAGTGATCAATTTAATGTTTATTTGGGCTAATTCAGAAGAATTCAACATACACACAATTTCACTAGACTTTCGAAGTCTGTCTAACTATACCTCTTTGTCAGTCAATATCATTACTAGAGAAAAATTTATTCAAGACAAAAGACAATCAATTATCAAGAATAGCAATGAGCTGAAGAGCAGAGTGGGGCATATTAACATGTCTTTCATCCCAGACTGTGAAATGCTAAAAAAAGTAGTACAGAAATTCATATTAATTTCAGATAAACTTTAGATCAAGTATTCAAAACATGTCAATATTACTAAATGTTCTAAAGCTTAGTAAAATGAAAAGTGTAATAGAGACTTGTATATATATTATATCTCCAGGTCAAGATCAGACTGGAGTAAATTCAAGAGGATAGTTAAAAAAACTAAAAGAATCTTCTTCAATAAAAAAATTCAAGAAATTATATCAAAAAACAAGAGATCTTGGGATTTGATGAACTGGGTCAAAAAATGCAAGCTATCAGCTATAGAAGCTATTAAATTCAACAGACATTCATACATCAAATTAAATGAGTTCTGGCAAGTCTTATATTAGATGTTCAATTTAGCTCAAGATCAATGCATTAACTTTTAGTTACTTAATGAAATCACTTTTTGGCCTCAATCCAAGTGGCTGCCCTTTTTTAAAGCTGAGATTACTAACACTATTAAAAAATGCAGTGGTTCATCTACTCCAGGATCTAATCATATCTCTTAGATCCATTTCAAGATCTTAGTAACTGATAATAAATATATTACAAATTTTGTCAACATGGCCAATTCATGTATTAATCTCAGCCATTGACTATTACACTTCAAGAAATTGACATTGATTATTATTCTCAAACCAAATAAGCTAGCATATAACTCTCCCAAAATATTCTATTTGTTAGAAACAGACCAGCCACTGAACCAGTTATACTAAAAGTGTGCAATGTCAAGCTTAGCTTTGACATCTGGCTAGTATTATATATGTATTTCATACTATACTCCTGACACTATTCTATTATTCTCCTTAATACACTAGGAAAACTTATAGAAAAATCCATTAGTGAAAGACTTCAAATTTACTCCATTGCCTTAAATTTTGTTTACCTAAATCAATTAGAAGACATCAAACAACAATCTACTCTTGATGCTGAGTTATATCTTACCCATCTTATACATGCTGGATGAATAAAAGAGAGCATGCTAGCTTTTAACATAGCTCAGTTCTTCCCATCACTCAATCATCAACTTCTCCTATTGATATTAGACAAAGCTGGTTTCAATCCAAGAATTTCCACTTTCTTTTCTAGTTATTTAGTTAACAGACAAACCCAATACATTTGAAACAATTTTATTTCCCTCTTTTCAAAGGCAGATATAGATATGAGTCAAGGTTCAGCTCTTTGGTACTTTATATCACCTCTATTTTTCATATTTTCAAGAAAAGAGCTAATAGTCTTTTATATCAAATGCAAATCTATTTTGTAGTTATAGCATTATTTTTTTCCTTTTTGAACAATTCAGTCTTATGATTAAACATAACAAATCTGAAGTCTTCTACTTTTCTAGAGCAACAAAAAATTACAAATCTTCTTCTTTAGACCTAAGACCTTTAGAAGGTCATCTTTTATATACTAACAAAGCCCTGTCCACAATTAAGAATATTATGTTAGAAATATTAAAGAACTGTAATTAGTTAACTATCTCCACAATTAAGAATATGAAGATGTTGGAGAACTCTACCAAAGGATTATTATCTTTTTATAAATGATTACTTTATAGAATATGCATTATGCCTATCATACTTTATGGCTCTCAGTTGTAGTACTACAATAGAGTATCTCTGTTTCATCCTCTTAAAGAATTAAAGAAAATGCAATGCAGAGATATACTATGAATCACTGGTGCTTTTTACACCTCATTACCATGGAAAATTAAGGCTTTAGCAGGTCTAATTCCTATTTACCTTCATCTTGATAAAATCAGCAAAAGATATTATTTGAGAGTTGTATTCCTACCTCAATGACATGCTCTTACTTTCTTGCTAGATGAATATCACTCAAAAAAGACCAAGCTCTGTTGGCTATCAATAGCCCATCTCATATAGAAGCAACACTTAAAAATCAAGAGTTCTATACTAGACTCCAACAATTGTTTAAATGAAGTTTTCCCTTCCTTTGATAGACTTCACAAAGAACTCTCTCTAGGTTCTTGCTTAATAGATACATTTCCTAATTGTTTTCTTTTTTATATAGTAAACTATAAAGATGTAGAAGCTAAGACTACTTATTGAAAAAAACTCAAAAAAATTTTCAATGAATCCATTCCAGACTCAAACACTGTCTTAGTTATTTCTGATGCCAGTATCAAAAATAATGTCACAACTTTGATTTCATATATATGTAATGGTCAGAACATTATTGCCAAAACAATTCATTACACAATGAATGTTACCTTCACTGAAGCAGAACTTTTCTTTATAAGATGTGGAATTAATCAAGCCATTCAAGTACCAAACATTAAAAAAATTATTATTATCACAGACACTATTCCAGCTACAAGATATATTTTTGATTTGTTTGCTCATTCTTTTCAACTACACTCCATTGCCATATCACAAGACTTTAGAGCCTTCTTTAACAAGAACTCTAACAATTCAATTTCATTCTGAAATTGCCCTAGTAGTGACAAATGGCCTTTTCACTTAGTAGTTGATGCAGAGACTAAACAACTCAAGATAAAACCTAATTTCCCATACAAATCTTCATGGAAGTTGAGCAAAAAAGAAAAATATAACACAATTTTGAAAAAGTGGCAAATGATTTTTTAAGCATTAGATTATAAAGAAAAGAACTTCCTGGATTTAAATGACAATGATAACTTACTCACCAGGCCCATATACTTAAAGGATGGTGCTTGGCTCAAATACTTCAGACACTCCAATATACTGTGTGTGTATGCTGTCAGAGCTATCACAAATCACATCCCAATTGTAGAATACTGTCTTAGGTTCTTTTCCAAGGAATCCTTTATTCTTCTATGCAAAGAATACCCAATAGAATCAAGAAGTCACATCCTACACAATTGTAGGTAGTATAGAAAGTATTGGAATCCTAAAAGGGATTTCTTGAAAGATATTATCACATTCCTAAAGTTTAATCCAGGAGCATTTTCCTTCTATAAAAGCATTACTTAGCAGTTGTTTTACTGTTATCTCTCTTACTCAGTGTAAAATATTATTATCCACAATTTTTCTTTTTTCTTTTCTTCTTCTTATTCTTTTTTCTTCTCTTGTTATTTAAGTAGCTATATTATAGGTACTATGGTCTACCACCATATCTTGTGTAATAAATTATTGATTTAAAAAAAAGAGATTTCAGAACAATTATATTATACTCTTTAGGATAAGCTAGGTTTAGTATAGCATGGACTATTAGCCAAGTATATATAGGATAGACACTTTGTACTTGGAACTCCATCAAGTTCTCTTGTGTTAACCCAATATAAGATTTATTTTTTACTCTTACACTTGAGCTTGAGTTATAACATTTATATAGAGTTTTTTCCTATCCAATCTGAACTTTTTTTAGTGTTTTACTACTAAAACATTTACTCAGAGATCTGCTTAATTACTTCTTTAGTTTACTTATATATTTAAGACTGGTAGTTACTTTGTAATAGCTAGCTATCAGATATACAAAGCTTAGACTCTAGCTTTTTTATTTAATTTTCTTTCTCTTTTTATTTTTCCTTTTCTTTACTCTTGGATCTAGGTTTAGAGTTAGAGTGATATCATGGTAATACTGTCACACATCAGTCACACCATCACATGCTCACATGGAATATAGTAAAAGATTCAAGAACAATGATATTATACAACATATTTAACACATGTTGATCTCATGGCTAACATATAGTCTTTAGAGCAGACTAAAAATAGCCAAGTATAGACCATTGATAGTTAGTATATATAGGTAAATACCTTATACTAAGAACTCCATTGAGTTCTCTTGTGTAAACCTTATACAAGGTTTCTTTCTTTAATCAATCCTAAGGTTATTGAATCATAACACTAGCCTGATAATTAGCTAAAGTTAATACCAAACTCCAGTGTCAATAGCAACATACTTTCTCCTATCTTTATAACTTCTAATTTTACTCTTGAAGATCTTTCTCTGAAATTGCAATCTTATAACTAGTAAGAGATACAATACATAAGTTGAGGAAAAGGTAAACACTTCCTTGATCTATTAGATAATGAACTTAACATTATCGAACCATCTTATGCCAAAGGTAGTTTTTGGCTACAATCATTTGGCCACTCAAATTCGCTATGCACCTACACCACTAGAGCAATTACCAATCATGCTCCTATTGGGGAGTATAGGTTACGATTTTTCCCTAGCATGGATTTCTCATGTCCATGCAACAATTATCCTATCAAATCGAGGAGACATATACTACA
>Ga0157358_1000698_pt1 | contig 14282 bp, 15 predicted proteins | sample AttcapACBM2_FD_111484 | JGI IMG/M metagenome (GOLD analysis project Ga0157358, IMG submission 111484) | Fungus gardens microbial communities from leaf cutter ant in Botucatu, State of São Paulo, Brazil - Atta capiguara ACBM2 | ecosystem: Host-associated > Fungi > Mycelium > Unclassified ...
TGACTGGTGAGATAGCGAACGTTCGCTGGGCTGAGAAGAATAAACTTGTTTATCCGCGTATCATTATGTCTGGACAGGTAATAGATGACCTTATTTGCGCCCAGAGAATGACCGGCAAGAATAATATTTTTATATCCTGCCTGAGCCGCATAATCGATATAGGCCTGAACATCCTCATCAGCTCGGGTAAAATCTTCATTCCAGGAACCAATAATCTCTGGCTTTCCTGTTTTAACGTTAACATGCTCAATTTGCCCAAACGCATCCCGGGTTTGAGCATAGATAAAATCGATACCGGCACCCCTTAACCGATCCCCGATAGCGTAATAAAAGGGATTGGAATAAAAATTGCCGTGAACGCCGGTAATAGCAATAACAACGGTGTCAGATCCAGACGCCGTGAAAAGTGCACCATCAAGGACGGTTCCACTTTGCGTAGCGACATTGAGCTTTTTCATCATCTGTAGATCTCTAAAAGCCGGTGTCCGACGCGGCGAAGCCAGGTTGCCGCGCGGACGGTTAAGCCTGGATGCAGGTATTAGTAATGACTGGTTTTATAGCGCAGGCCTCGCTGCTTTGATGGCGGATAAAAATCGGTACCGGCCATCGTGCCCTGTAGCATTGCGGGGGTGTAGCGATAATATTCAGCCTTATTCCAGTCGAAGGTGGTTTCAATCTCTGACTCGCGACCGCTCTGAATAAGCTCGACCAGATGCGGATTCAACATCACGCTCTTACCGATGGCGATCGATTCTGCCCAACCGGTCTGATACGCCTCAAGCATGTCATCGGCGGTATAGAGATTGCCCGCGCCAAAGAAAGGCACTCTGCCGTTAATACGGTCGTGCACTATCTGCATCCGCGTCAGGTTAGTATCCGCGCCTCGGCGGGCTTTCTTGTAGAAATCCCACAGAGAGAGGTGCAAATACTGGAGCGGACGCGTCAACAGCGCGTCAACCAGCGCCAGCGTTTCTCTCATCGTGATGCCGTCTTCACCTGGCTCTTCGGGTGAAAAACGATACCCGATAATGAAATCGGGGCGGTTATGCTTACGGCGAACCGCATCTATCGCATCAATGATGGCCAGCGAAAAATTAAACCGCTTCTCCAGCGTCCCGCCCCAGTGGTCATCGCGCAGGTTGCTGGCCGCCGAGACGAACTGCTGGATAAGCCAGCCGTTTGCGCCGTGAATTTCAACGCCGTCAAAGCCCGCGCGCATGACCAGTTCTGCGGCGTTGGCAAAGGACGCGATCATTTCACGTACTTCAGCATCGCTCATCGTCCTGAAACGTCCGTACAGATCGCCGGTTGGGGCGATCACGTCGTAGCCTTTGGTCATGGATAGATCGGCGCGATAGCCTGAATGGGCGAGCTGAACCACGGCTTTTGCGCCCTGCTCATGCGCAATTTCGGCGTACTCAGTCAGCGTCGGCAGATCGGCGTCGCTGATAGCCTGCGGAGAGGCAAATCCAATACCACTGGGATGCACGTTGGTGAAAGGCATAATAAATAGGCCGAAACCTTTGAACCGATCTTTCCAGAAACGGCGTCCGGCTTCTGTCATTTCGCCTTCCGGGCCTGAGTCATAAATCGTCAGCGGCGCGACGGTCAGGCGGTTTTTTATTTCTACGCCATTGTTCAGCGTATAGGGTTCAAACAAAGGGGCATATTTGGGATTCATCATCGCTGACTCCTTAAATCAGATTGAATCAGATTCAGTTAATAACCGCGTGTGCTATGCCTCTCAGCGCAATGCCGAGCAGGCCGCCGAGCATGGCAAAGCGGGTCATGCGCGCCACGCGCAGGCCGGCACCGGACAGGATTCCAATGCCCGGCAGGTCAAAGGTCTGCAGTAGCCAGCCGGCTGAGCCATTTAAGGTTTCAATGCGTAAGTGGCCGCTTTTAATCAATTCTGTCGTGACGCCCAGATAGGCCGTGCCGCCCGCCAGGCACTTAACCAGCGCGGGCATAATCAGCACGGTCGGAATATGCAGCGCAACCATTGCTGGCGACAGCGCCTGTTCAAGCAGCGAAATAGCCCCTGCTGATTTGAGAATGCCGACCACCGTTAGCGACAGGATCAGCATCGGCACCGCACCCAGCGCGAGACGAATAGACTCTCCGCCGGCGCCGTTGATAATGCGGAGCACACCCGCTTTTTGCAGGGAGTGAATCTCAGCATTTTCAGCGGAGCGTGTTTCGTGCGTACTCAGCTTGCGGGCAAACAGGTGCCAGGTTGCCGCGCCGGCGACTAGCCCGCCCGCAATGGAGAGCAGAATGGTGGTCAGCCAATGCAGTCCCAGCGGAGCCAGCGGATAAAGCGCGTTGGCCTGTCCCATGGCAAATAACATGGCGAGGGTGGCGGCCAGATGGCGATCGGACACTCCTCTCTTTTCCATCATGGCGAGCGTCGCGACAGGAGCGGCGAAGCTCACAAAATTCAGCTGTATCAGTGCAAACAGACTTAGCCCGGTAAGCCCAAACGGCGTCAGTAAAGGCGCCGTCACCTTAACGATTTTCGTCAGGACGCCCATGGATTCGAGCCACTTCATCATGACCATCATCACCACCATGACGGGGATCAGTGTGTAAAGCGCGATATCCACGGATGAACGTCCGGCGGACAGGATTATTTCAATTATGTTCACGGCGATATTCCAGGTTTGCGCAGGATAGCGTTAATTTTTAAAATTCCGGTCTTGCCCGTTAGCGACATTATTTCGGAAACGTTTTATCTGGGCCGCAGCAGAGAACCTGTCTGTTTTCACTTATTGAGCGCGCAAATTCCGCCAGGGTTGTTCAGCTCCCTATTTAGTTAAAATCAAATAGCGCGCCGCACGAATAAAACTGGCCTTTTGATTTACAGCACATTTGCTGAATAAAGTGTCATCACAGGTTCTGTTGGCAGAAATTAAAGCAGCTGAAGAAAATGAGATAAATGGCCCTTTCCATACTTCACAATTTCATCAACTGTAACAATAGGCGCGGCCGCGTTCGGCATGGTAATGAGTCACCATGCCGACGAGTCGGTGCAGGCTTCGCTCGCTGAAGAGTTATAAGGGGATGGCGTCAGAGCTGCACATCCGGCCCCAGGATATCATGCAACCAGTCGATAAAGGCGCGAACCTTGGGAGCCAGATAGCGGCGATCCGGATAAAGCAGTGAAAGGGGTTTGGGCGGAGGAGGAAAATCAGTGAGGATTTCTGTCAGTTCCCCGCGAGCGATATAGGGCGCCAGAGAGGGGCGCAGTCCGTGCAGAATGCCCAGCCCGGCGAGCCCACATGACAGAAACGCTTCTGAATTATCCACCAGAATACTGGAGGGCATTTTTATGGCGGTGATTTTGCCTTCTACGGTGAATTTCCACTCCATAATCTGCAGGCTGTTATTGCTGAAAAAATTGACCGCGCGGTGGGACTTCACCAGCTCGTCGATGGTGTGCGGCGTGCCATGTTTTTCTAAATAGGCCGGAGCGGCACAGGTCGCCATGCGTGCCGTGCCCAGGCGTCTTGCGATAAAGCTGGAGTCGTTGAGTTCGCCCAGGCGAATAACGCAGTCTACACGCTCGGCTATCAAATCAATTCTGCGATCGGAGGTGCCGAGAACGATATCGATATCGGGATAGCGACATTGAAAATCGGCAAGCGCCGGGATGATCACAGCGCGGGCGAGCGTGATGGGGATATCCAGCCGTAGTCGTCCTCTTGGTGGCTGGGTGCGGGAAAAAGTGTGCCGCACATCCTCCAGCTCGTTTAACAGCGACAAACAGCGCTGGTAAAACTCCGCTCCTTCATCCGTCATATTGACCTGCCGCGTCGTGCGGTGTAGCAGTTTGACGCCCAGATCTTGCTCCAGATTCTGCACCGCGCGGGTGACGGCAGGCCGATGCAGATCCAGCACCTCTGCGGCACGGGTAAAGCTTCCTTGCTCAACCACATTGACGTAAATATTCATGGCTTCCAGCATATTCAGCTGCATTTTTCTCATACCTCGCCTGTTGCAGGGTTAGCGGGAGGAGTGGCGCCCCGTCACGATATGGCTCTGTTTATAGCATCTCTTGTTAGGGAATATCTGCTTTTCCGGCTCGATTGTTACATACGCAGTAACAGACTGCTATTAATTTGCCTCTTTTTCAGCACCTGCCGGATCATTAATCTGATGGCACTGTTACAGCATTAACCGGAAATGAATGATGCACAAATAACGCGGCAGATAATTGCTTAACAACCATATTCGCCATCAGCGAAAAAATGCGTGCGAAGACGATTGTCGCTCGCCATTAACCAAACTGTTCGCGCAAAAAAAATAACCGTTCATTGATATATGACCGGCGAACGCTTTCGCGCTGACTTATTGCTCTGCCAAATAATAAATATGTTTATTGAGGTAAATTATGTCATCTGTAAAACCCCTGCCTGTTCTTCGCAATCAGGCACCCGGATTTTTCCGTTATGCTTTAGGCAAGCTGGTAGTGACGGCGCTCTATGATGGTTACGTGACGCTGGATCCAATGTCACTCTCCGGCATCACTGATGAAGAACGCCGTTCCGATCTGGCTAAACAGCTTCTGCCAACACGCGGCGCGCTAGACACCTCCGTGAACGCCTTTTTGGTGCATACCGGCGATCGTCTTATCCTGATCGATGCGGGATCCGCGCACTTTGCCGGTCCTGGCATGGGCCGTTTGCTGGACAATATCGACGCAGCTGGCTACAAGCCTGAAGATGTCGATACTGTTTTGCTGACGCACATGCATCCCGATCATATCGGGGGAATCACAAATGATAGCGGCAGCGCGATTTTCACCCACGCAACCGTATGGGCGCATCAGGACGATGCCAGCTTCTGGCTGGATAACCGCCTTGCGGACACGCTTGCTGAGGATCAGCGCCCGTTCTTTCGCATCGCGCAGGAGGCAGCCGCGCCTTATCTCGCCAGCGGCCGTTTTAAAACCTTTGCGCCGGGCGATGATCTTATTCCAGGCCTGGTCGCTATTGTTGAAGCACCTGGACACACGCCGGGTCACACCGCCTTTATGGTGACCTCCGCTGGCGAAAAAATGTTGTTCTGGGGGGATATTTCACACTTGCCGTCTATTCAGCTGCCACACCCGGAGGCAACCATTGAGCTGGATGTCTACCCGGAAATGGCCATCGCTTCGCGTGAACGCGTACTGGCCGCAGCGGCTGAAGAAGGTTACGTGATTGGCGCCGCCCATCTGCCTTTTCCGGGCATTGGCCGCGTGCGTAAAGAGGAGACCGCCGGTTATTCGTGGGTTTCCGTTGAATACGCGGCTTTGCCAGCAGCCTGAAAGGGATCGGGCTGACAGAAAGCGAGGCCGCAGACAACGCCCGGGTCGCCGCATAATCTTCTCTGCGGCGAAACAGGCGTCTCGCTAAGCATTAAACGCAACAACGCCAGACACCTTTTGTCTGGCGTTTTTTATTATCGACGTGGCTAACCACAGGCGCCGCGACCTTTCCCCTTTATGCCTGCTTCCGCTGCCGCAGCGCATAAACCAGCACCACGCCAAAGCAGAGCAGCGGCAGACTATAAGCCACGGCAGTGCTGATATGGTCGGAAATCAGCCCCATGAAGTAGGGCATAATCGCCCCGCCGACAATCGCCATAATCATAAACGAGCTTGCCTGTTTGGTGGCCGGGCCGAGATTTTTGACGCCCATGGCGAAGATGGTCGGGAACATCGTCGACATAAAAAAGAAGATAGCGATCAGCGCCACGACTGAGACATCCCCTGCGCCCAGCATCACCACGGCGCAGAGCACGATATTGATCAGCGCATAGGCCGCCAGCATCGCTGCCGGTTTGACCCTGCCCATCAGCCAGGTGGAGAAGAAGCGTCCCAGCATAAAGCAGATCATCGCCACCGAAAGCATATAAGAGGCGCTCTGGTTGGTAACGCCGTGCCAGTGCTCGGTGGCGTAGTTAATAAAGAACGCGCCCACTCCGACCTGCGCCGCAACATAAAAGAACTGCGCAATCACGCCGCCGACGAAATGCTTTTGCTGCCATAACGTCGCGCCGGGCTGCTGCACATGCGCGCTGGCGGCCTCGCGAATATCGGGCAAAGCGGTGCGTTTAAACAGCAGCGCAATGGCGATGACCACACATGCGATGGCCACGTAGGTGATTTTGACGCTCTCCTGCGCCGCCTGCTGGCTGGCGTGGGTAAAGAACAGCGAGCCGCCGATCATCGGCCCGACAAACTGTCCGAGGCCGTTAAAGGACTGCGCCAGATTAAGGCGCCGCTCCGCCCCGCTGGCGTCGCCGAGCACCGTGGCATAGGGATTCGCGGCGGTTTCAAGGCAGCCCAGCCCGGAGGCCAGCACGAACAGCGCGAAGAGAAAGACCGAGAAGTTATTGACCATTGCCGCCGGCACGAACAGCAGCGCGCCAAGGGCGTAGAGCGATAATCCCGCCAGGATTCCTGCCTTGTAGCCGTGACGCTGCATAAAATAACCGGCCGGCAGCGCCACGATAAAATAGGCGCCGAAATAGGCCGCCTGCAATAATCCCGATTGCGCTTTGGTGACGCTTAACGTTTCCTGAAAATGTTTATTGAGCACATCCAGCAGGCCGTAGGAGACGCCCCACATAAAAAACAGGGTGGTAATCAGCATGAACGCCCAGCGCAGGCTAATAGTTCCCCCGACGCCGATATTTTCCGGCGTCTCGACGCGTTGTATTGCCATGGTTATATCCTCGTAGCGTAGAGTCGGTAAGTGTTGTTATTGGTCCTGCAAAGAGAATATTCGCGCCATCGCCACCCATTTTTCCCCTGCGGGCGTCCAGGGCGTTGGCTGTTGAAACTGCCACATCAGCGCCTCCCAGCGCTGAATGTGCGGATCCTGTTCAGAGGCCTGAGCAAAATCCTGCGCGTTAAAGCGTTCGTTTACCTCCATTACCATAAAAAGTCGGGCGCCAAGCCGGTATATCTCCATATCGACAATGCCGTGCTGACGCAGATGAGCGACCACTTCCGGCCAGATGCGCTGATGCAGCCGCTGGTACTCGGCGATCTTCTCCGCGTCGTCCAGCAGATCGAGCGCCAGACAGTAGCGCGCCGTTGCGCCGCTCATAACAGCGCCCGATCGAGATGCAGATAGCCGCCGTCGACGCTCAGCCACTCGCCGGTGGTGTGCGACGCGCGCGACGACAGCAAAAATACCGTGGTACTGGCGATCTCCTCCGGCGTGGTCATGCGCTGGCCGAGCGGAATGCGCTGGGTAATTTTCGCCAGTTCGCCCTGCGGATCGGCGAAGCCGCCGATCCAGCGTTCATAGAGCGGCGTCATCACCTCGGCAGGCACCACGGCGTTTACCCGCACGCCGCTGTGCCGCAGCGACACCGCCCACTCCCGCGTCAGCGCCAGAATCGCCCCTTTCGACGCGCAGTAGCCGCTGGTGCCGCCCTGGCCGCTCAGCGCGGTTTTCGAGGCGATATTGACGATCGCGCCGCGGCTCTTTTCCAGCGCGCGCTGGCAGAAGTGCGTCATCTGGTAGTAGTGCAACAGGTTCTTTTCCAGCGAGGCGACGAAGGCGCTGCGTCCCGCCTCCAGCCCGACGCCGTCGTTGACGCCCGCGTTGTTCACCAGTCCGTCGAGGCGCCCGAACTGATGCTGTACTCTCTCAACCGCGCGCTGGCAGTGCTGCTCATCGCAGAGATCGGCTATTACGACCTCGGTTTGCGGCTGCAGCTCGCGCAGCGCGGCCAGCCACATTTCATCCGGCTGCGCGTTGGTGACGATCGCCGGGATCGCGCCCTCTTCCGCCAGCAGACGGGAGATAGCGGCGCCGATGCCCGATCCGCCGCCGGTGACGATAACCACCTTATCCTGCAAAAACAGATTCATTGTTCTCTCCTGTCAGGCCGTAAACGTGCGCGGCCGTCTCGCCCCAGATGGCCGCCTGTTCGCTGGCGGAGAGCGCAGCAGTCGCCTCTTCAGCCAGCTGCGCCACCGCCTGATACTCCGCGGCCAACAGGCAGACCGGCCAGTCCGAGCCGAACATCAGCCGCTGCGGACCGAAACGCGCCAGCGCCTCGTCGATAAAAGGCCGCAGCTGTGCGCGCTCCCACTGGCCGTGCGGCGCCTCGGTCACCAGCCCGGATAATTTGCATACCACGTGCGGCATCGCCGCCAGCTCCGCCACCTGCTCGCCCCAGGCCCGCGCGCCGCGCGCAATATCCGGCTTTCCGAGGTGGTCGAGCACCAGCCAGTGGCGATCGTGCCGCGCGGCAAACTGCGTCGCCTCCGCCAGATGACGCCAGGTCACCAGTATTTCCCACACGTAGGCCTGCTTTTGCAGCTGCCGCATACCCGCCGCCACGCGTTCCTGCCGCAGCCAGGCGGCAGGATCGGACTCGTCCTGCACCAGATGGCGGAATCCCCGCAGCCGCGGATGGCGCAGCGCGTCCAGCTGCGCCGTGAGATCCGCCGCGGCAACGTCGATCCAGCCCACCACCTGCGTAGCCGGCAGCGTCTGCGCCCACTGCAGCAGCTGCTGCGTCTCCGCCACGCACTGCCGCGCCTGTACCGCAATCGATCCCTGCAGCTGCCGCTGCGCCAGCAGCGGTGCGAGGTCCTGCGGTAAATAATCGCGCTGCAGGCGCGTCATGGCGGCCGTGATCCAGGGATAGCGCGCCGCGTCGTAGCGCCAGAAATGGTGATGAGCGTCGATGCGCATCTCAGCCTCCCTGCGCGCGATAGCGGTATTTCTCGCGCGAGGCGGGCATCATCTCGATCGAGAAGCCGGGCGCGGTCGGCGGCATATAGGCGGCGCCACGGATCTCGCACGGATGCAAAAAATGTTCGTGCAGATGATCGACATATTCGATAACGCGGCCTTCATGGCTGCCGGCAATGCAGACAAAGTCGATCATCGACAGATGCTGCACGTATTCGCATAGCCCCACGCCGCCGGCGTGTGGGCAGACCGGCAGCTGATATTTCGCCGCCATCAGCATTACCGCCAGCACCTCGTTGACGCCGCCGAGGCGACAGGCGTCGATCTGCACCACGTCGATCGCCTCGCGCATCATCAACTGCTTAAAGATGATGCGGTTCTGGCACATCTCGCCGGTAGCGACTTTGACCGGCGCGACGCCCTGACGAATTTCGCGGTGGCCTTCGATATCGTCCGGGCTGGTCGGCTCTTCGATAAACCAGGGCTGGGCGAACGCCAGCTGTTGCACCCAGTCGATGGCGTCGTTGACTTCCCACACCTGATTGGCGTCGATCAACAGCTGGCGATGCGGCCCCAGCACCTCGCGCGCGATGCGCACGCGGCGAATATCATCCTCGAGATCGCGCCCGACCTTCAGCTTGATATGGGAGAAGCCGGCGTCGACCGCCTGCTGGCAAAGGCGACGCAGCTTGTCGTCGTCATAGCCGAGCCAGCCCGCCGAGGTGGTGTAGCAGGGATAGCCGTGCTGCTCGAGCTGGCGGATGCGCGCCGCCTTGCCCGGCTGCTGCGCCGCCAGCAAGGCAAGCGCCTCGTCCGGCGTGATACAGTCGGTGAGGTAGCGGAAATCGATGCAGCGCACCAGCTCCTGCGGCGACATATCGGCGACCAGCCGCCACAGCGGCTTCTCTTCCGACTTCGCCCACAGATCCCACACCGCGTTGACCACCGCGCCGGTCGCCAGATGAATGGCGCCTTTATCCGGCCCGATCCAGCGCCGCTGGCTGTCGCTGGTGATATCGCGCCAGAACTGCCCCATATCGGCGGTGATCGTCTCCAGCTGGCGGCCGACGATCAGGTGCTCCAGCGCGCGGATCGCCGCACAGCAAATCTCGTTGCCGCGCCCAATGGTAAAGGTCAGGCCGTGCCCGCTGATCGCCGCGTTATCGGTTTCGATAATGACGTAGGCGGCAGAGTAGTCAGGGTCCGGGTTCATCGCGTCCGAACCGTCGAGATGATCGGACGTGGGAAAACGGATATCTTCGACGCGCAGTGAGGTCAGTCTGGTCATGCTTCGCTGCCCTCGGTGATCTGGCGCTGCTCGCCCAGCCCGGCGATGCCTAAGCGGATCGCCTGACCCGGACGCAGGTAAACCGGCGGTTTCTGTCCCATGCCGACGCCCGGCGGCGTGCCGGTAGAGATCACATCGCCCGGCTGCAGGCTCATAAAGCGACTGAGATAGCTGATGATGTGCGCCACCGTGAAGATCATGGTGCGGGTGTTGCCGTTCTGATAGCGTTTGCCGTCGACCTCCAGCCAGAGATCGAGCTGCTGCGGATCGGCGATCTCATCGGCGGTCACCAGCCAGGGTCCGATGGGACCAAAGGTGTCGCAGCCTTTGCCTTTATCCCAGGTGCCGCCGCGATCGATCTGATATTCGCGCTCAGAGACGTCGTTGACCACGCAGTAGCCCGCCACGTGCGACAGCGCATCCGCTTCGTCGATGTAGCTGCCGCCTTTGCCGATCACCACGCCCAGCTCAACTTCCCAGTCGGTTTTCACCGAGCCGCGCGGAATGCGCACCGCGTCGTTAGGGCCGACCACCGCGCTGGTCCATTTGCCGAAGACCACCGGCTCCTGCGGGATGGCGGCGCCGGTCTCCGCGGCGTGATCGGCATAGTTCAGGCCGATACAGATAAACTTGCCAATCCGGCCGACGCAGGCGCCCGTGCGCGGCTGGCCGCTGATTTTAGGCAGCTCGCTGAGCGGCAGCTGGCGCAGCTTCTCCAGTGAGGAAGGCAGCAGCGCATCGCCCGCGAGGTCATCGATATAGTGCGACAGATCGCGCAGTTCGCCCTGCTCATCCAGCAGCGCCGGACGCTCATTGCCCGGTTCGCCTACACGTAATAATTTCATTGTTCCACTCCTGTTAGTTGCTCCAGCCGCCATCGATAATCTGGGCGGTGCCGGTGGTGTAGGCGCTGGCATCGGACGCCAGGTAGGCCGCAAGATAAGCGATCTCTTCAGGCGTGCCGATGCGGCCAATGGGCTGACGCGCGACAAAAGCGTCATAGACTTCCCCTTCCGTGCGCCCTTCCGCCTGCGCCTGGGCGGCGATGCGCTGACGCAGCGACGGCGAATCGACCGTGCCGGGGCAGATGGCGTTGCAGCGGATGCCGTCGCCGATGTAGTCCGCCGCCACCGAGCGCGTCAGGCCGATGACCGCCGCTTTGGTGGCGCTATAGGCAAAGCGATTGGCGACGCCTTTGATGCTGGAGGCCACCGACGACATGTTGATAATCGAGCCCCTGCGCTGTTGCAGCATTGCGGGCAGAAATGCCTGGATCATGTGAAACATCGCGGTGACGTTGAGATCGAGCGCGAACTGCCACTCCTTTTCGCTGCACGCCAGCAGGCTGCCGCTGTGGACGACACCGGCGCAGTTAAACAGCGCATCGAGCGTGCCGAGCTCCTGCGCCGCCGCGCGAATCGCCTGAGGATCGGTCACGTCCAGCTGATAAGCGCGAATACCGGGTAGATCCTGCAGCGCGGCCAGGTTGATATCGCTGGCGATCACCTCTGCGCCCTGTTGGGCAAAGTAGCGCGCGCTGGCCAGCCCGATGCCCTGACCAGCGGCGGTGATTAATACGCGTTTTCCGTGTAAATTCATTGCATTTCCTCTGGTCCAAAGATCTAATGGTCAGGCCAATAAAGCGATGTTTTGCCCTTCCGGAATAGCAAATAACGCTGGCTACTTTTTCGCTGACGCATTACGTTTTATTGACATTTGCGTAACATTGACAAGTGTCCTGACGATTATTTGTGCATCGGGTCACTTAATTTATTTAGACGGGTAGCAGTGCGATGCCGATAAAAAAGATGGAAAACCCCAGGCTTTACAGACAAATAGCTGACCAGCTGATCAAGCTCATCGACAACAACGAGTTTCCGCCCGGCAGTCGTCTGCCAGCGGAGCGTGAGCTGGCGGAGCAACTGCAGGTGAGTCGCGCCTCGGTGCGCGAAGCGCTGATTGCGCTGGAAGTGATTGGGCTGGTGGATGTGAAAGTCGGCAACGGCGTGATTGTGAAGGCGCGCTCCCGCACTCAGGAGCCGGTGATGATGCAGGCCGGACGCGATCAGTGGCGCGAGCCGGACGATGAGCTGGGCATCAGGCTGGACTTCTCCACCGAGCTGCCGCCGTTCTCTCTGCTGCAGGCGCGGCGCCTGATTGAGCCGGAGGCGGCCGCGCTGGCCGCGGTGCACGCCAGCGACGAGGAGCTGGCGCTGATCCGCGCGGCCTATGAGCAAAACTGCGAGGATAACCGCGCCCAGTCGCGCACCCATCCCGGCGACCGGCTGTTCCACATCCGCATCGCCCAGGCGAGCGGCAACCCGGCCTATGGCTTTATCATTGGCCATCTGCTCGGCCACCGCTACGGCAGCATGTTCCGCATGCTGCAGGCGCACTATACGCCAGGCGACATGCCTTCTGTCTCAGAGTCCGAGCACAGGGCCATTCTCGCCGCGCTTGAGAAACGCGACGGCAAGGCGGCGCGAAGCGCGATGAAAAAACATATCGACCGGGTGATTGCGACCTTTGAGCGGGTTCAGGAGTAAGGGCTGGCGCAACGGGCCGATGGTGCGCTGTGTATCCGTAGTATGCAACGCAACCATCGGCCTGAGGAAATACCCCGGAAAGTTCACGGAAGTTCAAAGATAAAGCAGGCTCAGCAAAAAATAAATTTGCGCCTGCCTGACATCAATTTTATTTCCTGAGCACTATGATTCACTATAATACACCCTCTGCTAAACAGTAGATAATTCGTCGCTGATTAACATCAGTTTTTCCTTTACCCGCTGACCGGAGATAAAAATGATGCCTGTTAATACAATGGCGTTAATGTTAATTATTTCCATTAATATTTTTTTAATCTTGTGCTATATCTTTAACTGCAGAGAAGCCAGACGATTATTTGATCAGGCAGAAGCGTGCAGCTGGTGCGAACTGCCGCTTAATGTTCCCCCCGCGCAAAAAAATATTAACCAGAGATTAAAAGAGAAACGTGCGTCGCTGAAAACCTTACGCAAGCTTTTAATGCTCTCTTTTGGCTATAGCGTTATCGTGGTGGTCATGCTTTACCTCGCCTGAGACCCTTATCTGTTATTCAGTTCAGGTGTCATTTACCTCGCGCCTGTTTTTCTGTGATAAAATAACCGATTCATTGTCAGGCGCAGATAAATTTCATGAAATTTACCTTACGACAGCTTGAACTATTTATTGCCCTGGCGGAAACGCATCAGATCTCCAGGGCTGCAAGCCACTGTCATATCTCACAATCCTCGATGACAATAGCGATGCGTAATCTCGAGTCTGCCCTCAATACGCAGCTCTTCGTCAGGCATGCTAAAGGGGTACGGGTGACGGCGGCGGGCGAACGGTTACTGGCTTATGCCCGTAAAATTATCAGTGACAGCCAGGCGGCTTTTGATGATTTGCAAAATAAGCCTGAAACCGCGTTTGGCATTTGCCGGATTGGCATTTCTGAAACCCTGTCAGCTTATCTGTTGCCGCAGATATTACATGATGTCGAGCAGCGATTTCCTTTAGTCGATCTCCAGTTTGTTGAAGCCCCATCTCCTGCGCTTATCGCGCAGTTACGCAACAGGCAAATTGACTTTGCGCTTTTGCTCACCTCAAACATAACGCACGATAGCGATCTGAAAATAGAAACATTCATGCGCTCTCCGCGTCGGTTATGGGCATGTAGTGGGCATCCTTTATTAAGTAAAACAGCGCTGCTATTAGAGGATGTGGAAAAGGTGCCCTTTATACTTTTGAGCACCGACGAATATCCTGGCGTGATAAGCGAATACTGGAAAGGACATGGGACAGGGCCGGACGTTTTTTTCCGCACCAACTCTTTTGAGGCGGTGCGCAGCTTTGTTGCGCAGGGCAAAGGCGTCACGATTTTATCGGATTTAGTCTACCGTCCCTGGTCGCTTGATGGGCTACGGGTTATGCGTCGTACTATAGATAATTCCATTACTTACATGGATACGGGGGTGGTCACCCTTGACCAGCATGCGCTCAGCCCCAGTCATCGGCAGCTCATTGACTTTATTGGTCAGCTCTGTTCTCGTCTGGATATTAAGGGCTAGACGCTGTAACCGACTACGCCTTCATAAATAAAAAGGCTATCATCAGCGGAATAACAACAACAGTCAGCATCGATATACTCATTAACGGTGTCGCGTCCCAGCCGAAAATACCAAACCAGACGAGCAGCTCGATAATGGAGACATACAAAAAATAAGCCTGCTTGCCCATTATATTTCCCGGACTATCTTAAAAGGGTTCAA
>Ga0157358_1000699_pt1 | contig 14277 bp, 12 predicted proteins | sample AttcapACBM2_FD_111484 | JGI IMG/M metagenome (GOLD analysis project Ga0157358, IMG submission 111484) | Fungus gardens microbial communities from leaf cutter ant in Botucatu, State of São Paulo, Brazil - Atta capiguara ACBM2 | ecosystem: Host-associated > Fungi > Mycelium > Unclassified ...
ACTCCATCTAGACATACTAGATTTACTATAAAATGAGCTTGTACCCACTTGTGACTAAAATATTCATATTTTCTCTAGTTTCAACCTATCAATGTAAAAATGAGTTATTTAGAAGGTGTCGCAAAGTGTCACACTTTGTGACTATGTGATGGTTATATGTGACATCACCCTTCTCACCCTATTTAAGTTTCTTTTAGAGACTACTATTACTAAATAATAGAAAAATAGAAAAAGATAAAATAAGACTAAGCCCTTGTTCTGAGGTTCTGACAATAAAGTTATAGCTTAAGTCTAAGAGTTAGAACAAAAATATCAGAGTTAAAGATGATAGACTTGGCTTATTTTATTTTTTCTCATTTTCATTTTTCTTTTCTATTTTATTTTATTTTTGAAACTTAAAGTCAAGAGTATAGCATGATATTATAAATTATTACATGCCATTCTTATTATCTCTAATGTTAGTATTAAAAATCAAGTCACAACTTCTATTTTGTATGTTTAAAAAAATCCAAACATTATTGTTAAAGTAATGTATTATGCTATGAATATTATCTCCACTAAAGTAAAACTATTTTCTATCAGATGTGGAATTAATCAGGCTGTTCTACAACTACCAAATATTGATCAAATTGTTGTTGTTATGGATGTTATCTTAAAGTCTTCTTTAATAAGAACTTTGATAACAAGGTGTTATGAACTTAAGACCTTAGAGTGGGTCAAAAAAAAGAACCTTATATAGGGATTACACAAGAGAACTTAATAGAGAACTCTGTACAAGATAGTCTACCTTATATACTAAATCCACATAGTCCATGCTAGCTACTTCTAACCTACCCTAAATAGCTATGTGTTGCACATGCTGTATGACATCATCTTTTTTAGAACCTTTTACATTCTTTCCTGAATCATGTGACTTGTGACCATGTCATCTGATGTGACTGCATGATCTTGTCACTCTAACCCTAACCCTAAGTTCTAAAAATAGAAAAAATGGAAAATAAATCACAAGGAAAATGAAAATAGAAAAAAAAAGAAAAATAAATTAAGTCTACTGCTTTCGTCTTTGACACAAGATTTCTTTTTGGAATTGTCTTAGTAGCAAAAAATGGCCTCTTTATCTAGAGGTCAACAAAGAGATTAAATGATTCAAGCCAGACTCTATCTTTTACTGAAAATTCTTATAGAAATTTAGTAAAGAATAAAAATACAATACAATCTTGAAGATATGGCAAATGCTTTTTCAAGTATTGGACTATAAAGAAAAAACATTTCATGATTTAAATGACAATAACAACTTACCCATTTAGCCCACTTACTTAAAGGGAGGAGCTTGGCTTAAACACATTGGGCACTCCAACTTTTTATGTATATGTGCTACCAGAGCTATTACAAAATATATTTCTATTAGAGACTATTTTCTCACTTGTCCCTATAAAAACTATCTGATAAAATCAAGAAATTACATCTCATACAGGTGTAAATAGTATAGGAAATATTGGAATTCTAAAAGGAATTCTCTGAAAGACATCATTACTTTTCTTAAGTTCAACTCAGAAGTATTTTCCTTTTATGAAGGTATTACATAGTAGCAATTTCACTAAAATCATTATTTTATCTTGTGTAATTTACTGTTATTTATATTCTCTACTTTTCTTTTCTTCTTTTACTTTCTCATTTTATTTCTTTGTCTTTTTTCTCTTCATTTTGTTATATAAGTAGTATTAGGCATGATTCATACTTGAAGGTAAAGGTTCATGAAGTTGGCTCAAACATGCATAGAGTGTGGAAAGTCTATGTAATGAGCTTAGTAATGCAGACTTGTTGGAATGATCTTGGCCTCAACTTATGTGTTATGTTTCCTATAAGCTGTATGGTTGTAATTTCAGAGAATAGTCTTGTAAGAAGAGGAGTAAAGTATGTTACTATTAATATTAGAGATTTAGCATTAACTTTGGTCAATTATCAGGCTAGCTATTATGTAATCAACAGCCTTAAATACATAAAATAATGAAAGAAGTGATTAAAACAGATCTCTGAGCAAGTGTTTCAGTAGTGAAACACTATATAGAAGTTCAGATTTGGAGAGGAGAAAACTCTATGTAAAGTCTGAGTAAATTTGTAAAGTTTGCAGAAGATAATTAGGCAATGGAAACAGATAAAGATGACTACAGATTTTGACTCAAATAAAGCCAAATAACCACAGAAATTTGATGTTATATTGAAGTCAGATATGTCTTGAACATGTTTTGGAGTTTGAGATATAACAAGTAGTTATATTGTAGCTACTATGGTCTACTACCATGTCTCATGTAATAATTTTGAATTAAAAAAATTACAAATTATCACATATCAGTCATATATATTACAATCATGGTCATATAATTATATATTACACAGAAGAGTATAAAATGTTTTAGAACAATAATGTTATACAGAATATTTACTATATATTGATCTTATAGATAACATATAGTCTTTAAAGTAGGTTAGATATAGTATTGTACAAATCACTAGTCTAGTATATATAAGATAGATACTTTGTACTTAGAATTCTATTGAGTTTTCTTATATTAACCTTAATATAAGGTTCTTTTCTTAACTTGAACATATTTTGAATTGTAACAAAAAGAAAAACCTTATATTGGTTAATATATAAGAACTTGATAGAGTTTCTAATATTGTCAAGAATGTAAGAAGTAGACTTAACTTTTCTTATTTTTATTTTATTTTTGATTTACTTTTCATTTTTCTATTTTTAGAACTTAGGGTTAGGATTAGTGATGACATCACGCTGTCACACAGCAGGTCACATCGGATGACATGGTCACAAGTCACATGACACATGGAAAAACATAGAATATTCTGGAAGAGATAATGTTATATAATGTGTAATATATATGTTGACCTTAAGGCGTACACATGGTTATTTAGGATAGACTAGGAATAGCTCGCATGGACCATTAGGTATTAGTATATAAGGTAGACAATCTTGTACAAAGTTCTCTATCAAGTTCTCTTGTGTTAACCCAATATAAGGTTCTTTCTCTTGTCTAACTCTAAGGGCTTAAGTTTGTAACAAATATAGGCAAGTTTATATATCTTTAGTATATAGTTTGTACATACTTTACATCTAGCTTACCCTATTAGACTTGAAGATAGTAAACTTGTTCTTTTTCTATTTCTCTCTTATTTTTTGATTTCAACTTCTTTCAATTCTCTTTTTATTTTAGACTTAGTAAAAGGAAAATAATATAATATCACAGTAATATGATAAAGTGTGATGATTGTCACAGGTCTGTCATATAATCACTATCACAAAATCATATATCATATAGAAAGAAGAAAATATTATATGATATGATAACTCTTATATATTACTCATAATATTTAGAATAAATGTAAAGTATATACAGACTATGTACTAGAGATATATAGAGTAGACTTATCTATACTAGGAACTTTACCAAGTTCTCTTGTATTAAACAATACAAGTTTTCTCTTTAGTTTAAACTTTAGAACTTAAGTTATAACATACTCTAAATATTATAAGTCATATATAAGAATTTATAGGTCACATAATATTGTAACTGTGATAGTTATAATATCATATTCTTTTTGACTAAGTTTAAAATAAGAAAAGTAGAAAAATAAAAACTAGATAATAGAAGAGAAAAATTGAAAAAGAACAAGTTTACTATCTTCAAGTCTGATATATAGTATACATAGCCTTTAGAGTAGATTAGTAGTAAGACTATATTAAAGTTGTAAACAATAAACTTTATTTTACTTTAATTTTATTTTAACTTAAGGTTAGGGTTTAGCATGATGTTACAAACTGTCATATATTACAGTCACAGGATTATATATCATAGGAAGACATAAAAGATTTTGGAACAATGATATTATACTATATATTAATAGTATGTAATATATATATTCTTTAAAATAAGTATAAACTCTATATAAGGCTCTTTTCTTAACTCTAAGTCTTTAATTGTAATATTAGAACTTAGTAACTATTCTTGAGACTGCCTAGCTCAGAGCTCTCTCTATTTATTTTTCTACTCTTTTATCATTCTTGACTGATAGTTAATGTGACTGTTAGTCACTCTTGGTTTAGAAACTAGACCCTAAGTATAAAGAGAAGCTAGTTGCTAAGTATAGGCAATTGTAAATATTAGCGACTAGACCTAGGTCACTGACTAGATGTTACTCACTGTTTAAGTAGGTGGTGTTGAGTAAAGTACAAGTAAATTTTGTATAGAAGATTTGTGCTACTGGCTCTTTTTTTTACAAACTTAAGATTTAAGAGTTAATCAAAAGAAAGAATCTTGTATAAGAGTTTATACAAGAGAACTTAATAGAGTTCTAAGTACAGAATCATCTATCTTATATATACCAGACTAATGGTCTGTACTACACTAACCCTAGCCTACTCTAAAGACTATGCATACTATATGTTATTAATATATAGAATGACATTATTATTCTAGAATTTTTTACAATGTTCTTTGTAATATGTGACATATGTGTGACACCATGTCACATCTTGTGATAATTTTTGACAGTCACATGTGATGTCACACTAATCTCTAACTCTAAGTCCAAAAATAGAAAATAAAGTCTATTATTTTTAATTTTGACATTCTTGTAATTAGCTCATGGAGAGCAACAACATTGTTTAGTAAGAAAGTATCTAATTTAGAGATTTTCTGCTTAGAAATAATAATATAACAGTTTGACTAGAATAGTAGTTAGTAGGGTAGTAGGATAAGTAGGTGGTATGAAGTGAATAAGAAGAGTGCTACTAACACCTACAGAGATGTTTAAAGAGTTGTCAGCAGAATTTGATTTTGAGAGAAGGCCCAATACTAGTTTTATTATCTCACTTAGTTTTAATAGAGATTTTTAACACATTATAAAACAACAATAAGAGCAGATAGCTGCCTTATTAGTACTAATAGCTCAGAAAGAGAAAGAAAAAAGAGCTAAACCAAAACCCAGTAATAGGTCCCAAGTAGAAATAGCAACACCACCTTTGTTTAATGGGGAAGCTAGTAAAGTAAGAGGGTTTGTAATAGTATGCAAGTTGTATTTAAGAATAAGGATGAGAGAACTGATAGTGAAAGAACAAGTGTAGTGAGTATTAACATATATGTAGGAAGAGTTAGTAGATATTTGGAAAGAGAATGTATTAGAGGATTTGGAAGTAGAAGTATTGGAATTTAGAATAGTAGGAGAATTTTTAGGAGGAATAAGAAATAAAGAAAGAATTTGGAGGAAGAGATAAGGAGTCAAAGAAGGTATCAGAGTTGAAAAAGCTTGAATAGGGACAATGAACTATAGAGAAATTTATCTAGATGTTCAAAAGAGTAGCAAGAGGTAATGGGTATAAAGAACAAGTACTGATAGAAGAATTTAAAAGGAAAATGAATGAAAGAATGAGGAGATGGTTGATAGAGGCAGAAAGTTACCTCAAAAGTATCAATCAATCAATAGTATGAGTGAGTAACAAGGTTAGAAAGAAATTGTAGAGAAAGTAATAAAGAAGAAGAAAGAGAAAAAAGTAAAATAGAAGAAGAAGGAAAAGAAAAGAAGAGGATTGATAACAAATGGAAAATAATTGAGGAAATGAGAATAAGAGAAGAAAGATGAGTAAAGAAGAAGTAGAGACAACAGAAAGAGTGGGAAAGAAGAAAATAGATATATAGGAAAAGAGTAATATAGAAGAGGAAGTGTTTTGATTGTGGAGGATGGAGACATATTGTTATGATTCAATAACCTTAGTGTTAGTCAGAGAGAGAAACCTTGGATTGGGTTATTACAAGAGAACTCAATAGAGAACTCTATATAGGATTGTTTACCTTACATACCCTAAACCAATAGTCTATGCTACCCTATTATTAGTCTACTCTAAATGATCATATATCTGCCTTAAGGTCAACCATGTGTTATACATGTTGTATGACATCATTCTTCTAAAACCTTTTTATCAGAGTTGCAAAGCTTGGACTTAGGTTTTTTTCTAATATATTTTCATTTTCTCTATATTTTCCTTTTTTTATTTTTAGAACTTAGAATTAGGGTTTAGTATGATATTACTGTCATGTTGTCACAAGACATGACTCTGTGTCACACATCAGTCACATAATCACATGTCACAATGGAAGGATATAAAAGGTTCTAATATAATAATATCATACAATATGTTAAAATACATATTAATTTTGAGACAAACATATGGTTATTTAGGGTAAGCTAAGATAGTAGAGTATGGACCATAAACCATTAGTATATAAGGTAGATGGTCTTATACAGAGTTCTCTCTTGAGTTTTCTTATATTAACCCAATATAAGATTCTTGTTAGAGATATAAAGTTTGAATGCTAGCTTTTTTATTTAAAATTTCTTTTATTTTCTTTATTCAGATCTAGGGTTAGGGTTAGAGTGATGCCACAATCACACTGTCACACATCAGTCACATCAGATGACATAGTCATAGTAATGATTACAAGTCATGAGGTTATAGAGAAGGGTATAGAAGGTTCTGGAAAGATGACATCATATAACATGTATTACACATGTTGACCTTAAGGTAAACACATGGTTATTTAGAGTAGGCTAGAGAAGTAGTAGCATAGACCATCATAGTTTAGTATATAAGATAGATAATTCTATATAGAGTTTCTTATTAAGTTTTCTTGTGTTAATCCTAATATAAGATTCTTTCCTTTGATCCACTCTAAGATCTTTGAGTTGTAACAGTTCTTCTTATTGACCAACCCTAAGGTCTATAAGTTGTAACACTTTTACTATCTTCTATCATAATCATGTAACAGTGTAACTATGACAGCATTGTGTGACTGTAACTGATGTGTAATACCAAGTCACATTATGTGATGATTTATGATAATAAGAAATAAAATAAAATAAAGCTACATCCAACTTCTATGATTCTGACACATATAGTAAGGAATTGTAGGGTACAGAGAGAGATTGCAATACTGCAATCTTCAAATAGATTTGAAGTATTAAAGAGTAGAGTGATGAATATGGAAGAAGGAAGTGGGGAAAAGATAAAGAAAGATAAAAAATGGTTTTGAGAGAGGAAAGATTAAAGAAGAAGAAGAAAGGAAATTGTTGAGAAAGGTGACAGTTAAGATTGGGTTGGAGAGAATATGTCACAAACTTTATTCAGCTTGTATCTCCACATCCAGTAAACCAATTTTCACAAACTAAGTTGCACTGTAAAGCCCCAAATGAGGTTCTGTAAAGTCCCAAATGAGAGCTATCTGCACATATGCAGGATGTATAAAAGTGACAACAAACAACTAAGATATCAGGTCATCAGTAACTGTAAAATCTTCATTTGCTAATATCTCATGAATGACTAGACAGATTTGCATGATCAAAATTGCATTGGAAAGTGCTCATTGAACCATTCCTAATAATATATGGTATATTACATAGCAATAAGTATTTATAGAGATACAAGCATATCAATGTAGTAACATAATTAGTTACATTCTAAAATTAGCCTGACAGCTGTTATAACAGATGACAGCTCCCATCAGGTATGAGTTTTGATCATGTGATAGAAATAGCTTGTGTACAAACCATCACTCTTTTGTATATATACTTTTGTGTCTAAGGATTAAACCTCAGACTTAACAACATCAATTTTTATCCTTTATTATCTATATTAATCTTAGTCATTATTGTTATCATTATTGAACTTCTGAATTACTCTTAAATCTCTGAGAGTGCACCCAAGGTTCAGATATTACAAAGAAGTGAGTAGTTCATTTTGTGATAGAATAGATATGCAAGAAGGGGTCATGATGGAAGCTTTGTTGGATAGTAGGGCAATAGAATTGGTAATGAGTTCAGAATTCACAAGAAAGCAGAAATTTAAATTAAAAAAGATCAAGAGACCTATTTTCAGGATTATAGAGAGAGAACAGAGATAGATGTTATTGGGGGATAGAAGTAGAGTGTAATCTTGGGAATACTATGGTTAGCTTGCCACAATCCTGAGATTGATTGGAAAACAGAAGAAGTAAAGATGATGATATGTCTAGAGAAATATGGAAATTAGTAGAGGCCAAAGCAGGGAAAACCAGAGTAGAAAAAGCAAAAAGAAGAAGATAAAAGGGAAAAATAAAAATAAAAGAAGAAGAAAAAATCAAGAAAAGATGATGAATAGAAACAAAGTAGCAGAAGAATAGGAGATTTGGAACAGAAAAGAGAAAGCAGCAAAGTCAGAGAAAGAAGCCAAGAAATCAGTTCCTCCAAGATTCTATAAATAGGTCCATATCTTTGGAAAGAAAGTGATTGGAAGAATACTGGTGAAAAAGATGTGGGATAATGCAATTAAGTTAAAGGAAGAGTTTGTATCAAGGAAGGAAAAGATTTATTTGTTGTCAAGAGAAAAAAGAGAAGAGATGTATAAGTTCATCAATAAACAATTGAGAAAGAAATATATTAGGCCTTCAAAGTCACCTCAAATGGCACTTTCAGATAGAAAAATGAGGAAGGCAGTAAGAGACTAGATTGAAAGATTGGGATAGAAAATGATAATGATAATTAGAAATTAATGAAGGAAGAATGAGTGTGAGAAATGACAGAAGTGATAGTAGAAAGACTGGAGATGTTATTAGTAGAAAAGATAAAAAGAGCAAGAGGGAAGGATGAAGAAGTAGTGAAAGTAGATGAAGAGATGAAGAAGTGGAAGTAAGAGGTAATAAGTGAGAAATTGAAGAAGACTTAGTATTGAAAGAAAGAAAGATATATATGCTGAAGAATGAGAAGTTGAGTGTTACAATTACCTTCTCATGTCTTTAGCATACTTTTATTGTGTCTTGTAGGGTCTAGAGTATGATGTAATGATCAGCTGCACTATAGGTTGAATCAGTCAGCATCTCATGTAGTAGGCATTGTTTTCTCATTGATTCCTCTCTTTATCCTCATATATCGTATCATTGTGGACATATAGATTCCTCATGGTCTATAAGTATATAGTATAGATACATTTCTGTATCCTTATGCTTTACCAATTGATCATCTCCTTCACTCTTACTCAAGTCTTTGCCTGAGTTGCAACCTGAGCTAAGCTTAAGGTCATAATATTGAGATTAGAAATTATCTAGTTATACCATGATGTGCCAGTAGCTGGACATAAAGGTAGATGGAAGATAATGGAGTTGGTAACAAGGAATTACTGGTAGCTAGGAGTAACAAAGAATGTTGGAAAATATGTGGATGGCTGTGATTTATATTATAGGATGAAAAATGGAATAGAGGTACTAGCAGTAAAGTTGATGATAAATGAAATACCAGAGAAACTGTAGACACATTTAACAGTAGACTTTATCACTAAGTTACTGTTGGCAGCAGGAAAGGACATAATATTAGTGGTATGTGATTGGTTATCAAAAATAGCATACTTTGTAGCAACTACAGAAGGAACATCAGCAGAAGAATTATTAAGATTATTCAGAAATAATATGTAGAAGTTGCATAGATTACCAGAGAGTATGATAAGCAATAGAGAACCACAGTTTACAGTGGAGTTGACAAAGGAGTTGAATAGGATGTTAGGAATAGAAATGAGGTTGTTGATAGCATTTCATCTACAAATGGATAGACAAACAGAATGGATGAACCAAGAGTTGAAACAGTATTTGACATTCTTTACAGAATATAAGCAGAGGGATTGGCCAAAGTAGTTAGTGACAGCAGAATTTGCAGTGAACAACAAAGTTCATTTAGCAACAAAAATATTACCTTTTATGGCAAATTATGAAAAAGAGTTGAAAATAGGGGCAGATATTAGAAGAAAAGGAAAAGTAGAGAAAGCAACAGAATTTGTGGAGAGAATGAGAAAAGTTTAAGAGAAAGCTGGGGTGATATTGAGAAAAGCATAGAAAGAGATGAAGAGGCAAGCAGATAGAGGTGGAAGAATGGAAGAAAGGAGATAAAGTAATGTTAAGTACAAAGAACTTGGTGTTCAAAGAGAGACTAGTAAAGAAGTTGATGGAATAATATATAGAGTCTTATATAGTGAAGGAAGTGGTATCAAAAAATGCAGTAAAACTAAAGCTACCAGCCTCCATGATAATTCATCTGTTGATGAATGTTAGTAGAGTTGTTAGATATAGAGAACTAGTAAAGTGATAGAGAGTGAAAGAACTGAAACTAGTCAAAGTTGATGGAGTGGAAGAATGGGAGGTTAAAAAATACTGAATAAAAGAAAGTAATAAAGTACTTAGTACATTGGAAGGGGTTTACAGTAGAGAATAATATATGGGAAAAAGAAGAGGACTTAGAAAATACAAAAGAAATAGTAGATGAATTCAAGAGAAGAATAAGTAGGAAATTTAAATGATAGGAGAAATTAGAAAAAGTAAAGTTGAATCTAAATATAGAGGAGTTTAGGAGAAGTGAGCTACTAGGGAAGTATATAGTAAAAATTTTGTTTGGATAAGATAATAGGAAGTTTGAGGATAAATATTTAAAAAAACTGGAGAGGAACTGGAAAAGATAAAAGTCAGTTTCTCTGGAGGAGAAATCTTGAAGGGAGATGATGTCAGAATTGCAAATATTGGACTTGGTTTATTATTATTTTCTTTCTCACTCTTATTTTTTGTTTTATCTGTTATCTATTTTTAGACCTAGAGTTAGGGGTTAGCATGATGTCACATATCAGTTGTCACATAACACAGTCACAGTCACAACCCCATCACAAAGAAGTTATAAAAGAGTTTTAGAAATAGATAATGTTATATAACATAACAGCAATATGTTGGCCTTATAGAAAGTATATGTACTTTAGGATAGAATAGTTGTAGTGTGTGCACAGACCATAGTCTGTGACATATAAGGTAGACAGTTCTGTACTAAGCACTCCATCAAGTTCTCTTGTATAAACCTTATACAAGATTCTTTTATTAACTTAACTCTGAGTCTTTAATCATAACAGACTATATAAACCATTAGTTTTAGTTTAACATATATAATTCCAAAGCTGCACAACACAGAGCCCCCTCATTTTCTTTTTACTTTTTATTTATTTTCAACTGAAGAGCAATACTACCCTTTAGTTAAGAAGCTAGCTAGACTCTAAACTTAAGAGATTGGTAATAGCTACTAGAAGATTACTATGAATTGTTGGAACCAAGTATAGGCTCCTTCCTAAAAATACTCATTATTCAATTATGCAATGCTGTGTAGTTACATAACTTGTACTTTTTGCATAGAAGCTTAGTACTACAAATCTACTTGTGACTTGTTCATATAAGAGAATAGCAGATATCCTTAAGACTCTGTCTAGAGCAGAACATCTTTCTTAGGACAAAATCATTTATATTTTCATTAAATGTTAAGTGTGGTCTATACTTGAAGGATTCAAAAGTCCAAAGGAGTTTTTAGAGTTTTGATAAGTATAAAAACTTCTTAAACTCTACAGAATTTCAAACTTTCCAGAACAACCTTGGCTTTAACTTATGTATTGTATCTTCTACTAGTCATGAGATTGCAATTTCAGAGGAAGGTCTTAGAAGATGGAATTATGAAAATAGGAATGAATATGTTATTATTAATACCAGAGTTTAGTGTCAACTTTAGTCAATTATCAAGCTAGTTATTACAGAGTAACTATCTGTTATATGCTAAGTCCAACTCTGAAAACAGATTATTTTCTATAGCAGTGTTATCTTCTTTGAACATCTGGTATTAATCCATTTTCCATGGTAGTGTTATTTCATGACTCATTTTTTACAACAATGTTTATCTTTGTCAAAATCCTATGAGTACTTGGTCTTCTATAGTAGAGTTTACTTCTTTCCAACTCATTTTTCCACAGCAAAGTTCTCCTTTTTAACTCAGCCATAAAAGGCCAAGTTCTTTTATTTGATTCTTAGTAATGTTTCACTACTAAAACCTCTACTCAGTGCTATACTCTGAAACCCCCAAGTTCCTCTTTCATTTTACTTGTATATAAGAACTAGTAGATACACTGTATTCTCTGATAATCAATAACAAATATAAACATTATTTAACATCAACTATGGTATTCTTTAGCAACACACTTTCTTATCAGAACTTACTTCTCTTAGACTTGACTCTACTTCTGAAGACAGACAGCATAGTATATAAGCTGAAGCCAAAATTAATATTGGAGGTAGAGTTCAACTAGAGTTATTGTTGTTGTCATTGATTATTAGACTAGTGAATACAGAGTACCCACTAATTCTTATATACAAATAAGAATAAAAGAGAACTCAGGAGTCTTAATATATAGTCCTAAGCAGAGATTAGAGTAGGAGAACTTGACCATGGAAGATCAAGTTGGAGAGGAGTAAAATCTGCTATAGAAGACTAGATACTCATAGGGTTTGGACAGAGTATAATACTGCTATAGAAGACAGACTTTTATCAGAGTTGAACTTGGTATATGACTATATTTATTCATTAGAACTAAGCCTTTGAAGTCTTATTCAGTTTATTCAGAGAATCTATGATTGTGTCAGAATTGAAGATGGAAAACTTTAATTATTTTTCTTTTCTATAGATCATATGATATAGTCACAGTCACAATCACAGAAGGTTTCATAACAATGAATTAATCTCATAGTATATATATATTACTCTAGGGTAGGCTAGGATAGTGTAGCATAAACCATGAGCTAAATGTATATAAGGTAGATACACTGTACTTAGAAACTCTATTGAGCTCTCTTGTGATAACCCAATCCAAGGTTCTGTTCTTATTCTAACCCTAAGAAGTTTGAGTTATAACAGATTGTGTCTAAGTCAATATAAAAGAAATTATTTTTGCTTACCACCATGTCTTTTTCTTAATTCCTCTCAACATTAGATCTCAACACCAAATGACAGCATGAGGATATGAAGAGACAACATAACAAGTAGTAGTCTTAGCCTGCCTAGAAGAGATAGCAAGAGAATAATGGGCTGAAAAGACAAAACTGGCAGTGGAAGCTAGAGTGAGAAAGAAGACTGTATAGAAGCAATATGAGAAAGAGCTTGAGAGGCTTTAGCTAAAGGTTCTAACACAAGAATTTAAAATGCTAGAAAATGTTGAGATTTTACTACTAATAGAAACCAAACATAAGAAGGTTCTTGAAATCTTCTTAGAAAATAAGACTAATCCACAACTATCAAAGAAAATAATAAGCAAGCAAACTAAGAAGGCTTACAGAGAGAAGGTAGTGAAGATAAAGGGTAAGAATCTTTGTGAGAGATATATATAGACTAGGTATTCTTTTAAAATCAATGATTTATTACATGGGGTGTGGTGACAGACTATGATAGCTACAATATAACTACTTATATAGAGAAGAGAAAGAAAGAAAGAAACAAGAAAAGAAAAAGAAAAAAAGAAAAAGAAAAACTACACTACAATGAACAAATAACAGAAAAACCACTATTAAGTGATTTCTTTATAGAAGAAAAATATTCCAGAGTTAAACTCAAGAAAAGCAATGAAATGGATAAGAGACTTCCTATTAGTATTCCAATAATTGTTATATCTTCTATACTCATGAGGGATATATTGTCTTGACTTGATTGGATAACAACTACATAGGCAGCTGAAATTCTCCTTCAAGAAAAATCTCAGATGATACTTGCCTATAGGTACATGATTTGTAATTTCTCTTGTTGCTCTTGTACATAAGGAGTTAGAGTGTCTAATAGATTTAAGCCAAGTACCATTTTTCATATAAGTGAGCTTGATAGAAAGAAAACCATCATCAAGTAAATCAAGAAAATAATTTCTCTTAAAGTCTGACACTTGGAATGTTATTTGCCAGTTTTGGATAATTGCATTGTATTCATCTTTCATACTGAAATCTCATAATGATTTACATAGGAAAATTAGTTTAAGATTGTATTTCTTTGTTTCTTTGTCAACAATTGAATGATGAATCCATTTAGTATTGCTAAGACAATCCCAGAATTTGATGGAGTTATGATTATTCTATTCAAAGAATGTTCTAAGTGTTAAGAATGCAAGAAGTAGACTTAACTTTTCTTATTTTCTTTTCTTATTTTTATTTTATTTTTGATTTATTTCCCTTTATTCTATTTTTAGAACTAGGTTAGAGTGACAAGATCACGCTGTCACACAGCAGATCACATCACATGACACATAGAAGGATGTAGAACATTCTGGAAGAGATGATGTCATACAATGTGTAATACATATGGTCATTTAGGGTAGGCTAGAAATAGCTTGCACAAACCATTAGGTATTAG
>Ga0157358_1000700_pt1 | contig 14266 bp, 15 predicted proteins | sample AttcapACBM2_FD_111484 | JGI IMG/M metagenome (GOLD analysis project Ga0157358, IMG submission 111484) | Fungus gardens microbial communities from leaf cutter ant in Botucatu, State of São Paulo, Brazil - Atta capiguara ACBM2 | ecosystem: Host-associated > Fungi > Mycelium > Unclassified ...
AACACATAGCTGTTTAGAGTAGGCTAGAAGTAGTTAGCACAGACCATGAGGTTTTAGTATATAAGGTAGACTATCCTATATAGAGTTCTTTATTGAGTTCTCTTATGTTAACTCAATATAAGGTTCTATTCATTGATCCACTCTAAGATCTTTGAATCATAATACTACCCTAATGTACATATATTGTTTATAAGTCTACCACACTATTTCCATAAAGTAAACATATTCCCTGATATTATTGTTCTAGACTCTTCTACTATATTTCAGACCTATGATCTTATATCATGTGATACCTCATGTGATTGCAGTCATGTACCTCTTTATTGTCCAAGAAAAAGAAAAAGAAAATTGAAAATCAAATCAAAGAAAATAAAGAAAACAAAAGAAAATCAAAATAAAATACTAGAGTTTGAGCATACTATGACAGGTGTATTATAAGTATATAAACCTTGTGTGGACATGTTCTTTACATTTTTCATACTATTAACTCTGTGTTATTGGCCTTTTTGTAGTTAGTACATGTAGGAGAACAATAAGCATCCTTAAGATTTTGTCTAGAATAGAATGATCTTAGGCCAAAATTGTTTATACTTTTCCTAAGGCAGTAGTTGGTAGCTTAAATAGTGTGAAATAGGACAAGAAGAGGGCTTACTAGCACTTGCCAAAATTACTTCAAGTTCAAAATATAAGTTTGAGAGTAGGACTAGTACTGGCTCCTTTCTCTTACTCTATACACATCTTCACCCCAACATTACCACTCTTAACACCATCATCAATTAATTTTCCTTTCTTCTATAACAATATGAGTCAACATAATTTTAACCAAATTTTACTTCAAATAAGACAGCAGTAGGAGTAGACAGTGGTATTGCAGGCATTATTAGCAGTAAGGAGAGGAGCAACAGGAGAAAAAAAAAGGGAGAAAGAAGCTCCAAGACTTAGAAATAGGCATCAAGCAGAGATAGCAAAACTAAAAAATATCTCTGTTTAACAAAAAAGTAAGTTAAGTAGCAGAGTTTGTAATGGCATATAGATTATATATCAGAATAAGGGTAAGTGATGTAGAAGTAGGAGAACAAGTTCAGTGGATTTTAACATATATACAAAAAGAATTGGTAGATATCTAAAAGAAGAATTTATTAGAGGATATAGAAGCAGGGCATGTATAATTTGTATTAGCAAGAGATTTTTTTGCAGAATTAAGAAGAGAGTTTGAAGAAGAAGATAATGAGTTGGCTAAAGTAGCTAAGCTTAAGAAGATAGAGCAAAGAGAAAAAATTCAGAAAAGCAGAAAGGGAGAGTGGATACAAGGAAAGAGCATTGGTAGAGGAGTTTAAGAGGGAAATGAATGAGATGATTAGGAGGGAGCTGATGAAGGCAGAAAGATCTCCAAAAAGTATAGAACAGTGGTACAAATATGCTACTAATTTAGATAGACATTAGAAAGAGAGTAGAAGAGAGAGAAAAAATTTAAAGAAAAAAAGAAAAGTAAAGGGTGAGAACAGAGGTAGATAGCAATGACAAACAATTAGAGAAGTTTTAGACCATGGCTACCCCTACCTCAGATATAGCTAAAAAGATAGGAGAAATAGCAGGTACTAATAGAATCTGCTTTGATGGAAAAAGTAAAAAGAACAAATGTAGTAGTAGTTAGAAACTCTTGTGAGAACAAGAAGGTAGGGGAGGAAGAATAAGAAGGAACTCTTATGTGATAAATATAAATAGGAGAAAAAACTATCATAATTGTGGGGGATTTGGTTACATAGCAAGATATTACAAAAGTTGGGGAATAGTAGGTGTCAAGTTCACAAACAGTGGACTTAGTTTTTCTCTATTTTATTTTTTCATTTTCATTTTCATTTCATTTTATTTTCTTATTTTTCTATTTTTAGAACATAGGATTAGGGTTAAGTCACAAGATGCAGAGAATAAAGTAGAAGGATCTAGAACAAGTGACATCATACAACATAGATACTATATGTTGACCTTATGTACTATACATAGTTGTTTAGGGTAGGGTGTACAGTAGTTAGCATGGACCATTGGTAGTAGTATATAAGGTAGACTAGTTTGTAAAGGGATCTCTATTGAGTTCTCTTGTGTTACTCAATACAAGAGTTGTTCTTTTACTCCACTCTTAGGATTTAAGATCATGACAGTAGGGCAGAGAAGAAGAATCAAATATGAGAACAATTATAATATACTAAATAATTTAAAAGAGAAGTTCTTGACTAGATTCTTATAACAGGTTTAATATACTAGTTAGTCATGTAATGCAAGCTGGTATTCCAAATCCAAAAAAACTTTAAAGCAAGAAAGATGGGAAGATGGTTTTAAGAGAGAAAAAAGTGAAAAAAGAAAGAAAAGAAGAGAATGAGAAGTCAACACAATATAAAGAGTTGTTAAGAGAAGTAATGGTAAAAATTGGACTTGAAAGGGTTGATATATAGGAAGTGATAATAATAGAAGCATTGTTGGATAGTAGTACAATGGGGTTAGTAATAAGCTCAGAGTTCACAAGAAAGTAGAAGTTTAAAGAAAATAGAAAGACCAATTTATGTAAGAAATATAGATGGTTCTTTTAACAAGAAGAGACTAGTTGATTATATGGTGGTGGTAAATATTTATTATTAGAAATATAAAGAAAGAATAGAGATTGATGTAATAAGGAATGCTGTAGCTAGCTTGCCATAATCCTGAGATTGACTAGAGGACCAAAAAAGTAAGGATAATAAGATGTCTAGAGAAATGTGGGAAGTAGTAGAGACCAAAGCAGGAAAAGCAGAGATGGCAGATACAAAAGGAGAAAGTGAAGAAAGTAGCAAAAGAGTGGGATATTTGGGTTAGGGAAAAGGAGGCATTAAAATTAGAAAAAGAGGCTAAGAAACTGGTTCCTTAAAGAATTTGTGTCAAGGAAGGAGAAAGTTTATCTATTGTTAAGAGAAGAGAAAAGAGAGATGCATGAGTTTGTTGATTAAGAAAAGGGTATATTAGACTCTTAAAGTTGTCTCAAATGGTACCAGTGTTTTTTATAGTACCAAAAGAATGGTAGGAAGTGTATAGTCTAGGACTATAGGTATTTAAATGAATAAACAATTAGAAACAATTATCCTCTATCTTTGATTTCAGATATAGTAGAAAATATAGGCACAAAAAAATTATTTACTAAATTAGATTTACAGTGAGAGCATAATAATAGGAGAGAGATGAGTGAAAGGTAGCATTTACAACTCTGCAAAGATTATTTAAACCAATAGTAATGTTCTTTGATCTTATCAACTCACCTATAATGTTTCAAACAATAATGAATGAAATTCTATGGAATTTGATCAATACTGGACAAGTGGCAAGTTTTATTAATGATGTAATAGTAGAAATGGAGAAGGAAGAAGAATATGATGAAGAAGTAGAAGAAGTAGTAAAGATATTAGCAGAGAATAATTTATATGTAAAGTTGGAAAAATACAAGTAAAAGGTTAAGAAAGTAGAGTTTTTAGAAGTAGTAATTGGACTAGAGGAAATCAAGTAGGATTGGATTGGCTAACTCCTAAAAAGGTCAAAAATTTTGCATTTATAGCTAGGCTATTATACAACTTAGTGAAAAATTAGAAGTGAAAATAGATGAAAAAGTAAGAAAAGAAATTTAAGAAGTTGAAGAAGAGATTTATATAATTTAGTAGCACTAAACCTAGATAAAAAAAATAAGGATAGAAGTTGATGTGCTGAATTATACAACAGGAGGGGTTTTGTCAATGGAATGTGAAGATAAAAGGTAGAGACTAGTAGCTTACTTATCAAAATCTCTTAATAAGATAGAGAAAACTATAAAATCTATAATAAGAAAATACTGGTGGTAATTCAAGAGATAGAAAAGTAAAGACATTTACTGGAGGTGTCAGAGTTGAAGATAGTAGACTTTATTTATTTCCTTTTCTTTTCTCATTTTATTTTATTTTCTATTTATTTTTTATTTTTGGACTTAGGATTAGAGGTTAGTATGATATTACAAACTATCACACAATGTGATACCATATTATATATACATCATATGTTACTGTCACTGTCACATGATCACATATCACACAAAAGAATATAGAAGATTTTAGAACAATGATATTATATAATATATTTACTATATATTGATCTTATGGATTATACATGGTCTTTAGGATAGGTTAGATAAAATCTTGCACAGACCAACTAGCTAGTGTATATAAGGTAGACACTTTATACTTGGAACTCTATTAAGTTCTCTTATGTTAATCTAATACAAGGTCTTTTTCTTGATTCTTAGTCTTTAATTATAACAAGAGAGTGCAAAGTTCAAGTTTGAGGTCTGGATAGACTATAAGAATTTAGAATATTTTATGAAAGTACAGAAATTGAATTGTAAACAAATAAAATAAGTTTCATATTTGTTAAGATTTGATTTTATCTTGAAATATGTACTAAGGACAAAAATAGGAAAAACAGATAGACTAAGTAGAAAACTAGTATTAAGATGGTGTCAAGATAGGCAAAACTTACTTCAAGTGAATATCCATGATCAGTTACTATCACAAACTTTATTTAACTTATATTTTAACAACTAGTAGACTAATTCTCACAAATCAAGTTGTATTGGAAGGTTCCAAATAGGAGCTATTTGTATACATATTTCAGAAACAACTGAACAGATTCCTATAATCAAACTTGTGTTGAAAAGTGCTTATCAAACAATCTCTAATGATATATCATACATCATATAGAGATTAGTATTTATAGAAATACAAGTATATCAATATAGTGATATAATTAGTTATCTTTTGAAATTAGCCTGACATCTGCTATGACAAACATTGCTTCTTACTACCATCTTATATGGTAGTACCTACAAGAGAATTAATGAATACATTGTTTCCTACTACTTTTACTGTTATACAATCTAAATCAATGGCTGATTTACCATTCAACATAGACATGATCAGGAGAAGATCTACTTTCTCTAGCTAAATCAGCTTTAGAGAGTTATTGACTCACTCAGTTGTATCTTCAATTCTATACTACAAGAGAATAGAGATTCAGAATAACCTCCTGAATGAAGATGAACAGAAGCCAGTTGAATGTTTTGAACTTTCCTATGCCTCTAGCAAAGAATAGAAAGGTAAGACAGTCAGTAAGGTAACTAACAACAGCTCTTAGGAGAGGGCACAATGTACATACAGTGAGGTACTAGCTCTCAACAATATATTCATTCCACAAAGTGAGGATGTTTCTAATATTAACAATAACATGTGTTCTCCACAGGAGGTTTTCAATATTCAGCTGCTATGTAATATTAATCAGACAACAGAACAAGATTCTTAGGATGGTAACTTTTGTTTTATTTTGTTACATGGTTCTCTTAAACATCTTTTTTCTGACTTTAAAAATATCAAAGAGTCCCTACATCATATGACTAACTATATAAAGAATAAGAGTATTTGTCAGACTTACAAAGCTTGGACCTAACTTTCTTTTAATTTTCCTTTCTTTTCTTTTCTTTTTCTTTTATTTTAGAAACTGGGGTTAGGATCAAGTGATGTCACAATCATACTGTCACACAACAGTCACATCACCTGACACAGTCACAGTAATTGTCACATAGTCACAAGGTCACAAAGAACATAGTAGAAGATTTGAAAACAATGATGTTATACAATATGTATAATATATATTAACTTCATGGCTAATACAAGGTTACTTTAGGGTAGGCTAAAGAAGTTAGGCTAAAGAAGTAGAACATGAACTATGGCTAGTTAGTATATATAGGTAGATATCTTGCACTAAGAATTCTATTGAGTTCTCTTATGTTAAACTCTAATACAAGGTTTTGTCTTATTATTTTACTCTAAAGACTTTGAGTCATAACATTGGAACTTGATACCCACTCTTGAGACCATCCAACACCAGGCCTTCTCTACTCTTCTCTTTACTCTCTCATCATCCTTGGCTGCAGGTAATGTACTTAACATCAAGAAGAATTACCAAGTTCTAGATATAAGGGATATACTAATTAGGTGAGGAAAACCTAGTCGTTTTGTTGTACCAAAGCCCACTGGTGCAGAAAGACATACTCTCTTGTGTGGACATGGTAGATAGTTTTCATATAGTAGCCTTGTACTGTAGGTTCTCTTATAACTTGTCCATGCAAAAGAACAGTAGAGTTTTCTATGAGTTCTATCTAATATAGAGATTCTCTTCTTAGGGATATTAGCCAGGAATTCATTAGGGAAAGTAATCAGTAGTTAGGTAGTCAGTAGACAGAGTGAGATAGACAAGAAGAGTGCTACTAGTCCTTATAGAGGAAGATGTCAAGTTTAGAGTATGAGTTAGAGACTGAGTCCAATACAGTGTGTTCTCTGAATAGCAGTTACCACCATCCACTCACTGCCTCCATCACCCTCATCACTACAGTCAACACTAATAACACTACCACCATTATACACTATGAGTTAACATGACTCAGATTTGTATACTATTATAAGATAATAGCAAGAGCAGCTTGTAGTACTATAGACACAACTCTAGGCTTTTTGAGAAGAAGGAGTAGGCAGAGGAGGAGCAAGCACAGAAGTGGCTAAGCTACAAGTGTTTGATGGGACCTCAACAAAGGTCTTAGATTTTGTTATGGCATGCAAATTATATATAAGAATAAAGATAAGAGGAGCAGCAGTATAGGAGCAGATTCAGTGGATATTAGAATATAAGATAGTAGAGAAATTTTTAGCAGATATTAAGAAAGAGTTTGGGGGAGGAGATAAAGAAGGAGTAAAAGTAGCAGAGTTGAAGAAGCTAGAGCAAGAAGGAAAGATGATGGAAGAGTTTGTGTAAGAGTTCAGAAGGACAGCAAGAGGAAGTGGATATGAAAGAAGGCTGTTAGTGAAGGAATTTAAACAAGAAATGAACAGAACAATAAGCTAAAGACTCATGGAGTCAGAATGGCAACCTAGCTCCATTGAGCAGTAATATGATAGAGCAATAGTATTAGATAGGAACTGGAGGAAAAGTAGGAGGAAAGAAGAGAGACCAAGGGGATATTAGGGGCCACAGGCTCTAAGATTGAACAATGTAGGGGCATAATGGCAATAGATGTCACAGCTTCAAGTTTGGCCAAGGAAACAAGAAGCTCCTTAATAGTGGGCACTGACAGAGTCTGCTCCAATAAAGGGAGTCAAGAGAACAAATGTGATGATAGTGTGCCCCAATCAGAGAACAGAGCTTGCATAACACAACCAATATGCTATGGATGTAGATAGAAACAATAAGAATTGCTACAACTGTGGGGGATTTGGACATTTAGCTAGGAATTGCAGAAATAGGGGAACAGGAGGCAGAATTGGAGAAGGAAGAAGACTGGAATACAGGAATGAGAATCAGGATAATTTAAATGGGGAGTGAGACTTAATAATCCTTGATTAAGTCTCAGAAATAGCAATAGGTGCACAATACTCTCTAGAGTAATGGAAAATACATCATGCTGTGATCTAAACAAGGGGGAGTTCTTCAGAGAAGTAACAGTGAAGATTGGACTAGAGAGGATAGATACATAGGAAGGAGTAACAGTAGAAGCATTGTTAGATAGTGAGGCAATGGGGTTAGTAATAAGCTTGGAACTCACAAGGAAGCAGGGTTTTAAGTTAAAGAAAATAGAAAATCTGATATATATGAGGAATGTGAATAGAATATTCAACAAGGAGAGACCAATAGAAAATACAGTGGAAGTAAATATTTACTATCAAGGGCATAGAAAGAGAACAGAGATTAATGTGATTAGAGGACAGAAGTAAAATATGATTTTAGGGATGCTATGGCTTGCATACTATAATTCTGAGATTAACTGGAGGACAAGTGAGGTTAAAATGATGAGATGTCCAGAAGAGTGTGGAAAGCAGTGGAGACCAAAGCAGAGAAAACCAGAATGGCAGAAGCAGAAGGAAGAAGCAAAGAAAGAGAAAGAAGAAAAGAAATGAGAGGAGAAAGAGCAGAAGAAAAAGGAAAGAGAAAACCCAAAGAAGGAGAGAATAATAGAAGTAAAGAAAGTGGCAGAAGAATGGGAGATTTGGGATGAAGAGGAAGAAGCAACAAAATTAGAGGAGGAAGCAAGAAAGCTGGTATTAGAAAGGTTCCACAAGTGGATCCATGTTTTTGGCAAGAAAGCTAGTGAACAGATGCCCACAAGGAAACTTTGGAATCATACCATTGATATGAAGGGTGAGTTTGTACCAAGGAAGAAGAAGGTGTATCTGTTATCAAGGGAAGAGAGGGAAGAGATGCATGAGTTCATATCAGAACAGTTGAGGAAAGAGTATATTAGACCCTCAAAGTCACCTCAAACAGCATTAGTCTTTTTTGTAGAAAAGAAGGACAGCAAGAAGAGGATGGTACAGGACTATAGGTATTTAAATGAATGGACTATTAAGAATAGTTATCCTTTATCTTTAATTATGGACATAGTAGAAAATATAAGTGTGAAGAAAGTATTTAAAAAGATGGACTTGAGATGGGGTTATAATAATGTATGGGTAAAGGAAGAAGATGAGTGAAAGGTAGTATTCACAACCTCAGAAGGATTATTTGAGCTAACAGTGATGTTCTTTGGACTAACAAATTCATTTGTGACTTTTTAGATTATGATGAATGAAATTCTATAGGATTTCATCAACACAAGAAAAGTGGTGAGTTTTATTGACAATGTAATTATTGGAACAAAGGAAGAAGAATATGATGAGTTAGTAAAAGAGGTAGTGAAGAGGTTGGCAGAAAATGATTTGTATATGAAACTAGAGAAATGTAAGTGAAAGATTAAGGAGGTAGAATTCTTGGAAGTAGTAATAGTATCAAGAACAAAAAGAGTAGACTTGGTTTTTTCTCATTTTCTTTTTTATTTTTCTCTTCTTTTCAATTTATTTTCATACTTTTCTATTTATAGAACTTAAGGTTAGGGTTAGTCATATGACACAAGAAAAAAGGCATAGAAGGTTCTAGAAGAAGTGATGTCATACAGCATGTATATCACATGTTGACCTTATGCCTAATATATGGTGGTTTAGGGTAGGATGCACAGTAGTTAGCATGGACTATCTAGATAGGTGCATAAGGTAGTTTACTTTGTATAGAGCTCTTTATTGAGTTTACTTGTGTTTTACTCTAATACAAGAGTTTTGTTTTTTTATCCAACTCTAAGGATTTAAGATCATAACAAATAGGACCAGAAGAGATCAAAATGAAGAAAGAGAAGGTGAAAGGTGTTTTGGACTGGCTAACTCTGAAAGAAGTCAAAGATATACAGAAATTCTTAGAACTAGCAAACTACTACCATTAGTTCATTTAGGACTTTGCAGTAATAGCTAGACCATTACATGATATGGTAAAGTAGAATCAGAAGTAAAAATGGACAGAAAGGTAGGAGGAGATATTTAGGAAACTAAAAGAGAAGTTTACAAAAGAACCAGTATTAGCAGCACCAGATTTAGACAAAAAATAAGGATAAAAGTAAATACATCAGATTATATAATAGAAGGGGTGCTATTTATAGAGTGCAAAGATAGAATATGGAGATCTGTGGCTTTTCTCTCAAAGTTTCTAAATAAGACAGAGAAAAAGTACAAAATTCATAATAAGAAAATGTTGGCAGTAATAAGAGAACTAGAAAACTAAAGACATTTGTTAGAAGATGCAAAGTACAAGTTTGAGGTCTGAAGAATGGACTATAATGATTTGGAATATTTCATGGAGGCATAGAAGTTGAATAGAAGACAAGCCTGATAGGCATTATATCTGTTGAGATTTGACTTTATCTTAAAGTATGTTTTAGAAACAAAAATAGGGAAGACAGATGGACTTAGTAGGAGACCAGACTAGAAAGTAGATATAAAAAAAGACAATGATAACCAAGTATTTATTAAGGACTGTTGGCTATGCAATTTATATGAAGTAGTAATAGGTGGACCAGAAGTAGATATAGTAGAAAAAATAAAAAAAGCTAGGAGCAAGGATGAAGAAGTAGTTAGAGTAGTAAAAGAGATAAAGAAAGTAGGAGTAAAGATGTTGCAAGGAGAGTAATGGCAGATAAAAGGAGATTTAGTATTGAAAGAAAGAAAGGTATATGTGCTGAATGTCAAGATCGAAGATTGTAGACTTAGTTTTTCTTTATTTTCTTTTTTCATTTTATTTTCCTTGATTTATTTTTTCATTTTTTCAATTTTTAGAACTCTGGGGTTGGGGGAAGAAGTGATTGGTCACACTGTCACATCAGTCACATCTGATGGTGTGGTCACAGCATTGGTCATGAGACTTAAGAGAAGAAAGTAGATTCTGAATCTGGAACAAGATGATGTTATACAATATAGACAACACATGTTGACCTCATGCTTTACACATGGTCATTTAGGATAGGGTGCACAGTAGCTAGCACGGACCATCTGTAGAAGTATATAAGGTAGATTATTTTGTAAAGAGCTCTCTATTGAGTTCTCTTGTGTTTACTCTAATACAAGAGTTTGTTCTTTTACCTTGCTCTAAAGGTTTAAGTTCATAACACTGAAGAATGAGGAGTTAAGAGTAGAGATAATCCAGTTACATCATGATGTACTGGTAGTAGGACATGGAAAGAAGTGAAAAACAACAGAATTAGTAATAAGAAATTATTGGTGGCCAGGAATAACAAAAGATGTGGGAAAGTATGTAGAAGAGTGTGATATGTATCAGAGGATGAAGAATAGAACAGAAGTACCAATAGAGAAGTTGAAGTTGAGTGAAGTTCTGGAGAAATCATGGACTAGACACATCTGATGGTAGACTTGATTATAAAATTACTATTAGTAGCTAGTAAAGATGTGATTCTAGTAGTCTGCAACAGATTGTCCAAAATGATGCATTTTGTGGCAACAATTAAAGAAATATCAGCAAAAGAGTTAGCAAAGTTGTTCAGAGATAATATGTGAAAGCTGTATAGGTTACTAGAGAGTATAGTATTGGATAAAGAACCACAGTTTGCAGCAGAGATGATAAAGGAGTTAAATAGTATGTTGGTAATTGAGATAAAACTGTTAACAGTATTCCATCCTTAGACAAATGGTTAAATAAAAAGAATGAACCAAGAACTAGAACAGTACTTAAGGTTTTTTATAGATCACAGACAAAAGGATTGGCCAGAATAGCTGGTGTTTGCAATCAACAACAAGATCCATTTGATAACTAAAGTATCTCTGTTTATGGCAAATTATGATAAAGAATTAAGAATGGGAATAGATCTGAGGAGGAAAGAAAAGATGGAGAAAGCAATGGAGTTTGCAAAGAGGATGAGAAAGGTATAGGAAGAAGCAAGAGCAGCTTTAAAGAAAGCACAAGAGGAGATGAAATGGCAAGTAGATAAGGGAAGAAAGAAAGCAGAAGTATGGAAAGTAGAAGATAGGATGATGCTGAGTATGAAATATTTGGTATTTAAGGAAAGACCAGCAAAGAAACTAGTGAACTGATATGTAGGCCCATACACTATTGATGAGGTAATATTTACCAATGCAGTCAAATTATAACTGTCTAATTTGATGAGGATTCATCTGGTAGTAAAAGTCAGTCGAGTAGTACAATATAAGAAACAAGTGGGGGGACAAAAAAAAAAAGAAGTAAAACTAGTGGAAGTAGAAGAAGTTGAAGAGTGGGGGTAGAAAAAATCATAAACAAAAGAAAAGTGAAAGGAGTGGTGAAGTATTTAGTGTGGTGAAAGGGATTTACTACAGAGTATGATAGTTGGGAGAAGGAAGAAGATTTGGAAAATATAAAGAAAGTAGTAACAGAGTTTGAGGGAAGGATGAATGTGGAAGTCAGAAGATAGGAAAAGTTAGATATGGCAGAAAAAAAGGATTTCAGAAGAGAAGAGTTGCCAAGAAAGTATATAATAAAGATATTGTATAAATAGAATGATGAAAAATTCAAAAACAAATATCTAAGAAAATTGGAGATGAATTGAGTAAAGTGGAAGGAAAAGGATAAGATGATATGGGGAGATGAAGCAAGTTCCTCTGGGAGTAGGAACATTAAAGGGGGGTAATGTTAGACTTGCAAAGCTTAGACCCAACTTTCTTTTAATTTTCCTTTCTTTTCTTTTTTAGAAACTATAGTTAGGATCAGGTGATATTACAATCATACTGTCACATAACTGTCACATCACCTGACATTGTCATAGTAATAGTCACATAATAATGAGATTGCAAAGAACATGATAGAAAATTTGAGAATAATAATATTATGTAATGTGTACAATGCATGTTGACTTTATAGCTAATACAAGATTACTTTAGGGTAGGTTAAAGAAGTAGAGCATGGACCATGGCTAGTTAGTATATATAGGTAGATATCTTGTACTAAGAACTCCATTGAGTTCTTTTATGTTAAACCTTAATACAAGATTTTGTCTTATTATTCCACTCTAAGAACTTTGAGTTATGACAGTATTGATTACAACAAGGCAAATGATATTCCAGATCTCAATGGCATGGGTGAAGTGGCCTGGAACTTCATTTCTGCAATCTATAAATCAAGATAAAACTTACTCATTACTAATAGAAATAACAGAACCTTTAAACAACAAGTTATATCTAAATTTGCTCCAAAAATTCAAGAAATCAGAAGCACTACCAAAGATGACAAGTTGACTGATAAGCCAGTGAGCTTTGCAAAATTGCCTTCCCCAATTCATGCAAAAACTCCCAAGAAGATCAAGGAAATATCTAAGTTTTTCAAGAAAAGTACCAAGCTAACTGAAAAGAAGAACACTGGAAAATCATACGCTTAAGCTTCATCACCCAAGATTAGTGAAATTCTGAAGATTAAGAAAACTTTTCCTAAACTATAGGCAAATAAAATTGACAACATTTATAAAATCATCAATGGTGTTGGTAAATCTAAGCCTAAACTGAATATAATGACAAAGGGTTTCTCTAGAAAACAAGTTATTATTTTTATGAGTAACAAAAATAAGGCCAAATTTATGGAATCTTCTAGTATATATATTACTAATCTCAACAGAGCATTGAAGAACATCAAATTGGAAGTCATGGCTAACTTCATTAATATGGACTAGGTAGGTGTCACTATTGTGACTAACAAGGTCACCTCACCTCTTGATCTTCAAATGATTAAGAAATATGTTAAAAACACCAATTATATTGACTTAGATAAAGTCAATACTCCTTGCTTACCACAATCAAAGTCATACTTGAAAATTATAGGTATTCTTTATCTTTTGGAAAACACTAATACCCCAATTTTGGCAGATATTATCAAAATAATCATTAAAGACAACCATATTTTCAACAATATTATGGTTGCTTCAAAACCCCAAATTTTCAAAGTGTTCCCTAAGTTAGATATAACTATTATCTGGTTGGTTATATGGGATGTTCAAAGTAGCAACAAGGCAAAGGGGCTTATTAACAGATGTTTCAATGTAGAAAACCATATTGCCACTATTCAAGGTGTAAACATGAACCCAGAAATCCTCTAGTACAAGAACTACTGGAAATAAGAATATGTGATCTTTTTATACAGAGCTTAGAGATTCAAGTGTGTTAAATGAAATGGACCACATAAGAACAAACATCATCAACAATTTGCCTGGTACTGTAAAACAAACTTTAAGAGTAACCTACCAAGGCTCAAGATGAAATAGGATAAATTATGTTCTCACTCTTTTAAATGCTTAAATTACAAGGGTGATCATCAAGCTGATTTAAATTTATATCCCTTCTGGAAACATCATTTCAATAGGGAATGGCATTCCAAGAAATACTAAGAACTTCAAGAAATCATAAAACATTCAACTCACTCAGCTATAAGCAGTATTTAAGCATGATTATCAAAAAAATCAGAATATTTTCACAAAACATTCATAAGAAAAATTTGCTTACTAATACCATTTTAGAAGTGCAAAAAGAATTTGATATAATCTTTATCCAAAAACCGCTGTGGTCATTTATTTGATCTATTCCAAGTTTGTTGAACAAGGAAGAAGAAAAACTGGTAGGAGTTCCAAATCATTCCAATTGGATTACCTTTTCTAGAAACACTTCAAGCAATCATGACTCTCTTAGAGTTGTATTTTATCAGTAAGTGTCTTATGTAACAGTGAAGCCTTCCTCATATTCTCTCTTTATAGTTAATAAGTATATATCTTATATAAATGTCAGACTCTCACAATCTTGTTTTTTCTTGAAAAAAGACATTTTTAATCATAGGAATATTTCTT
>Ga0157358_1000701_pt1 | contig 14254 bp, 16 predicted proteins | sample AttcapACBM2_FD_111484 | JGI IMG/M metagenome (GOLD analysis project Ga0157358, IMG submission 111484) | Fungus gardens microbial communities from leaf cutter ant in Botucatu, State of São Paulo, Brazil - Atta capiguara ACBM2 | ecosystem: Host-associated > Fungi > Mycelium > Unclassified ...
AACCGGTAGCCTTAACACTACCGCGCTGTCTGCTGCCGATTTGTATGTAGGCATTCAGGCACCAAAAACACGCTACATCAACGGCGTGGCAAGTGATGGCCTGGGCCTTGTTGGTATTGCGTCGTGGGGGCCGGTTAATTCCCCGGTGCTGATTGGCTCTGATACCGACCAGGCGCTTTACTTCGGCACTCAGCAGGTCCGCAAATATGACCTGTGCACTGCCATCGCTATCTCGCTACAGATTGGCGCAACCAACCTGAAATGCGTCCGTGTGACCGACGGCACAGACCTTGCGGCAGCCATCGCACTGAAAGACACCGCTCAGACATCAGTAACCGGTATGACGCTGACCGCGAAGTATTCCGGCACCAAAGGTAACGGCATCACCGCGAAGATTAGCACCGGCACTGCGGTAAACAGCTACAAACTGACCGTTTACTTCCCAGGCCAGACGCCTGAGGTATTCGACAACATTACCGGCTCTGGCGCTGCTCTGTGGGCCAGTCTGGTAAGTGCGGTTAACAACGGCATTACCGCCGTGCGCGGCGCAAGTCAGTTTGTCGTGGCGACCGCTGGCGCTTCAACCGCAGTTCCTGACACTACTACCGTTTGGCAACTTACCGGCGGTACCGATGGCGCAACCTCCATTACCGATTCTGTCCTGGTAGGTACAGACGGCACAAGCACCACCCGCACAGGTATGTATGCACTGCGCGGCGCTGGCGTCCAGATGCTGAACCTGATTGATTTAACCGACAGCACTCAGTGGCCGACAATCAACACATTCTGCCTGTCAGAAGGCACGTTTGGCGTTGTACAGGCTGCCGCTGGCGTAACCTACGCGACCCTGGCGACCACGCTGAATACATCCGGTGTCGATAGCTGGCAAATTAAAGTTCTGGTTGGCGACTGGGTTTACTGGAATGACACACTGAATGGCCTGAGCGCCCGCATGTGCGCCCCAGCGACGTTTGTTGCGGCGAAATATGCTGCGCAGTCACCCAGCGTCAGCGCCCTGAACAAGCCGATTACCAACGTTGTTGCCACTCAACGCCAGTTGGCTAATCAGCCTTACAGCATCAGCGAAATCGGTGCGCTCAGCTCCGCTCGCCTGGATGTCATCACAAACCCATGCCCGGGCGGTAACTACTTTGGACTGCGTTCCGGTCGCAATGCTGCGTCATCTACCACGCAGAACGACGACACCTACACCCGCATGACCAACTACCTGTCAGCGACACTGGCGGCATCGTTCGGTTACGTAGTGGGTGAGGGCCAGACTACCGACCTGCGTCGCAGCACCAAATCCACTATCGAATCCTTCCTGCAGAACCTCGCAGACGATGGAATGATTGGTGATCCGAATGGCGGACCAGCGTTCAGCGTCAAGCTTGATGCGGCCAGCAATCCGAGCTCACGCGTTGCGCTGGGATATATGGTTGCTGACGTGCAGGTTAAATATCTGGCAACCGTTCGCTACTTCCTGATCAACCTGGAAGGCGGCGCAAGCGTCAATGTGTCCGTCTCCAGCAGCGCGACCATTTAACAGTTCAACAGCCCTCCGCGTGAGGGCTTTTTATTGGAGCAACAGCTATGCCGTTAAATTCATACACGGTCGGTCGCGACGTCCAGGTTGATATCAACACCGCTTATGGAGTTGTGACCATTCCGGTTGTCATCTCTTTTGACGCAAAGCCCAAAGTCAACCAGAGCGACATTACGCGCATCACCGGCGAAACCGACACCCTCATGATCCCCAAGAACTGGGATGGCACCATTGAAGCCGAACGACAGGATGCCACGCTTGATTCATGGTGGGCGCAGTGGGAGTCGGATTATTTCGCTGGCGTCAGCCGCGCCGCCGGAACCATCACTGAAACCATCACCGAAAACAATGGATCCGTCACTGTCTGGCGCTATACCGGTGTGCAGTTCAACTTCACCGAGCCAGGCAAGAAGCAGGGTGATCAGACTGTTCGCCAGTCCTTCGCATTCACGGCTAAACGCCGCTTACAGGTAGCTTAATACATGGCTAATGTCACAGTAAAAGACGGTTCCGCAGCGGGTGTTGCGGCACAGGAAGAAGCAGCAACCATCCTGAAAGACTCCAAAGGTCGTCGCATTGTTTTGCGCGAACTGGATCCGCTGGAAGAGTCACGCATTTTCATTGCCGTAGGTGCCGCTAACGCCGCAAACCACACTTACATGAGCGGATATGCCTTTCCGGCTGCCATGGTTGAGTCGATTGATGACGTGGATTATTCAGTTCCAACCAATCAGGCGCAGATTGACGGTCGCCTTAAGCACCTCGGCAAAGAGGGCATGGCGGCCATCCGCGAGTACATGATTAAGGCAGTACAGGATGCCGGGTTAGGCGAAACCGACAGCGACGTGGAGCAGGCGGCAAAAAACTGACAGGGAACGCTGATTTTCGAAACAGATGCTATCTGATGAAAAACGGCGTTCCCTTTTCGGTTTTGTTCAAAGGCTTTGAGGACCTGATGCAGCATGAAAAGCTCGCAATGCAGGTCACTCTGAGTGAACTGGACAGTGGTCAGAAGTACAACTGGACCACCGGCGAGTATGAGGAGAGGAAATGAAAGACGTATCACTTGATAGCCTGGCGTCGGCCTTTTTCTCGCTCGCCACATCAATCAGCAATGGTCAGAACGGCATAGCGCACGCGCTTGGTGAGGCGATTCGCGACCGTGCAAAGGAAAAGATTGGTGAATATCAGCCATCCAGTCACGGCTTCGATGCCTGGGATCCTCTGGCGCAATCAACTATGGACCAGCGTGTGTCAAAAGGCTTTCCGGCCAATAATCCGCTACTGAGAAGTGGTGAGTTACGCGATTCAATCACGATGCGATCGGAAGGCAACGGGGCCATAATCGGCAGCCCGCTGGATATTGCGCTCTATCAGGAAAATGGCACCGAGCATATCCCGCCCAGGCCATTTCTTGGACCTGCGGCAGGCGAGGTTATGGACAGCGCGCCAGAGCTGATCGTCAAGGTCATTTCCGCGAAGATGAAATAGTTTGTTCTGCCTGTTTTTTCTACTAAATGCGCCGGGCGAGTGGTAATATTCAGCTAACATAACCCAACTGGTGCTTGAGATGAAAAAGACAGGATGTTCATTAATTGCCATCGCCATGATGGCACTCTCTTTCACTTGCAGTGCAGCATTTCACAAAGGTGAGAAGCTACCCCTTAAAGATGGCGGAATGCTTTGTCGATCGCTTGATGGTGCTATAGCCACCCGCGACGTCGCGATTACCAACGAGCAGGGCGGAAATGTGGATATGATTAATGCCACAAGGCATTTTTCCTGCCTGAGTTACTCAATCCGGCCTCTGACCTTTGTTAAATACGACGACTACCTCATTCCGGGCTATCCGGAAAAGGGAAAAGTTTTTGCCTCCGTCATCGAGCCTCGTTCTGGCGAGGTATGGCATATATTCACCGGATTCCTCGGTAAATAGCTGAATAATTCGAATTTCACAAGACCCGGCCACTGTGCCGGGTTTTTTATTGCCCACAGGATACGTATATGGACCCTCAGGCTTACCGCGTTGCCGTCCTGCTGACCCTTAACGATCAACTAAGCAAGAACCTTGCGAAGGTTGGCAAGGATGCAAAAGAACTAGGCGGCAAGTTTGATGCCATCAATAAAAGCATCCAGGCAATCACCAAAAGCTCCGAAGCTGCTTCGAGGGCTCTTGATAAGCTAAATCGCACCCTCAACACCCCTGCAGCATCTCAGGCGATTGGTGCTAAAACATACGCAGATTCAATGGAGCGTGCCGCCAATGCGGCCAAGCAAATTGCCAGCGCTGCTCCTGCCTCAAGCGCGATGATCGGCGGTCTTGTTGGTATCGCAGCGACATCAAGCATTGCATCCAGAACCAGTGCGGCAAATTTACTCCCCGCCGCCAGTGGTGGAGGCAGAATGCTTCCCCCTCCGGGCGGGGCGTTATTGCTTACTGGTCCCAGTGGAAGCGCTGGTAGCTGGAAAGGCTGGAAAAATGGCGTGCCACCCGGCGGCTGGGGTCCTGGGGGGGGTGGTGGCGGAGGTTCCGGAAGTGGAGGTCCCGCTGGCAGTGGTGGCCGTGAGCACGGCATGGAGAATCTTGCCATCGCTTACGGCGGTTTCCACTTCATGCAGAGTGCAGTTGAAGCTGGAGCGGAGTATCAGACACTGCTCGCGCGATTCTCAGCCTACGGCATGGGTGACGCTGCAGTAAAAGAGGCTGATAAGTTTGCTCAGGCCACCAAAGTAATGGGCGCATCGAAAAACGATATGCTGCGCTTCTTTGTTGAGGCTCAGGGCGTGTTCCGTGAGTCCGGTGAGCTCACCACTGAAGATCAGCTAAAAGGTGCGCGCCTTGCTGCCCCAATGATGGCGAAAATGCAGTTTGCTATGGCGTCTATGGACCCGGCAGCAAACCACATGACGCATGCCAAAGAGATGGACATGCTTCGCTTCGTTGAACAGGCTGGCGGCCTCAACAGTCCGGCGAAGTTCAACTCCATCATGAACAACGCCTATAAGGCGGTGCAGTCATCCGGTGGCAACATTGATTTCAGCCAGTTGCGTCAGTTTATGGCGCGCGCTGGTACGTCCGCCTATAACCTCAGCGACTCTGCACTCTATGCTAAGCTTGAGCCTATCATCGGTGAGATGAAGGGTGGTGCGGCTGGTGATGCTTTGATGACGGCGTATAACCGCCTGACGGGTACAATCAAGCTGCCAAATCAGGTGGTGAAGCAACTTGAGGATATGGGGGTTTGGGATAAATCCAAGATCATCCATAACAGCATGGGCGGCATTAAGTCCATCGTTGGCGGACCGGGCTCACAACTGACAGACCTCAAACTTCTCGCAAGCGACCCTGTCGCATTCTATGAGAAGGTGATCAGGCCAAAATATGCCGCAAAAGGCATGTCCGAGGAGCAGATTCAGCTACAAAATAATGTCATTTTCGGTCGTCAGGGCGGCAAGATGTTCAACCTGATTGAGAAGCAAATGCACGTTATTGATCTGGCTGCCAAAGCCTTTGAAAAGCAGATGGGCATAGACGACGCCAGCAGGCAGACAGCCGGGACGTATACAGGTAAGCGCGTTGACTTTGACGCCAAATGGAAGGATTTCCAGCTCGCGCTTGCTCAGGATGGCGGCCTGCTTGATACCTTCACCAAGGGCTTGTCGAGTCTGACCACTTTCCTGCAAAAGTTGACTGAATTCAGCAATGCACACCCTAAATTCACCAGTTCTGCGATGTCACTGCTTGAAGTTGTGACGGCTTTGTCGGCTATGAAAGGTGGGGCGTGGCTGTTGAAGCATGCATTTAGTGCTTTGATATCGCCAGTTACCATTCTGACCGGCAGTCAGGCGGGTAGCATTAGGCTTCTTGGCTCTGCTCTTGGTGGATTGCCTGGCATCATCGCGGCAGCCACCTTCGCTGCACTTTACCCAACAAGTACGGTAAGCCAGACGCAGGAAGACGCAGAACGGGCAAGGCTTGGGGCGCAAAACTCTAAGGACAACACCGGCGTCGAGATGAAGCCATGGACTCCAACCCAGGCTGATTTCGATCGTAACCACGCCGCTGATGCAACTTACAGAAAAACGGGTGTTTACCCGGAAATTCCAAGTCAGCAAAGGCCGGTAATGGTCACATCGAAAACCTACCTCGACGGAAAGCAGATCGCCGAAACCGTCACCAGCCACCAGACGAAACAGGCCAGCCGCGCACCAACCAGCCCGACCGGTATTGATGCGACGATGGGTCTGCTTCATCCTGGCATGGCGAGCGGTGCATTTCGTTAACGGAGAGAGTTATGGCGCTTTTTGATTCACTCACATCGCTCTCTTCAACGGTCAGAGGCGTGGCGTCAGGGTTTAACCTGTCTGCCACGCGGCTGATTCTTGGCGATTTTGAGTTTCTGGATTTTGAGCTACCTGAGCGGATAATCATCCCCGGCCGGCAGAAGGCTGTCACGCATCAGATGATTGGCGGCCGCCGTTTGGTTGACGTTCTTGGCGTAGAGTACGACCCCATCACATGGTCAGGTATTTTTACCGGCGACACCACATCTTCCCGCGTTTCCATGCTGGAGCAAATGAGGGATGCCGGTGAAACGCTCACCATGACGCTGTCAGGCTATTCGTTTGACGTGGTCATTACCGAATTTAACCCGGTTTATGAGTTTGAGTATCGCAGGCCATACAGCATCACGCTGGCGGTTGTGCAGAACAATGCAAGCCCGCTGCAGACGGACGCCCTGACTGGCGCGCTCAATTCGCTGATTGACAGTGATATCGGTCAGGCTTTGAACCTGTCGAGCGTCATTAACGTGGATTCTGTTACCTCGGCAGTCAGCACGGTGCAGACTGCGGTAAGCACTGTCAAAGACTACGCCACTGCCACGGTAGACCAGGTGCAGGCGGTAGTAAGGCCAATCATCGCGGCGCAGCAGATTGTCCAGACGTCGATTTCATCCATCGAGAACTCCCTGGGCGAAATTACCACGCTGGGCGGCATCATCCCCGGCAACCCGATATCGAAAACAGTCAATAACCTGCTGACGCAGGCCGATGGCATGACCCGGTTACCGGCGCTTTATAACCTCGGATCAGTGCTTGAGCGCGTTAACAAGAACGTGCGCACAGGCCAGACGGCCAATGGTGTCAAGAGTGTGACCTTGTCTGGCGGAAACCTTTATCAGTTGGCAGCAGATAACTACGGTGATGCGCGTTACTGGGAAAGCCTGGCGACCGTTAACAACCTGACCGACCCGCAACTGACCGGCATCAACACCATCGTGGTACCCACAACGCCATCCACCTCAGTGAGTTAGTATGGACGTAAACAACCCGATTTTAACGCCGGGCTCAAGGCACGTTTCTGGCCGCTGCTACCTGAATAAAACGCTGGTCGACTTCAAGTCATTTGAGGTCACCAGTAATGGGTATCGCGGTGCGAGCACCTTTGAACTGGAGCTTGCTGTTTCGGCATTGCCTCAGTCAATGCAACTGGCATGGTGGGGCACGCAGACCACGATCACCGTTGATCTGTGGGCCGACATCACTACGGCGGCAGGTGTGGATTCGAAGATGCTCATCCGTGGCAACATCGACACATGGGACTTTGACCCGGCCCGGTTCATTATCACCTGCAATGGCAGGGACTTCACGGCCCTGTTTATTGATGCCAAAACGGCCGGTGAAAGTTTCAAAAACTACACCTCAAGTCAGATCGCAACCATTCTGGCTCAGCGTCAGGGGTTGAAAGCGGAAGTAACAGCAACCACGCAGCGATTTGGAGAGTTTTACCAGATTGACTCGGCTCACCTGACCGGGGAACAGACGGAATGGGACCTGTTGACGACGCTGGCCGCCCTGGAAGGTTTTAATGTGTGGATTGAGGCTGATACGCTTTATTTCCACCCAGAAGCCGACCAGAGCAAAGCAGATAATTACGTCCTTCGATATATGCCACCCGGCACAGTCACGCGATATCCGCAGGCCAATGTGTCAGAAGACCTGCGATTCTCACGCGCGCTGACCATTTCGAAAGGGGTCACGGTTGAGGTGATGAGCTGGAGCGCCAAAAGGAAGAATAAGCAGTTCATCGCTTACTATCCCAAAACGGCGAAGCGTACCAACCCTGGTGCCTCCACGCCGAAAACGCAGATTTACCGCATCATCCGAAATGGTCTTTCACCAGAGCAGGCTCAGACCATGGCAGAGAAGGTGTACCGCGATATCGTTCTGCATGAGCTCAAGTTCAGTTGCTCGACGTTCGGTGACAACGTTTTGGTGCCTCGCACGCTGGTTCGCATTGAAGGCACTAAGTCGATGTTCGATCAGCTTTACTGGTGTGACTCCATCGTCCGCCGCTTAAGTTGGGATGAAGGCTACAGCATGCGCATATCTGGCAAAAACCACTCACCCGCACTGGAGATCAGCACTCAATGATGCACATGATGAATCAGATAGCCATGCGCTCTCAGATGGCTGCAGGTGGCTTCTCCGGCACGCGACAGGGCGTAATTACTGCGTATGACCCTGTCGAATATGCGATCAAGGTAGCGCTACAGCCAACCGGCGAAGAAACCGGATGGATACCGCTCGGCACGCCGTGGGCTGGGAATGGCTGGGGACTGGCGGCTGGCCCGATGATTGATGCCGAGGTTCAGATTGACTTCGACTCTGGTCAAATTGGCGTTCAGATGGCCGGCAATCAGTTTTACAACAACGTCGACCGCTGCCCAGGGCCGCCTTCGGGCGAATTCTGGATAGTTCACCAGTCCGGTTCGCTGCTCAAGTTTCTCAACACCGGCGAAATCCTTGTCTCTTCTGGCCTCAGACTGACTTACACCGCGCCACAGCATCATTTTACCGACGGAGACGTGCTGATTGACCAGAATCTGACAGTGGTCGGCAATATCAGTGACCTGAATGGCGCGCACGGCAACATACAGGCTATCCGAACCACGTACAGCGGTCACACACACCGCGAAAACGGTCAAGGCAGCAATACTAACCAGCCAAATCAGCAAATCTCATAAGGCGATAGCATGTACGACCTGAATCACTATGTCGGCACGGACCTTTCCGTATCGCCGAGCGGTGACCTTTTGTCTGTGACGGGAACAGATCGCCGCAAACAGAAGATTTTACGACGCCTGATAACTAACCCCGGCGAGCTGGTTTTTCACCCTGATTACGGGGCGGGGCTCGGCAAGAAGGTTGGCGAGAGCGTCAACATTAACGAATGGAAGGCGCTTATCCTGGGGCAAATGAAGCTTGAGGACTGTGTCGCCCGGTCGCCTGAGCCATCAGTCACCCTAAACCTGATTGATAACGGCGTGGATGTCTACGTCAAATACACGGACGCCGTCAGCGGAACGGCTGAGTTTCTCAATTTCGACATCACGAGGCAGCCGTGAATCTCAATATCAAGTCATTTACTACACTAGTTACGGATCAGGTAACAGCTATCCAGGCAAAGTCAGTACTTTTGGTTGACCTGACAATCGGCAGCCTGCTCAGGGCCATAGTGGAGTCAAACAGCGGCGTAATCCTGTGGCTGCAGCAGCTTATAGTGAATCTTCTGGTCGTAACGCGCGCCGCAACATGTTCTGGCAGCGATTTGGATACATGGTTGGCAGATTTTGGGTTTACCAGAGAAGCAGCCACCTATGCCACGGGGGCTGTGACTTTCTCCCGATTTACAGCCACTAATGCAGCGCTTATACCTGTAGGATCGCAGGTCACTACGAATGACGGAACGCAAACCTATAGCATCATTGCAGACACAAATAACGCCGCTTACATTGCTTCACAGTCGGGTTATTTAGTAGCCGCTGGATTACCATCGGTTGTAGTACCTGCGCAGGCTTTAACAGCCGGCGCAGCAGGAAACGCATCATCTGGCACGATATCCACTATAGTTGGCTCAATTCCAGGGATAGACACGGTAAATAACGCTAACGCCTTTGTTAATGGCGCTGACGCTGAGTCAGACGATGCTGCGCGGGCCAGGTTTCGCCTTTGGATAGCATCTCTTTCTAAGGCCACGCTATCCGCCATCGAATATGCGATCGCGAGTGTTCAGCAGGGTGTGTCCTACAAAGTGGTTGAGAACCAGAATTATGCCGGGGCAACGCAGTACGGTTATTTTTATGCAGTGGTTGATGACGGAAGCGGTGCGCCTTCAAATGCATTTTTATCTTCGGTTTACACTGCGATCGATGCCGTTCGCGGGGCAACAATCACCTTCAACGTGTTTGGCCCTACTGTTGTTACCGCGAATATCGCAATGACAATCACAACCGACCCATCTGTCACGCACAGCGATATCGTTGCACTGGTCAATACGGCTATAACCAACTATATCGCTACGCTGACGCTGGGCCAGTCGCTGCCGCTGACAAAGTTATCTGCTGTCGCTTATGGCGCAAGCTCATATGTCACCAACGTGACCAATATCGCCATCAACGGATCATCCTCTGACCTTGCTGCAAGCGTTAGACAGGTTGTTCGTGCTGGCACAGTGGTTGTAAGCTAAGGGGCAATTATGGCTACAGGTGACCAGTCAGATTTTGTCAGGCGCATTCAGACGCTCATGCCGGCGCGCTGGTTTGATGACAGCAACCCAATCCGGGACTCACTGATTAACGGCATGGCTAAAGGCCTGTCGTGGATATATTCCCTCTATTTTTATGCGGTTCTACAGAGCCGCATCTTGACCGCTACAGGCGGGTGGCTTGACCTTATCGCTTACGATTTCTTCGGTGACAGGATTAAGCGCGGCGCTGCTCAGTCTGACAGTGATTTTCTTAACATCATCAAAGTGAACCTGTTCAGGGAGAGGGGAACAAGAAAAGCCATCATTCAGGTGCTTGAAGATCTTACAGGCAGGACGCCTATAGTCTTCGAGCCCACCCGACCCCAGGATACGGGTGCCTATGGCGGCCCGACGCTCGGGTATGGTGTTGCAGGCGGCTACGGTTCTCTTGTCATGCCATATCAGGCCCTTGTAACTGCATACAGGCCTGTAGGCGTCGGCGTCCCGTATGTTGGTGGATACAGAAACACACCCTCAGGATACAGCACTCCGTCACGCGGTGAGTATGCTCCTGCAGCCAATCTTGCCAGCCTTACCGATGCTCAGATATATGCAGCCATAGCCTCCGTTAAAATGGAAGGAACCGTTATCTGGGTTCGAATACTGCCCTACACAGCCCAGTAAATTCATACCAACCACAAACCTCGCCCTGGCGGGGTTTTTTCATTGAGAAAATCCATGGATCGCCAAATTGTTTACCCGGGAGCCATCCCGTTAGAGACTGACCTGCTCAACACCAACAAGTATGCGATGATAGGCATTGCCAAGCTTGCATCGGCCATTTTGGGTAGTAACACTTACGTTCATGGCCTTGCATGTACGCCAAGCAGTCCTGCATCAATGACAGTAAATGTCGCTCCTGGTCAGATTTACAGCCTTCAAAACATCGACGGAACTGCATACTCTTCCTTGCCTGCGGACACGACCCACAGCATCCTCAAACAGGGCATATCGCTTGACACAACGGCGTTCGCACTGACTGCTCCCGGCACTTCAGGCTATAGCGTTAATTATCTCATTCAGGCCACATTTAGTGAAACGGATAAAAATGCGACGGTACTCCCTTACTACAATGCAAGCAATCCATCGGTGGCATGGAGCGGGCCAAACAACACAGGGACAGCGCAGAACACACTACGTTCTGGTGTATGCACACTGAGCCTAAAGGCTGGCGTACCTGCCACCACTGGCACTCAGACCACGCCAGCACCAGACACTGGTTACATCGCACTTTATGTAATCACTGTTTCACAGGGAGCTACAACGGTAACAGCATCGAATATTACTGTAGCTCCAAATGCACCGATAATTCCGGCTAGCGGGATTTTCTCAGCCATTCAACAGGGCTCCGTCACCTTTGCGACAGATACAGGGACAGCAAACTCATACGTTGCCTCTTATCTACCCAACCTACCTGCTCAGGTAGATGGAATGCGCTTAACGTTTAAAGCAAAAAACGCAAACACAGGTGCTTCTACGCTGTCCGTTAATGGCGGCGCTGCCTCGCCACTTTACTCCCACGCCAATCAGACATTACAGGGCGGAGAGATCGTCGCTAATGGACTGGTAGAGGTGGAGTGGAACAGTTCGCTGACAGCCTGGGTGATGTGTGGCAACAGTGGTGGTTCTTTGCCTGTTCTTTCGGGGACTCAGTCTAACCATGCGATTAACCTGGGACAGGTTCCAGGTCTGGTATTAGCAAGTGTGGGGGCTTTTGGCTTGGGGATCCGTAACGAAAAACTGCCCGGCACGATGGCGGCGGTTGACGTGTCGAGGTTTGATTACTTTGCTCCTAAAGACAACATCGGACCGCTCCCTGGTCAGTGGGTGGGTGGAATCACGCACGCGATGGGTGACCAGATAGGCTGGCAGATTGCCGGTCTGGGACAGGGAGCGGTGGGCGGTTCGCCCCGTGCATTTATTCGCATGATGCTGTCAAACGGCAACTTTTCTAACTGGGGAGAGCTTTATCACACCCTGAATAAACCTTCAGCCAGTGATGTGGGCGCACTACCGGTAAACGGTACCGCTGACAGTGCGACAAAACTGTCCACCCCCAGAAATATTGCGGGCGTTGCGTTCGACGGAACTGGTGATATTAATTTAACTCCGGCTAATGTCGGGGCCGTGTCGGCAAGCGGAGGGGATTACAACCAGACTTATCGGTTGGGTGCGGTAGGCACTCTTGGCAATGAGTCTAACCCTGTACAGCTGATTTCTGCCGCCGCTGGTCAGGCAACTGACAGCTTCGTCGCCTGGACAAGTTACACCTGGTACAAAGACTATGTTCGTACCGGCGTAGTCAGGGCGGGCGACAATACCGTTAAAAGTTTTGCCGTAGAAATTAACGGCGTCCGCTTTCTGGAAATTGGCAGAGACGGCACATTCCTGAACGGAAATATGGCGTCCGACCTCCGTCTGGGTCAGCAGGAGTCCATGAATGTGACTATTCCCGGGACTGGACAGTCTACCGACAGTGTTGTGCCAAGCGGCTGTTATGTTACCGGCCTGACTTCAACGTCAACGGGTAACTATGTTGGCATCACGAAAATTTTCTATCGCAGACTGCAACGTAAAGTTGGCGGTAACTGGGTTGATGCAACCTGGCTTTAAGGAGTGAGAATGAAAATCTATAAGAATTTTAAAAAGTATCCGCTGGAAGTGCCGACCTTTATTGATTATGCATTCAGGACGGATGACGGGCAGGACTGGTACGGAACGGTGCTGAAAGAACTGGATAACGGCCTGCTGAAGATTGCTTTTGAATCGGACGACATCATCAGAACGTGCGGTTACGATGCCACCGGCCTGTATCCTGAAAACCGCTCTGTAACGTCCATCGAAGAAAAGGATATTCCGAAGGGGTTTGCCGCAAACGGCGAATGGATGTTTGATGGTGAAAAAATTGTGCCGCGCGTCATTCCACATGAAGAGTCTGTGGCGAAAGCGACAGGGCTGAAAGCCTATTATCTTGGCGTGGCAACAGATGCGATCAACCCGCTGCAGGATGCAGTCGATTTGGGGGTGGCCACCGACGAGGAAAAACGCCTGTTGCCGCTCTGGAAAAAGTATCGCATTGATGTGAACAGGGTTGATCTGAGCAAAGCGCCAGACATCACATGGCCATCAAGCCCGATGTAGACTGGTTGCAAAAAAAAAGCCCGGCGACCGGGCAATGACTCAGCCGCTCCTGTCTTAGCAGGTTTACGGGGTGGGTGATTAAAGCTTAGTCACCCGTCAAAGCCTCTTCAAAATAAATCCCTTACCCACCAGTGGCTTTACAAATCTACCAACCGCAGCGGCTTGATCAAATCCCCTGCCTGATATTACTGTAATTATATACAGTATTTATCGGAGCTATCGTCATGCCACGTTACGGCGACATAAAGGTCTCATTCCATGAGGCAATGCGGCGCACCGCGAAGCAAGGCATCACAGTGTCCACCTCTGACTTCGTTGCTGAGCTTGCAAAGCGCAACTGGGAGATGAGCCACAGGCAGGCCAATGAGTGGATAGCGCAGAACGTTATGACTTTTCGCGATCAGTCGCCGGAAGAGGGCGAGAACAAGCTCTGGCAGCGCTTCTACCACTACGGGGAGTATTGATATGGGATTTCCTTCACCGGCGGCAGACTTCGTTGAGGGCCGCATAGATTTGAACAAGCTGATGATCCACCGGCCATCGTCAACCATCCGCATTGAGACGCCGAGAGGCTTTGCGCTGGTAGACAGCTCAATTACCCCGGTAGCGGGAAATAAAGTTGCCTGGCAGGTCGATGGTTACCCCATGGTAGGGAAATACTTCAGACACGGAATCGTCACCGAAGAGGGCGAGACTATTGACGGAGAATCACTGGAAGGTGTGGTGATGCTCGGTGTGGTGACGCACGAAATCCTTTCTATATATGAAGCGGACTGGATGCCGGTGTGACAAAATTGTGCCAGAAAATTGACACAATGAAGCAGAAATCGATAAATCCTGTCATACGCTAACTTGCTGGCTGGCTTGTGTAGCGGCTTCTGTGGTTGTTATCATGCGCCACTTTTAATCATACATCGGACTGTTTCTCCGATGGAGGTCTTGTGAAATTTGAGCTTGATACCACAGACGGTCGCGCG
>Ga0157358_1000702_pt1:0-2500 | contig 14254 bp, 7 predicted proteins | sample AttcapACBM2_FD_111484 | JGI IMG/M metagenome (GOLD analysis project Ga0157358, IMG submission 111484) | Fungus gardens microbial communities from leaf cutter ant in Botucatu, State of São Paulo, Brazil - Atta capiguara ACBM2 | ecosystem: Host-associated > Fungi > Mycelium > Unclassified ...
GACTAATCCAATCCATAATGATGTACCGGAAAATACAACGTTTTTATTATTTGACCAACCATCAGGAGAAGCAAATACAAGGGGTACACTAATTACTAAGACTGAGGAAGTCGCAATTAATGCAAAAACAGCTAATTGGAAAGCAATAGTCATATTTATAATCCTCCAAACTACCTTCAAATAAAGTTGACTACATATTTCTATTTGATCCCTCACTTAATCAAAATTGTACGAAAATACAAGAAGTAGGAGGGGTTTAATCATGAATCCATTGATTCTGCTTTTAAAAACTTTTCCTTACCGCTTTTATTTGGATATGGAGTTGAGGGGAGGAAATAGGAATGAATTAAAGAAGGGAACACGAGCCGGCACGCAGGAACCTTCATCAAGCTGCTTAGCTTAGTTAAGGGTAACGAGCAATGGAATTCGATGCCTCACGGGATCTTGACTAACCGCGACAAGAACATAATCAGCTATTTCACCTTGCGAGCGAGGAAGACAATGTTTGAGCTCCCTGCCCGATTGATTTATCAGGGAAATGAGTAGTACATAGCCTTCTCCGATGGCCGGAATTTAAGCTATTGTCAACGAGAGGTTAAAGAATATTCCCGCAGGTCGGGATAAGAAAAGATCAGAAAACGGTTCGGTTGTGAATCTGGGTCAAGAAATGGGGGTTACGCGCCAGCTGGGGTTTTGGTTGCGGATGCGATTTCTTATGCCACTGTTGGTGTTGGGTTAGAATACGCTGTTTGTTGTTCGAGAAGAAGCTGCTATTTCATCTGGTTTCATGACACATTGACACTTTTTGGGCTTCCACCGATCTGCTCGTGCGTCTCTATCACCCGTATCCCTTAGCTCGGGCTAGGGAGGATGAACGAGTCGAACCACCGGAAATCGAATTCAAACCTTGGTCTATAGGACTGTATTGCTTGCCAGTTAGGCGAGTTGTTTCGCGTCTTGTGGTGAGGGCTTGAGGAAGTAAGCTTAAGCTAGTCCCTCTCGCAAGGTTGATCTGTTTACTTAGTAGTAGTAATGTGGTACGGTTTTTCAGGTAGGGGCTGGGCTCCGCAAGTGAAGATAAGGTTTTGAGCTAACTTCCATAATAGGGAACGAGTGAACTTGTTTCAGTCTCATGCGGCGAAGATAACCATTTAGTAACCTATAGGGAAAAACCGATGTTTTAAGGTGAGGTTCGAAGAATTGAGTAGTGGAGGAAAAAGAGGCTGCAAAGCAGACGATATCCTATCCGTACGGTTCAGAGAGGAGAGCAAGACCTTAATTCAAAAGAGCAGGCCTTCGAAGCCGCGAGTAGAATACTTGGAATCAATCCCTTGAAACCGAACGAACCGGCTAACAATTGCCGTAAAGCGTCTCTTCCTAAAACCTATCAGAGAATGCTCTGCCCTCTCTTTTTCCTATGATTATGGAACTCAAGTCTGAAATAGTTTTTATCAATGTTTTTCATACCGGCTACTAGCAGGCTTGGCTTGCCCATCTCCTCGTAATTGAACTCGCATTCAGCTGGTCTTGTTCTTGCGGTTGGCCTTTTGAACATGAATGGTGGGAGCTCCAACATTCGAAGGCGGCGAGTTGAAAGAGTGGCAGGTGTATTGGCTACGCACATTAGTTGTTCGGGCGAGTAATGCCAGGGGTAAGACAAGCTATGCGAGTTGGCTATTCATTTCGGTTTTGAGCAGACAGGTATCGGGTAGCAAGGCAAGCGGGTCAAATAGTTAGGGCAGCCAGAGAGGCAAGAGCAGGAAGCAAGCAAGCCGGTAAGCCAGAAGAGCAGGCCCAAGACAAGCAAGGCAAGGAACTCGGTTACGCCTGGAAATCCTCTTGACTTTCCACGAAAAGATCCACTTCAAAAGTTTATGGAGTAGAAGAACCCGCCTCATATCGGTACACCTGAATAACCATATCTGTGAAACCCGGTCCATCCGTATACATAGATATTTAAACTTTATACTCATTTCCTTTCAGTTTCATTTTCCCCTCTAAAATAGCTTCAGGTTGCACTAGTTATTCTCCATCTTTCCCCACAATCGGCATGTCAGATAGGACTTGTACACCTTCCCCCACCCTTTTCTTCAATTGCGAAACATTAAAGACTGGGTGTACCAGTGTACCGGCTTTTAAGCTATCTTACTAATCCTTTTTGATCACCTCCTGAATCTTACTTACTTCTGAACTAGTGTGCAACTCGTGGATGAAAGGAACCGGATACCGGTCCACACATAATAAATCATTTGAGCTAATTCCTGAAAAGTTCGATTTTCCTCTTTGCTGATCATTGAAAAATCGATCTCTCAATTCCACCACTTGCCCGAAATCCTGAAATGTAACTCGACTAACCCAACTGCTCTTTGAAAAAGAACCACTTATTGAGTTGGTAATTGACGAGCATTTACTCTCTTTTTTAATCCTTTTTGAAGAGTCCCTTCTGACGTGGCTTTTTGATGAGAAGAAAGTGATCAAATTCGAAAACGTTTGCCCGAGA
>Ga0157358_1000702_pt1:7500-14254 | contig 14254 bp, 7 predicted proteins | sample AttcapACBM2_FD_111484 | JGI IMG/M metagenome (GOLD analysis project Ga0157358, IMG submission 111484) | Fungus gardens microbial communities from leaf cutter ant in Botucatu, State of São Paulo, Brazil - Atta capiguara ACBM2 | ecosystem: Host-associated > Fungi > Mycelium >...
GGGGGTGTGCCACGACGAAACAAGGGAATGAAAGGTCGCTTTGCGTTGGATGCTCTTTACCCTCCCCACTATGAGGGCTCTGTTGTCTTGGGGAGCGTTGAAGCTTGCTTCTTTTCCATACTTTTCTTGGTCATCAATACGACGACCTATTCTTAATAGAACCGATCTTATTTTCACTACAAGAGGAATTTCGTGCTTCTGCCGGATCCTCCCTATCTCCTGATCGAGCTTGTGTAGGTAGATATTGCCTAGTAGGGCCGATAGTAGTACACTGTTTGGGACGGAGTCAGGGCCCTTCTCACCTCCTACGAGTCGTCCGGCGGAAAACTGTTTCTGAGTGGGGTAAAAGAACCTGGAATCGTCGATCTCTTCCTTCAAGATTGAGATGAATCGATGTCGGTCGATGGTGTGAAAACACTTCCTGATGTCGAATTCCAAAAACCAGCGAGAGGTTCCCCACTCTTCTTTGATCCGTCTGAGGGCCGAGTGGCAGCCTCGACCCGAGCGGAAGTGCGATGTGTCTGGAAACTCGGGATCGTAAATGGATTCGGGTACCATTCTGATCGCCTCTTTCATGATCTTTTCTATGGGTAGAACTACTGTGAGCGGTCTAAACTTCGACCCTTCTTTCTTTCTTCTTTTAAAAAAAGGGGAGCAAAGCCTGTTTTTTGCTCCCTCAATTGATAGATCAGGGCCCCTCCTGCCGGCCCGAACGAAAGGCTCTTTCAGGAAGTAGTCCCATCACTCTCGGGCCCGGCACCAACCAAGAGGAGGCGGGGCTCTCTCCAATCATTCCGAAGATCTCGTAAAGGAAAAATTAGCTAGCTCAGCAGGTTTGGACCCGGGTGAATCAGTTCAGTGAAGGAAGCTTCACTATGATGTGTTAATGCCAATGGAGGATATGTTGCAGGTTTGGTGTCCAAAGAAATGAGGATACTGGAACTAGCTTCTGGGGCCCAAGGATACCCCCGCCTTTCACTTTCATCTCTTGATACCGAAATTCGCCTAAGGAAACAAGCTAGTGAAGGTTTGCTCTCGACCTCTTCCTCACCAGCTGAGTTAAGTTACTTGTTTTTTACTCTTTTTATGTAACGACTCGTGCTTCGCTTTCAAGCTCACTACCTTTTTCATTCTTACAACGAATAGGGCTCTCGCTAGGCTAGAAATCGTTAAAGAAAAACATGCCTTCAACAACACCCTTAGAGTCCTGGACTTGAAAGAATACGATGTCATCTTGGGTTGTGATTGGCTCTATAAACATAGCCCATTTGCCCTCAGAAGACCCGAGAATTTTTCATTACCTTAGAAGATGATACTCTCCTCTCATTAAAGGATTGCACATCTCAGGACGCGTACACTGAAGTGGCTACTGAACAAATGAACAAGCTTCTCAACAAAGGCATTTCTGGTTTCATTCTGCATCTCGACAGCTTATCTCTGCAGGCACCACACTCTTCCGCCCCTCCGGCTATTTCAGCCTTACTGCAACAATACTCTGAAGTCTTTCAGGAGCCCACTACACTCCCACCTCACCGTGATATTGACCATGCCATTCCATTGCAAGAGGGAGCAACCCCACCCAACATCCGTCCTTATCGTGTGCCTCGCAAGCAGAAAGATGAAATGGAACATCAAATTCAGCAACTACTCAAAAATAAAGTCATCAGACATAGCCAGAGCCCTTATGCCTCTCCAGCCATTTTGGTTAAGAAAAAAGACAGCTCTTGGCGTTTGTGCATCGATTACAGAAAACTCAATTCACAGACCATTAAAAACTAATTCCCCATCCCTGTAATTGAGGATCTACTCGATGAGTTATATGGTGCTAAAGTATTTTCCCTCCGCTCAAGGAAAATCAATGCCGAAGACTGACAACCAACATCGATTGGTATTACAGTGCCTCTGAGTTATCTCGTACTCGCGGTTTGACCTACCCAACCAGCAACTGAAGTGGAAGACTGACTGACTCAGGTGTTGGCTTTTAGCTCACCTGCCAGTCAATATTCTTATTAGACCCGTGTGACAATGGTGTTTCCAACACAAAAAGTATGGTATACTCAAGTAAAGTACTAGCTTCACCGGAAAAACAACTGTAACTCATGTGTGATCGCGGATTCCACGGTAACTGTTGTAGTTCCAGCTCTACATTAGGAGCATAGGGGCTCTATCTACATACAGAGTTTGACCCACGGTACGATGCAGCTGAAAAAGGTAAGCCGGTTAAGTGCTTTAACCATTTTGTCAAAGAGACTGAGCGAGTGAATTGGTTTTCTGTTTTGTCAGCGGATCTTACGAGCTTTCATAGAAAGCATACTATATATTTTACCGCGTACAAGGACAGTGGTGGGTAATCACGACACGGAAAGTATCATCCCTTCTTTTCCATAAGGATGAATTGTTGGTTCAAATCGGATAATCAATCAATAGGGAAAAAGGAAGGGATTACTGTACGATGGAATGCTCGCGTCGGAATTCATTCTTATCGTTACGGTAGCCTAAGAGCATTCAAGAGCTCAGTTAGAGCCTCTCAATTGATAGAGGCATGTTCATATGAAGCGCTACGCATATCTTATTTTACCAAAATAGGGTGGCGCTTTTGGGGCTGGTAATTGAAGATCTGGGATCTATCAGTCAAAGTGGACTACTAAAAAAAACTTCTGTTGCAAGGTAATTTGTTTTTTAAGTCTATTTAGCTTCTTCGTAGAAAGAAGAGATTTGCTGCTTTCTTAGTAACAATATTCTTATGCTATCTATAGCTAGAAAAGTGTTCATTCACAGTCAAAGGTAAGAATTACGTAATGTCCAATCCTATATTTCTGCCTTTGGTTAAGGTGATTGGATCTTGCTCTGATTGAGCATTGTCTAGACTTAAGCAAGAGGATGTAACTCAACAGAAATCTCTACCCTTGCTTCAAGGGAATTCAACAAATTGAAATGCGGAAGTAAAATAAGGGGAGGTCCTGTTCCAGTGATACACTACTACGAATGGAAAGAGTGATACACTACTATGGATATCCTCGCCATCGGCAAAAACATGATATTTAGAAATTAAATCAATATCGTACGAAACATACGCATGAAATTCAAACCAATACGAACGTACGTCAATACTTCGCTATCGAGATCTTGGCTTTCCGAAAAGCAAGGTATGGTGAAACTATAAAAGAAAAGCTAATCTTTGATCAGGCCTGTTGTTCCGAGAAATCCTTTCCTTCCTTTCTATAGGAAATGACTGATGTTGCTAAGTCACCTTCCGCTGCTCTTGCATCATCCCTTTTCCAATTCTTTATGTATGGCTCGGTGCATCCGATTGATCGATCCCTAGTCACTGATTACATGCATGAGTTCTTTGATTCACTACTGACTTCTTCTGTGGAGCCGAGTTCGCCGACTGAGACTACTTGAAAAGAAAGAGCCCTCGGCCAACCGATCTCACGACGATGAGTCACCCACATACTTAACAAAAAATGCAAATAGAAGAGCAAGTAAATCAAGCTCAATTACAACTCACTCTGATCAAATAGCACTCAGGTATAGGATTTCCAGCGGAAAGGTCGCCTTGCTCGCTTCTTTACCCTTGTACGCACAAATCTAGCTCATAGCAGCACTTTCGAGTTCGGTTACTTAAGTACAGAGATTGGAACAACTTAGCGCGGGAAGTCCCATATCTTGTCTTAGCCTCGCCTCACCTATTTCCTCATAACGAGATCAGAATGAAATAGAATGGAATCTAAAGTCTTAGCTAGATCAGGGCTACCACGTTCCCTCAGACGAAAAATAAAATAATACTAGACCTGTTGGACTCGCAAAGTAGGATCAGGCGTAGTCTACTAGAAACAGAGGAGAGCGAAAACTAAGTCAAAGGGGGAAGAGCAGTTTATGAGCAGGCCGGTTGACAACACCCAATGTCTCCCACGAGGGTGCCTGAAACTCCAGTTTTTCTAGGCAGAGGTATAGCCTTTATTTAACACATTTGAGTTTGTAGGAAGATTCCCCGCTCTGAAATAAAGTATATTTTGAGCTTGTCCCAAAGAGGTTGGGATTCTAGTTTCAATTGGATGTGTCCTGGTAAGATCGTTAACGACTGATATACTTCCCGAGACAGGGCATGCTCCCCCCTCTGCGTATCGAGAGAAAGAAACAACTTCCTGATTCCTGTTACGAGACGACCCCGGCTCAAGCTGAAGAAACTTATTCAATGGTCACTGCTAACCGCTTTTGGTCCCAAATCTTTGGTGTTGCTTTTTCCAATAAACGTTGGTTACATTTCTTTATGCTATTTGTACCCGTCACCGGTTTATGGATGAGTGCTATTGGCGTAGTTGGCCTGGCTCTGAACCTACGTGCTTATGACTTCGTTTCCCAGGAAATCCGTGCAGCGGAAGATCCTGAATTTGAGACTTTCTACACCAAAAATATTCTTTTAAACGAGGGTATTCGTGCGTGGATGGCAGCTCAGGATCAGCCTCATGAAAATCTTATATTCCCTGAGGAGGTTCTACCACGTGGAAACGCTCTTTAATGGAACTTTCGTTTTAGCTGGTCGTGACCAAGAAACCACCGGCTTTGCTTGGTGGGCTGGGAATGCCAGACTTATCAATTTGTCCGGTAAACTGCTTGGAGCTCATGTAGCCCATGCCGGATTAATCGTATTCTGGGCCGGAGCAATGAACCTATTTGAAGTGGCCCATTTCGTACCAGAAAAGCCCATGTATGAACAAGGGTTGATTTTACTTCCGCACTTAGCTACTCCAGGTTGGGGAGTAGGGCCGGGGGGAGAGTATAGATGAATGCCTTAAGTCAGTACAGAGCTAGAGGATATAGAAGGAAGGTAATGATGCTTTGGCATATGTATAAAAAATACTTATGAACTCACTTCACTCTACGGTAGATTCGGAATCAATCCTCAATGTACTATGACAGAGATCCGCAATGATGATCGATTATTTCATCTCAAAAGATTACCTGGTTTTTTTCATTATAGTTATCTGGATAAGGACGCTAACATAACCACATAAAAAATAAATATCGAAAGTTCACAAAGAGTCCCTTGTTAGACATTTCCGAATTCACTAGGATGTATATTGGCTCCTCTCCTTTCATCCTTAATTAGCATATAGTTGATATGTACAAGGAACTAGTCACCTATCCGCTTTCTTGATTCTTTAGGATAGTGCTATGGGAGAAGGTAGTACCTCTTAGCCGGGGCAGGCGTGCAACCTGATGTGCCCATCTCATTTATTCACTGTCTACTATTACTCTTGTTCAGAGTACAGTACTTTGAGTTTCCTCACTCCGATTGATTGTAGATCAAGACGACCAAAGTTCCTCAATGAGGCGAGGGTTGCCTATTAGACTGGAAGACCAAAGGAAAGCGGAAAAACAATAATAAAGCAAGTAATGAATTCAAGTGCAGATGACAAAAGAACCCTGGCAACCAGGCCGGCCATAGGTGCAATTTCGAATTTAAGAAAGCATTTGAAAAGAAAGGATTGGGTTAACCGAGTTCGACATGGATTGTTCTTCAACCGCTCCACCCTCGATGTGCTAAAGTTCCCCCCTTCTCTCGATAAAGAAAGGGAGAGTTTACTGACGGCTCATTTGCGTCCAGCGGAATCGATCATCGTACCCCCACGACCAAGACCCAATTCAATATCTTAATAGGAAGAAAGTCTTGATCCGGAAATTCTCGTATATCTATCATTTGTGTTGATCTGGAATCGAGATTGGAATGCCTTGCTCTGCCTAATCGTGAATAGTATATGCCTAATCCCGCTAGCCAGATCTCTACCGTCTTATTGATCGAAAGCTAGGGATACTTATTTCTTTTCTTGATGATTGAAAAGCTAGTTTGAATTCGTTGATCTGCCGATACCGGTGTATGCCCCATTTCACTGGCCTGCGAGCTTGTGTATTACAAAGCAAATGATAGTTAAGGGCCGCGTATCTCTTTTATTTACTTCTGTTGATGTCTCGAACTGCTTAGCGGTTAGTTAAGGATTGCCATGCTATTGTCCATTCCGTCTAGCCGCTATTGTCCAATTCCAATTATAGTACAGTGTCAGTTAGGACTGGCCCGCCCTGCTTGCTTCCTCGAGAGTGAGAGAAGGAAGTCCTAGAGAGGGGGACTATTTCTTCCGAGAAGTGCAAGATGGGGAATAACCTATTGATATCGCTGAGTCAAGATAGAAAGGAGCCTTATTTCTATCAGCTAGTGCAAGCTAGGTTGTTTGTTTTGGGCACAAAGCCTTGCTCTCCCCAATCAAGGTATAATAGTTGGGCGGCTAGTGCTGCAAGCAATCAGCATTTCGTTCACTTAGTGAATATAGAACAGTGATCGGTGACGCTAAGTCACCTAGTTATTGTCTCTTCCTTCACCCTCCCGTGCCTGAAGTCCTTATTCCCATCGGAAGAGCAATCACCAAAGCAAGTTCAAGCGATAGTTGACTTTTCTCAATAAGTTAGCACTTTATCGAAATCCATAGATACCTTGCGGAATAAAAAGATATTTATTTTGGGAATCAGAAGAAAACAGGAAGTAGGGAGCCGAAACCCTGGATAGGATTTGAGGAACTACAGCCGTTCCCTTGGCAATACCATCCGATTTACCACTACTATACAAACCATTAATCCAATGAACAGATGAGGGATCGGGTTCTTTACTTTAATTTAAATGACTCACTTCCTAGTTTTAGCCAAGCATCTTTTCCAGCAAGAAAACGTATTCATATTGCTTTCTATTGGGCCATAGCTA
>Ga0157358_1000703_pt1 | contig 14225 bp, 9 predicted proteins | sample AttcapACBM2_FD_111484 | JGI IMG/M metagenome (GOLD analysis project Ga0157358, IMG submission 111484) | Fungus gardens microbial communities from leaf cutter ant in Botucatu, State of São Paulo, Brazil - Atta capiguara ACBM2 | ecosystem: Host-associated > Fungi > Mycelium > Unclassified ...
AGCTCAACTGTGAAGCCGCCTTTAACTTTGCCGTTGATAACACCGGTAACAGTTTCAGCGTCTTCGTAAGCTTTCTCCAGCGTGATCCATGCTTCATGGCGCTTAGCTTTCTCACGGGACAGCAGGGTTTCACCGAAGCCGTCTTCCACTGCATCCAGAGCAACATCAACTTCGTCGCCAACCTGGATTTCCAGTTCGCCGGCTGCGTTCTTGAACTGCTCTGCAGGGATTGCAGATTCAGATTTCAGACCCGCATCAACCAGAACGACATCTTTGTCGATAGAAACGACGATGCCACGAACGATAGAACCCGGGCGGGTTTCGATTGTTTTTAAGGATTCTTCAAATAGTTGAGCAAAAGATTCAGTCATATTGATAATCTTCAGGATTCTTCAATTTAACGTCCATCTGACTTCATGTCGGATGGGGTTGTTTCACATGCCCTGCACCGGATCCGTGGTACAGGGTTATTAATTCAGTTAAGCCGGGATGCCCAGCTTTTCGCGGGCATAGTGTAGCGCTTTTTCAATGACCTGGTCGATAGACATCTCAGTCGAGTCTAATACCAGTGCATCGCCAGCGGCGACCAGAGGCGCAATTGCGCGGTTACGATCGCGGTCGTCGCGCTCTTTTATCTCGGCTAAAAGGCGGTCAAAGTTAACATTAAAGCCCTTTTCCTGCAACTGTAGCATACGGCGCCGGGCGCGCTCTTCCGGGCCGGCATCCAGGAAAATTTTCACTGGCGCATCAGGAAAAACCACGGTGCCCATGTCCCGGCCATCCGCAATCAGACCCGGCATCTCGCGGAAACCACGCTGGCGGCGCAATAGTGCTTCGCGCACCCGGGGAAAGGCAGCGACACGGGAAGCGGTGTTGCTCACCTCCTGCGTACGGATCTCTCCGGTGACATCCTCCCCTTCCAGTATGACCTGCATTTCACCCTTTTGAGAGACAAAGCGCACATCAAGGTGTGCAGCAATCGGCACTAACGCCTCTTCCGAATCGATATCCACCTGATGATGCAATGCGGCTAACGCCAGCACGCGATAAATAGCACCGGAGTCCAGCAGATGCCACTGCAGCGATTCTGCCATGGCTTTGCACAGGGTTCCTTTCCCCGCGCCACTTGGCCCATCGATAGTTATGACCGGGGCAGTTACTGTCATTATTCCCTCCTGTTGCTGCGTGCTTCATGGCCTGTCGGCCACCCTTTATGGTTAGCATTATACGCTGCATAGCCGTGCTTGGTTACCCTTTCGCACTGAGCGGCTGGGAAAATTTAGTCAAATAAGAGGATATCCGGGCGATTAAAGCCAGATTAAATCAGGGAAAATCCGGTGCGGGAACGCACCGGAGAAGGTCTGTCAGGCGCGCAGGCTGATTTTCCCGAGCTGCACAAAATAGTCCGGGAAGGTTTTTGCCGTACAGCCTGGATCAAGAATGGTGACCGGCGTATCAGAAAGCGCTACCAGAGAAAAGCACATCGCCATACGGTGATCGTTATAGGTGCCAATATCCGCATGAATCAGTGTCGCTGGCGGCGTGATGCGGATGTAGTCATGGCCCTCTTCAACCTCTGCGCCCACTTTACGCAGTTCAGTGGCCATCGCGCTCAACCGGTCGGTCTCTTTTACCCGCCAGTTATAAATATTACGTAACTGCGTTGTCCCTTCTGCAAACAGTGCCGTGGTCGCAATGGTCATCGCCGCATCCGGGATATGGTTCATATCCATGTCGATCGCCTGCAGTTTTCCGGCGGTGCAGGCAATATAGCCATCGCCCCACTCAATGCTCGCGCCCATCTTTTCCAGCACGTCAGCAAAACGGATGTCACCCTGCATACTCTTACGTCCGATACCGGTGACCCGAACTGTTCCGCCTTTAATCGCGGCGGCGGCCAGGAAATAGGAGGCGGAAGAGGCGTCGCCTTCGACCAGGTAATCCCCTGGCGACTGATACTGCTGCGCACCTTTGATCAGGAAGCGTTGATAGTGCTGATTTTCAACGTCGACGCCAAAGCACTGCATTAGATTGAGCGTGATGTCGATGTAGGGTTTCGATACCAGATCGCCTTTAATGGTGATGCAGGTGTCCTGCTGAGCCAGCGGCGCAGTCATCAGCAGTGCCGTCAGGAACTGACTGGAGACGCTGCCATCCACACTGACGTCACCGCCGGTAAACCCCCCGCGTAAACGCAGCGGCGGATAGTGTTCGTTTTCCAGATACTCAATGGCCGCTCCACCCTGACGAAGCGCATCCACCAGATGGCCGATTGGGCGCTCTTTCATGCGTGGTTCGCCAGTCAGTTCGACATCGTGCTGACCCAGGCAAAGTGCTGCGGCCAGCGGGCGCATTGCGGTTCCGGCATTCCCCAGAAACAGCGACAGTGGTTGTGTGGCGTGCAGCGGGCCGCCATTCCCCGTCACTTCACACACGGTGCGATCGTCTGAAAGGGTATAGCTGACGCCCAGTGCGGTCAGCGCATTCAGCATGTGCTTTACATCATCGCTGTCGAGTAAATTGGTGAGTCGGGTGGTGCCTTTTGCCAGTGCAGCCAGCAGCAGTGCACGATTGGAAACGCTCTTGGAGCCAGGCAGATTTACCGTGCCGTCGACGCGCGCAATCGGTTGGAGAGTCAGGTTGTCCTGCATGTGAAACGAAATCCTCAAAAAATACAGAGACCTCGTCGCAGGACGAGGTCTGGCATCAGCATCAGCGCTGATATCTTATCGGTTAGCCGTGACGGCGTTCAAAATCGACCATGAAGTCAGTCAGGGCCTTAACACCTTCCAGCGGCATCGCATTATAAATAGAGGCGCGCATACCACCTACTACACGATGTCCTTTAAGCGCATGTAATCCATTCTTAAATGACTCTTCCAGGAACAGCGCATCCAGTGAGGCATCGGCCAGCTGGAAAGGAATGTTCATCCGCGAGCGGTTTTCTGTCGCCACATCATTGCGATAGAAGTCGCTGCCATCAATCACACCGTAAAGCAGGTCAGATTTTGCCTGATTGATGCGATCAATTTCAGCTACACCGCCTTTCTCTTTCAGCCATTTAAACACCAGACCCGAAAGGTACCAGGCAAAAGTCGGTGGCGTGTTAAACATGGAGTCGTTATCGGCCAGAACTTTGTAATCAAGGATAGAGGGAACAGAGCTGTGTGCCTGACCCAGCAGATCTTCGCGTACGATGACCAGCGTCAAACCAGCCGGGCCCACATTCTTCTGCGCGCCGGCATAGATCACACCATAACGGCTGACATCAATCGGACGTGAAAGAATGGTAGAGGAGAAGTCAGCGACCACGGTTTTGCTGCCAAAATCGGGCTGTTCATCAATAGCGATGCCGTCGATGGTCTCATTCGGACAGTAGTGCAGGTAAGCGGACGCTTCGCTGACGGCCCATTCGCGCATCGGCAGAATGGCACGTTTACCGTCACGGGTTGTTTTGACATCCAGCGTGCGCGGGGAGCAATACTTTTCCGCCTCTTTAATGGCACTGTGCGCCCAGTAACCGCCATCAACATAGTCGGCCGTTGTCGCTGAACCCAGCAGATTGCCCGGCACGGCAGCGAACTGCGCACGTGCGCCCCCATGACAGAATAAAACTTTGTAACCGGCCGGGATTTTTAGCAGATCACGGAAGTCCTGTTCGGCTTCCTCAGCCACCTGAATAAACTCTTTACTGCGGTGACTGATCTCCATTACAGAGGTACCCAGACCGCGCCAGTTCGTCAGTTCCTGTTCTGCACGACGGAGCACTTCTACCGGTAGCATCGCCGGGCCAGAGCTAAAATTATAAACCTGCGTCATTTCCCCTCACCACTGTCATATCGAACGGTTATGAATAATCATCCGGTTTTATCACTGCATTCTGATAGCTGCAATCATAAATCAGGAGGCGGTCACATTTTCTGACTCTGCCGCGCCGGATGTTATGTTACCAATGCAAACCTGCACGAAATTTTGTGAGGCGCCGTTCAGCACGATAAAAGTGCGTCTGGCCGGTAAAGCGAAGTAATGGAAAACTACGGCGGTAAATTTATCCCGCCCTGATAGCGGTCTTCAGGCAAAATCCGTATCATGGCGCGCTTTACGCACCCTATGACAACTGAGAGAGCGGCACTATGACGCAAACATTTATCCCGGGCAAAGATGCCGCACTGGAAGACTCCATTGCGCGTTTCCAGAATAAGCTGCAGGATCTTGGCTTTAATATTGAAGAAGCTTCCTGGCTGAATCCTGTTCCCCATGTCTGGTCTGTGCATATTCGCGACCGCGATTGCCCGCTCTGTTTTACCAACGGCAAAGGCGCCAGTAAAAAAGCGGCGCTGGCCTCCGCGCTGGGCGAATATTTTGAGCGTCTCTCAACGAACTATTTCTTTGCTGACTTCTGGCTTGGAAAAAAGATCGCGAACGGCGATTTTGTTCACTATCCCAATGAAAAATGGTTTGCTGTCCCTGAGGATGAATCCTTACCTGAGGGGATTCTGGACCCGCGTCTGCGCGCCTTTTACGATCCAGACCAGGCGCTGACGGCGTCCGGATTAATCGATCTGCAGTCCGGTAATGCTGAACGGGGCATCTGTGCCCTGCCGTTTACCCGCCAGTCCGACCAGCAAACCGTTTATATCCCGATGAATATCATTGGTAACCTCTATGTCTCTAACGGCATGTCGGCGGGTAACACGGCCAATGAAGCGCGTGTTCAGGGGCTCTCTGAGGTGTTTGAGCGCTACATCAAAAACCGCATTATTGCTGAAGCTATCAGCCTGCCGGCGATCCCGGATGAGGTGATGCAGCGCTACCCTGACGTGATCGAAGCGATTGCCCGTCTTGAAGCGGAAGGTTTCCCGATTTTCGCCTACGACGCCTCGCTGGGCGGTAAATATCCGGTGATCTGCGTGGTGCTGTTTAACCCGGCCAACGGCACCTGTTTCGCCTCTTTTGGGGCGCATCCCGATTTTGGCGTTGCGCTGGAGCGTACCGTCACCGAGCTGCTGCAGGGCCGGAGCCTGAAAGATCTGGATGTGTTTACCCCACCGACGTTCGACGATGAAGAAGTCGCCGAGCACGCCAACCTTGAAACCCATTTCATTGATTCAAGCGGCCTGATCTCCTGGGATCTGTTTAAAGAGACGGCGGATTATCCCTTTGTGGACTGGTCCTTCGCGGGCAGCACTGAAGAGGAGTTTGCCACACTGATGGCGATCTTTGCTTCAGAAGATCAGGAAGTCTATATCGCTGACTATGAGCATCTGGGTGTCTACGCCTGTCGCATCATCGTGCCTGGCATGTCTGATATCTATCCGGCAGAAGACCTCTTCCTGGCAAATAACAGCATGGGAGCGGGCATACGTGAAACCCTGCTGGCACTGCCTGACAGCAACTGGAATCCGGAAGAGTATCTCGATTTAATCGGGCAACTGGATGACGAAGGTTTCGATGACTTTACCCGCGTCCGGGAGCTGCTGGGTCTGGCCACCGGTAAAGATAACGGCTGGTCGACGCTGCGTATCGGTGAATTAAAGGCGATGCTGGCTCTGGCGGGTGGCGATCTGGAGCAGGCTCTGATCTGGACAGAGTGGACAATGGAATTTAACAGCTCTGTCTTTACGCCAGAGCGGGCAAATTACTACCGCTGCCTGCAGACCCTGCTGCTATTAGCGATGGAAGATGAGCGTGACCCGCTGCAATACCATCATGCCTTCACGCGGATGTATGGTGAAAGCGCAGTGGAAGCCGCCTCGGCCGCCATCAGCGGTGAACAGCCGTTTAACGGACTTCAGGCGGTTGATGATGAGCTGCTGGCATTCCCGGCTCATCAGTCTCTGCTTGCGGCTTACGAAAAACTGCAAACGGCCAAACGCCACTACTGGAAAAATGCGTAATTCCTGACGCGTCAGCGGGTCGATAGTCGATCCGGCATGGCACTGCATTTACCGGGTGCCATGCTATTTTCTTTTCATGAAACATTAGCTGCATTAAATCCCTTTCCCGCAACATCCCATTGTTTTGTTTAACATGCGGATGACCAATCAATTACAAATGCCATTCCGGGCAGGCAATCACAGACCTGACCTTAAAATAATCCTGCATATTTTAAAAAATATTTAATTAAATAAATTCAATATCTTACAAAAAAATCATTCAGTTTTCCTGTGACAAAACAGTTACCGTTCCGGCAAACATGATCCACATCAATTACTTGCTACTACTCCTTTGTTACTATTTTTTCAGACAACTTCTGGAGTAAGTTAGTGTGAAAACTGACAACCCTTTTAATCTATTACTTCCGGCCGCAATGGCAAAAGTTGCTGAAGATGCCGGAATTTATAAAGCCACCAAACACCCCTTTACCACTTTCTTTCTGGCGTTAACCGCTGGCGTATTTATCTCAATCGCATTCGTTTTTTATATCACAGCCACCACCGGCAGCGGCACAATGCCCTATGGCATAGCCAAACTGATTGGGGGTATCTGCTTCTCACTCGGCCTGATGCTGGTTGTCGTGTGTGGTGCCGATCTCTTCACATCGACGGTCCTCATTGTTGTGGCCAAAGCCAGTGGACGTATCAGCTGGGGCCAGCTGGCCCGTAACTGGATCAACGTTTATGTCGGTAACCTGGGCGGTGCCCTCTTCTTTGTCGCCCTGATGTGGTTTGCCGGACAACATATGGTTGCCAACGGTGCCTGGGGATTAAATGTGCTGCAGACCGCCGATCACAAAATGCACCACACCTTTATTGAAGCGGTCTGCCTGGGCACATTGGCTAATCTGCTGGTCTGCCTCGCGGTCTGGATGAGTTATTCCGGCCGTAGCCTGACCGATAAGCTGGTGGTGATGATTCTGCCCGTTTCGATGTTTGTAGCCAGTGGTTTCGAACACAGTATCGCCAACATGTTTCTGATCCCCTATGCCATTACTATCCGCGACTTTGCGACACCCGAGTTCTGGCAGGCGGCAGGGGCGACAGCAGCACAGTTTCACTCACTGACCGTCACTCACTTTATTCTCGACAATCTGATCCCCGTAACCCTGGGTAACATTATTGGCGGCGGCGTTCTGGTGGGTCTGACTTACTGGGTGATCTATCTCCGTAAAGGTGACCCGGTACACTAAACGTATTTTTGATGGCACAGCCCATCCGCTGTGCCTGACCGTAACAGTCTCTTCATCTAAGGCAGGTATAGTATGACCGAACTTAATGCAAAACTGGCCACAGCATGGGAAGGATTTGCTGAAGGCGAATGGCAGAATAGCGTCAACGTGCGCGATTTCATTCAGAAGAACTACACCCCTTATGAAGGTGATGAGTCATTCCTGGCGGGTGCAACTGAAGCCACTACCAAATTGTGGGAAAGCGTGCTGGAAGGGATCAAAATTGAGAACCGCACCCACGCGCCTGTCGACTTTGACACCGATATTGCTTCAACCATCACCTCACACGACGCTGGCTACATCATCAAGCCACTGGAAAAAATCGTAGGTCTGCAGACTGAAGCCCCTCTGAAGCGCGCCATTATTCCTTACGGCGGCATCAAAATGGTGGAAGGCTCATGCAAAGTTTATGGCCGTGAGCTTGATCCTTCACTGAAAAAAATCTTTACCGAATACCGTAAAACTCACAACCAGGGTGTGTTCGACGTCTATACACCCGACATCCTGCGCTGCCGTAAATCCGGTATTCTGACCGGTCTGCCGGACGCGTATGGTCGCGGACGTATCATCGGTGACTATCGTCGTGTCGCGCTCTACGGCATCGATTTCCTGATGGCGGATAAATTCGCGCAGTTCACCTCACTGCAGAACGATCTGGAGAATGGCGTAAATCTCGAAGCAACGATTCGTCTGCGTGAAGAGATTTCCGATCAACACCGTGCGCTGGCGCAGATCAAAGAGATGGCGGCAAAATATGGCCACGACATTTCCGGCCCGGCCACCAACGCTGCCGAAGCGGTACAGTGGACCTACTACGGCTATCTGGCCGCCGTGAAATCACAGAATGGTGCTGCGATGTCCTTTGGTCGCGTATCCACCTTCCTGGATGTCTACATTGAGCGTGACCTTAAAGCCGGTAAGCTGACAGAAGAACAGGCCCAGGAGCTGATCGACCATCTGGTGATGAAACTGCGCATGGTCCGCTTCCTGCGCACGCCTGAATATGATGAGCTGTTCTCAGGCGACCCAATCTGGGCCACTGAATCCCTGGCCGGTATGGGCGTTGATGGCCGTACACTGGTCTCAAAAAGCACGTTCCGCTTCCTGAACACCCTTTACACCATGGGACCGTCACCCGAGCCGAACATGACCATTCTGTGGTCAGAGAAACTGCCGATTAACTTTAAGAAATTTGCCGCTAAGGTCTCTATCGACACCTCATCCCTGCAGTATGAGAACGATGACCTGATGCGTCCGGATTTCAACAATGATGACTACGCCATTGCCTGCTGCGTCAGCCCGATGATTGTCGGCAAACAAATGCAGTTCTTTGGCGCGCGAGCCAACCTGGCGAAAACACTGCTCTATGCAATCAACGGCGGTGTTGATGAAAAACTGAAAATGCAGGTGGGCCCGAAAGGCGACAAAATCAGCGACGACGTGCTGAATTTCGACACCGTCATGGAGCGTATGGATCACTTCATGGACTGGCTGGCAAAACAGTATGTGACCTCGCTGAACATCATTCACTACATGCATGATAAGTACAGCTACGAAGCGGCACTGATGGCCTTACACGACCGGGACGTCTATCGCACCATGGCGTGCGGTATTGCGGGACTCTCTGTAGCGGCGGATTCACTTTCCGCGATTAAATATGCCAAAGTGAAACCTATCCGTGATGAAGACGGCCTGGCAATTGACTTCGATATCGAAGGTGAATATCCGCAGTTCGGTAACAACGATCCGCGGGTGGATGACCTGGCCTGCGATCTGGTTGAACGTTTCATGAAGAAAATCCAGAAGCTGACCACCTATCGCAATGCCGTGCCGACTCAGTCTGTCCTGACCATTACGTCAAACGTGGTATATGGTAAGAAAACCGGTAACACCCCGGATGGACGCCGCGCTGGTGCACCGTTCGGACCAGGTGCTAACCCGATGCACGGTCGCGACCAGAAAGGTGCGGTAGCGTCACTAACCTCCGTTGCGAAACTGCCGTTTGCCTATGCGAAAGATGGTATCTCGTACACCTTCTCCATCGTGCCGAACGCGCTGGGTAAAGATGATAACGTGCGGAAAACCAACCTTGCCGGTCTGATGGATGGTTACTTCCATCATGAAGCCAGCATCGAAGGCGGTCAGCATCTTAACGTCAACGTGATGAACCGTGAAATGCTGCTGGACGCGATGGAGCATCCTGAGAAGTATCCACAGCTGACCATCCGCGTTTCCGGTTATGCTGTTCGCTTTAACTCGCTGACTAAAGAGCAGCAGCAGGATGTGATTACCCGTACCTTTACTCAGTCACTGTAATTACCGCCCTACCCGCTTAAAAAGGCTCCTCGCGGAGCCTTTTATTTAAAAGTCTGTTCTGGTGGTCGTCTCTGTGAAGGTGTCCACCAGAATCGATTTCCTGCCCTGAGCGCAACAGAGATTGCGCCGTCTGTTACGGCAGACTCACTGGAGAAAACATCGCAATGTCAGTTAACGGTCGTATCCACTCATTTGAATCCTGCGGCACCGTCGATGGTCCCGGCATCCGCTTCATTACCTTCTTCCAGGGCTGCCTGATGCGCTGCCTTTACTGTCACAACCGAGATACCTGGGATACCCATGGTGGCAAAGAGATCAGCGTCGAAGCCCTGATGGCGGATGTGCTCTCCTATCGCCATTTCATGAACGCCTCTGGCGGTGGTGTCACGGCATCCGGAGGCGAAGCCATTCTTCAGGCTGAGTTTGTACGCGACTGGTTTCGTGCGTGCAAGGCGGAAGGCATTCATACCTGTCTCGACACCAACGGTTTTGTCCGCCGTTATGATCCGGTGATCGATGAACTGCTCGACGTGACCGATCTGGTAATGCTCGACCTCAAGCAGATGAATGACGATATCCACCAGATTCTGGTGGGCGTGTCGAATCATCGCACGCTGGACTTTGCCCGCTACCTGCAGAAAAAAGGCAAACGCACCTGGATTCGTTTTGTCGTGGTGCCTGGCTATTCCGACGATGATGATACTGCGCACCGGCTGGGGGAATTCACTCGCGACATGGAGAATGTTGAGAAGATTGAACTGCTGCCTTACCACGAACTGGGTAAGCACAAATGGATTGCGATGGGGGAAGAGTACAAACTGGATGGCGTGAAGCCGCCCAAGAAAGAGACAATGGAGCGGGTAAAAAATATTCTTGCCAGCTACGGACACGAAGTCATGTACTGACCCGTTTAATGCCAGAAAAGGGAGCCAGTGGCTCCCTTTTTGTTATTCCGCGATCAGGCATGCGCCACTGGCGTGGCATGATGATTCGCTTTACGCAGCAGCATTACCAGATAGATCAGCGCCACCGTCGCAATCATGATAAACAGTGAGCGATCAGAGTAATTCTGCATCAGAACGGAGGTCATCGCCGGTCCCGCCAGACTGCCGACGGTATAACTCAGTAGCAGCGCCTGATTCATGGCAACCAGCTCATGGTGTGACACCGTCTCACAGGCCCAGGACATCGCCACCGGATAGAGTGTAAAGCCCGCGAGGCCGAGCACAAACAGCGACGGTGCCATTGCGGCATTGGCCAGCATCGCCATCGCCCCCAGGATAACCACAAAGACCTGCACCCGCAGCACCAGCATGCGACCAAAGCGGTCAGCCAGACGGCCGATGGGCCACTGACCCACAATCCCGGCACTGACCAGTAACGCCATCCAGTAGCCCACATGAGCATCACTCATTCCCTGATGCGACAGGTAAAGCGGCATCAGACCGTAAAGTGAACCCAGGACGATACCGGAGATAATGCAGCCATTGATGCCAAGGCGCGAACTGCGGCGACGAAGCATAGGCCAGATGCGGGCCGGTACGGGCTCCGCCGCGTCTGCGCTGGCGGAGACGCGGGTAAAGACCAGCGGCAGTACCGCGCAGAACACCAGCGACGTGACCCAGGGGATCACACTCAGCAGCTCTGTTGAGAGTCTGCTGACCAGCAACTGACCGGCCACCGTGCCCAGGTAGTAGACGATCATATAGGCTGCCAGAAGCTGACCGCGGTTACGTACCGTTCCACTGCAGAGTAGCGCACTCTCTACCACCACCCACATCAGCGCACAGCCCACACCCGCAATAAAGCGCAGCGAACTCCATGCCCAGAAGCCTTCCAGAGTCGCAAGGCAAAGCGTGGCGACAGCAAAAAGTCCGGTTGCCAGGTAATAGCTGCGATTAAATCCGTAGTGTCTGATCAACCAGCCAGCCAGCAGCGTGCCTGCAAGATTACCGGTGTAATAAGAGGAGCTTACGATGCCCACCTGCCAGGTTGTCAGTAAGTCATGGGTCAGCCACAGTGGAACCAGCGTATTCAGTACGGCGATGGCTACGGTCATTACATCAGGCCGCAAAGCAGCAAAATCACAGGGCGTGACCAGGTTGACATAGGGGATCGAAACCAGAACATATAAAGGGAAATTGCGCGCAGTTTGCCACTGGCTTTTTTAAAGTCAATGGGTGCCATTTAGCAGCAGCACATTTTGCTGTCCGACAATTTAATTTACTAATCTTCAGTGGGTTACAATCCGACAGGGCATCAGGACATCAAATGCTATCTCTATGAAAATACAGATTTTTAAGCATTACGGCCCATCTGCTTTCGATAACGTTTATTTGTGATGCATTTGACGCTAATCAGGCAGGGTAGTGAAAACTGCGGGCATAAAAAAACCCGGCTGGCGCCGGGTTTAGTCCGTCAGGCTTGCTCAGCCAATAATCTCAGCGCCATTCATATACGGGCGTAAAACCTCAGGCACAATAATGCGGCCATCTTCCTGCTGATAGTTTTCCAGCACCGCAACCAGGGTACGGCCTACAGCCAGCCCCGAGCCGTTCAGGGTATGAACCAGCCGTGGTTTCTTATCCTGTTTATTGCGGCAACGTGCCTGCATACGACGCGCCTGGAAATCGCCCATGTTCGAGCAGGAGGAGATTTCACGATAGGTGTTCTGAGCCGGTAACCATACTTCAAGATCGTAGGTTTTGGTCGATCCAAAGCCCATGTCGCCAGTGCAGAGTAAAACCTTACGATAAGGCAGGTTCAGCAACTGCAACACTTTCTCGGCGTGCCCTGTCAGCTCTTCCAGCGCATCCATCGACTGCTCCGGGCTGACAATCTGAACCATTTCCACTTTATCGAACTGGTGCATACGGATCAGACCGCGGGTATCACGGCCGTACGAACCCGCTTCAGAACGGAAGCACGGCGTATGCGCGGTCAGTTTGACCGGCAGGCTCTCCTCTTCGAGGATTTCGTCACGCGCCAGGTTAGTCAGCGGCACTTCTGCAGTCGGAATCAAGGCATAGTGGCTGCTGTCTGACTCCTCTTCCAGCGGGCGCGTGTGGAACAGATCTTCGCCAAATTTCGGCAGCTGTCCGGTACCGTAAAGCGTTTCGTGGTTAACCAGATAAGGCACATAGGTTTCCAGGTAGCCATGCTGCTCAGTGTGCAGGTCAATCATAAACTGACTCAGCGCACGGTGCAGGCGGGCAATCTGTCCCTGCATCACGACAAAGCGCGAACCGGTCAGTTTTACGGCGGCCGCAAAATCCAGGCCTTTGGCTGCTTCACCCAGCTCAACGTGATCTTTAACCTGGAAATCAAACTGACGCGGGGTTCCCCAGCGACTGACTTCCTGGTTTTCGCTGTCATCTTTACCCAGCGGCACTTCGTCTGCCGGAATGTTCGGCAGTGCCAGCGCAAAGTCACGGATTTGATTCTGCAGTTCATCCAGTTCTGCTTTTGCGGCATCCAGGCGTTCGCCCAGCGCGTTCACTTCCTGACGCAGCGGCTCGATATCTTCCCCACGGGCTTTGGCCTGACCGATGGATTTGGATCGGGAGTTACGCTCTGCCTGCAAATTCTCTGTTTCTACCTGCAGGACCTTGCGACGCTCTTCCAGCGAACGCAGCGTTTCCACATCCAGTTTATATCCCCGGCGTGCCAGTTTTTCTGCGACTGCGTCTGGCTCGTTACGCAGCAGATTGGGATCGAGCATGCTTATCCTGTGTTTAAAAAGTTGGTTGAAAGAAGGGACGCACTCCGGCGGAATGCGTTGAAAACATTGCCCACATTACCGTAACGTCTGTTTCAGCGGTAGCGTTTTGTCGGGCTATTTTGATCCTGTTCAGCCAGCCAGCTTAGCTTTTCGCCAATCTTGCCCTCAAGCCCGCGCTGGGTTGGACGGTAATAGCGCGCGTCAGCCAGTTCCGGCGGGAAATAGACTTCACCTGCGGCATAGGCGTTGGTTTCATCGTGGGCGTAGCGATACTCTTTGCCGAGCCCCATCTCTTTCATCAGCTTCGTTGGCGCGTTGCGCAGGTGTTCCGGCACATCAAAATCCGGATGGTCACGGGCATCCCGCATGGCGGCCTTGAAGGCGGTATAAACGGCATTACTCTTGGGTGCACAGGCCAGATAAACGATCGCCTGTGCGATGGCGCGCTCCCCTTCTGCCGGGCCTACGCGTGTGAAACAGTCCCATGCGGCAATAGCGACCTGCATCCCGCGCGGATCGGCATTGCCGACATCCTCAGAGGCGATAGCCAGTAACCGGCGCGCCACATAGAGCGGATCGCCCCCGGCGGTGATAATACGAGCATACCAGTAGAGCGCCGCATCAGGCGCAGAGCCACGCACGGATTTGTGCAGCGCCGAAATCAGATCGTAAAAGCGGTCACCTTTGTTGTCGAAACGCGCCGAACGCTCGCCAGACACTTCATTAAGCAACCGGGGCGTGAGCTCCCGCTGGCCGGATGCGGTGGTTTCAGCCATATCCGCCATCATCTCCAGCGTGTTCAGTGCCCGACGCGCATCGCCATTCACCAGTTCAGCGATCATTCTGCGCGTGTTGTCCGGCAGGACAATATCTGTATCACCGTAGCCGCGCGTTTTATCCTGCATCGCCTGATCCAGCACCTGCTCGATATCTTCCAGCGTCAGGGATTTCAGCAGATAGACGCGGGCGCGTGACAGCAATGCCGAGTTGAGTTCAAAAGAGGGGTTTTCTGTGGTGGCA
>Ga0157358_1000704_pt1 | contig 14224 bp, 11 predicted proteins | sample AttcapACBM2_FD_111484 | JGI IMG/M metagenome (GOLD analysis project Ga0157358, IMG submission 111484) | Fungus gardens microbial communities from leaf cutter ant in Botucatu, State of São Paulo, Brazil - Atta capiguara ACBM2 | ecosystem: Host-associated > Fungi > Mycelium > Unclassified ...
ATTAGTTACCTTTTAAAATTAGCCTGACAGCTGCTATGACAGATGACAGCTCCCATCAGGTATAAGTTTTGATCATGTGATGGCAACAGCTTGTGCATAGACCATTACTCTTTTGTATATATACCTCTGTATCTAAGGGCTAGACCTCAGACTTAACAATGTCAATTATTCTTGTTGATACTTTCCATCATCTATCATCATCACATCCTTATACTGAACCCCTGGAACACTATTCAGTTCAAATATCACAACCAGTAAGTATCTTATTTGTGATAAGGAGATTGAAGCATTCTTACAACATTATGTTAATTATTAGCAAGACAATTAAAAAGAATAGTTGGAAGACATTCATAAGAAGACCTAACTATAAAGACAGAATTACCCAAACTGGAGACTTTTCTTGAAAAACTACAGAGAAGCTGAAAAATAGCAAAATCATCAATAAAAAAGACAAAAGAAGCTATGAAGAAACAGTTCAACAAGAAAAGGCAAAATTCTCAAGGGTTGAAACAAGGAAACAACATGTGGTTGGAAGCAAAGAATATTCAATCAAAGTAACTTTTAAAGAAGCTGAACCAAAGAAGATATAGATCTTTTGAAATTACAAAGAACATTAGACAAGAAGTATTTTAGCTAAAATTACCAGAAGAATAGGCAATACATAATGTGTTCAATGAAGACCTGCTGACATGATGTAGAGAACCCCAATTCAAGGGATAATGCATAGAACTAGTACTACCACCAGACATTATCAATAAGAATGAAGAATATAAAATTGAAGAAGTATGAAATCATAGAAAAAAAAGACACTATATGCAATTCTTAGTTCATTGGAAGGGATATGGGAATGAATATGACTAACAGATAGCAGGAACAGGATTACCACATGCTAAGAAAGCAATTCAAGACTATTGGACAAAGATTTTAAGACAAAACCTATGAAAAAGAGAGATAAAACTCCAAAATGACATCTTAAAGCACAACCAGCATTAAAGACATGTCTTATCAGCTCACAACTGCCCTCTTCTCTTCCAACTCCTACATTACTCACACAGTTAACAACATGAACCTTATCTTAACAAAGAAAAGAATGACCAGACAAAGAAATACCACAAAATAATTTGAGGATTGAAAACTATGGCAAATATTCAACTTTAGATTAAAAATATCATCAAGTTGGCTGATGTAGCAAATAATCAGTTGACAGATATCCAATCTATTTAACTACAAACAGAGAAAATCTATGATAAGCCTACTATATTTGAGTATTACTGGCTAATAAACTGAATAAATACAAAGAAAAAAAAGTAGAAGTAGTAGATAAATATATCAAAGTATTACAAGTTTATTAAGAGATATATTAAACACCTTAAGAAATATGTCAAGAAAAAGGAAAATAAAAAAATATGTCATTCAAGACAAGAAAGTATTTCTTTACAAACTATATGCTATATTATCAGAATCAAGTAGACTACCAACATCAGAACCAATACTATTAAAAAAAGAAATTGACAATCTAGAAAAAACATTAAATATACTATAATTCACAGTAAATACTATACCATTTCTTCTTCTAGCCCACTATAAATTCATTTAACTAGATAGAGAAAAGATACTTAATATAGAAACAAAATCACAGTTGAATTTATAAAACAGAAGCATAATTCAAATACAAGTTGTTAAGGATTTCTAATTGAAATATATTTGGAAAGATTGCCATATGAACCATTCTTCATAGTATTGATTTTAGAAAAAATAATGGTCATTGGACCTACTAAGAAATTAGTAGTATCATATGTGGTTAAAGATTTAGTATTTTTAGATTGAAAAGTTCATGTGGATATAAACATTAAAATGAGGGTATTGTTATGATTATTATCTCATGCTCTATAGATATTTATCTTATGTTTAATATGACTTGGACATGTGTTGAGGTTTTTTTTATTCCTGACTTATAGTAACTACATCTTACATTCTTCTTATATAGTATTAGCTAGCAACTCATATAGTAGTAGAGGTTTTCTCATGTTTTTCTCATTTTCTTCTTATTATTTCCTCAAGGATATCTTAACTATTCCTTATAATCTATATGTATATATAGTAGTAAATACAATCCTGTATTTTTATGCTTTACTAATTGATTATCTCCTTGCTCTTTTCTCAAGTCTTTGCCTAAGTTGTAATCTGAGCCAAGCTTAGGATCATAATACTATTCCTTAGTTACTATCTCAAGCATAGTACATTATTATATAAGTCAGATAGATTATTATAAATCCTTATCCTGCTAAAGGGTTAACCTTCTCAATTTCTACTAAGTACACTCTCTGAAATATATGATAAGTATAATAAGTAGAGATATAGTACATAAGCTTAAGGTTATTTACCATCCATATCCTGTATATCATAGATAAATAAAATACCTATCTACCTTCTGAGAGTCTTTTATAGATCTTGGTTGCTAATATAGTAAAATTAAATTATAAAGGACACCAAGAAATAATGGAGATAGAGGAAAGAAGTGAAATATGATTCTAGGAATTCTATAGCTTGCTTATCACAATATAGAGGTTAATTGTAAAATAAGGGAAGTTAAAATAACAAGATGTCTAGAAAAGTGTGAAAAATAGTAGAGGCCAAAGCAAGAGAAATTGGGATAGCAAAAACAAAAAGAAGAGGAACAAATAAAAGAAAATTAAAAGAAAATTAAAAAAAAAAGAACAAAAGAAGTTAGAAAGTCCAGAGAAAAGACAAAGAAGTTAGTACCAGAATGCTTTCATAAATAGCCTAAGGTATTTGAAAAGAAATATAGTGAGCATATACCCACTAGAAAAGTATGAGATCATGTAATAGATTTAAAGAAAGGATTTATACAAAGAAAGGGAAAGATTTATTTTTTATCTAGAAAGAAAAAGAAGAGGTACATGAATTCATGGAAGAATAGTTGAAGAAAGAATATTTATAAGAAGGTCATTAAAGATAGCCCCAGAGTTCTTTGTGGAAAAGAAGAATAGAAAGAAGATAATAGTGCAAGATTATTGGTATCTCAATGAGTGGATGGTGAAAAACAATTATCTATTACCTTAACCTTTAATTTTGAATATTGTCAAAAAATATTGGGACAAAAAGAGTCTTTACACTAAGTTGGATCCAAGGTAGAGGAATAATATGAGAATTAAGAAGGAAGATGAGTGGAAGACAGCATTCACAGTGCTAGAGAGTTTGTTTGAACTAACTGCAATTCTTTTCAGATTGAAAAATTCACTGGCCATGTTTCAGGCCATAATGAATGAGTTATTGCAAGATTTAATAAACACTAGTTAGATAGCAAGCTTTATTGATTATATGACAGTAGAAATAGAAGGAGAAGAGAGATATAATAAGCTAGTAGAGGAAATCTTAAGAAGGATGAAGGAAAATGATTTTTATGCAAAGTACAAATGGAAAGTGAGAAAAGTTGGATTTTTAAGAGTAGTAATAGAACTATAGGGAATAAAAATAGAAAAATAAAAGGTAAAAGTAGTATTGTACTGGCCAGTATCTCAAGGAAAATTGAAGACACTTACTAGAAGGTGCTAGATTAAATTTTGAGGTCTGAACTGACCATAAAAAATTAGAATACTAAAGTATGTGCTAGGAGTAAGGATGGGAAAAGCAGATAGATTGAGTAAGAGACTGAACTGGAAGGTGGAAGTGGAAAATGATAATGAATATCAAAAATTGATAAAGAAGAAATAGGTCAGAGGTTTGAGAGAAGTAGTTGTAGAAGGACCAGAAATAGAGTTATTGAAAAATAAAGGTAAGAGTGAAGAATAAAATAAGAGATGATCTGGTATTAAAATAAAGAAAAGTGTATGAATCAAAAGATAAGAGACTTAGAATGAAAATTACACTATGATATTCCAATAGCAGAATATGGGAGAAGATGGAAATGACACAAATGGTTACAAGAAATTATTGGTAGCTATGAGTAACTAAAGATATAGAAAGATATGTGAAATTTTGTGATTTGTGTTAATGGATAAATAATTGCACTGAGGGTCTAGCAGAAAAACTAATGCCAAATGAAGTTTCAGAGAAATTATTAATATATCTAATAGTAGATTTTATCACTAAGTTATCTTTTGTGGTAGAGAAAAATGCAATACTGGTAGTGTGTAATAGGTTATTTCAAATGACATATTTCGTAGCAGCTATAGAAGAAATAAAAGCAGAGAGATTGATCTGGTTGTTTAGAAAGAATATATAAAAGTTGGATAATTTTTCTAAAAGTATAATCTCAGATTGACAGCCTCAGTTTGTAGCAGATATAACTAGGGAATCAAACAAGATGCTAAGTATAGTATAAACAGAAGGATTGGACAAAATAGTTGGCAATATTAGAGTTTATTGTTAGATATAATTTACACCTTGATATCTGAGACCTATGCATAAGCTTCTAGAAGTCAGATTAACAAGTATGCATTATCTTGATATATAAAATATAAATGTCAAAATAATCTTTAGCTTTAGCTTATATGCTGTATCTCTACTAGTCATATTAGTCACATATTTTAGAAGAGTTACTTAAGATAACTGAAGAACAAATGTTAGGGCAGCTGGGCAAAGAATACAGTGATATAGTAAAGATTACAACTGTTACAATTTAAGACTTATAGCATAGTTAAGAAAAGAACCCTATATAAGATTTATATAAGAGAACTCAATAGAGTTTCAAGTACAAAGTATCTACCTTATATACACAAAGCTAGTAGTCTATACAACACTATATATAGTCTACTCTAAAGACTATACATTATTCATAAAATCAATATTTTATGATATTATTGCTCCAGAACCTTCTATGTCTTTTCATATAGCATATAATTGTATGACCATGACTGATATATGACACAGTGTCACAAAGTGTGACATTTTGTGATAATCACATATAATATCACACTAATCCTTAATCCTAAGTTCAAAATAAAAAAATAAATAGAAATAAGAATGAAAATAAGAAAAAATAAAAGAAAAACAAAGTCTACTATCTTTAATTCTAACAATAACTTCAGGAAAACCTAAGTGTATAAATAATCAAATACTATTCATCTTTACAAAAACCTAAGAAAATAGAACAAGATTTTCCAAAGAGAGATACAGTTATAAATATTCTACTGTACATTACTATCTAGCAGAATGATGGTGTGCAAATGGTTAGAAACCTAGGTAGAATTATCTAGAATATTACCTAAAAAGAAGGAGTACATCTGATAATAATTAAAATAAGCTAGTTTAAGCTTGGACTAAAGATGAGAAAGTGCACAAGTATATAGTAGAGTTTGGCTGAGGATAAGAAAGCCTATAAGAAAGCCTATGAAGTTTGGTATTAGAGAGCCCTGCCAAAAAGTTAGGTTTTCTTACAACAAATCCACTAAAAGATAATAAGATATATTATCACTAACATTAGAAGATAGTATCAGTTTTGGTTGATTTTCAGGATAAGATTTACAGTGTAACTACTAGTTTACATAATAAGTATTCTATCTAGGGTAGTTATCTAAAAATAGAGACTATAAGTGAGTTATCTTAGTTTTGAATAGTCCTTAGATGTTGGGATAGAGATCTATAGAGTTGTTAAAAAGTCTAGTAAAGATATTCAAGATAGAATAGAAAAATTGATCTACAGTAGAAGAAGTTTGGAAGTGTGAATGAGTTAGAGAGTGTTATCTATAAGTTGGGACAGATGTCACTGGATTAGGATATAATAATTAAAAAGATAGAGAAAGCAGTAGAATTCACAGAAAGAATTAAAAAAGTATAGGAAGAAGTAGGAGTAATAATAAAAAAGCATAGAAGGAGATGAGAAGACAAGCAAATAAAAAAAGCAAAGAAACAGAAGAGTAGAAAAAGAAAGAGAAAATAATGTTAAGTATAAAAGACTTAGTGTTCAAAGAATGATCAGATAAGAAGTTGATAAAGAGATATGTGAGATATCAGAGTAGAAAACAATAGACTTATTTTCTTTTTCTTTTTCTTTTTCTTTTATTTTCCATTTATTTTATTATTTTTTGAACTCAGAGTTAGAAGTTAGTGTGATATCACATATAACTATTAAAAATTGTCATATAACATGACACTATGTCATATAGGAGGACAAAAAAGGTTTCAGAACAATGACATCATATAACATGTTTACTACATATTGACCTTATGGATAATATATGTTCTTTAGGCTAGACTAGGTTTAGTGTAGTATAGACTATTAGTCCAGCATGTACAAGATAAATACTTTGTACTTGAAACTCTACTGAGTTCTCTTATATAAACTTTATACAAGATTTTTCTTTTGACTTATCACTGAGTCTTGAGTTATAATATTAGAACTTAATATCTATTCTTAAGACTATTCAATCCAGAGCCTTCTCTATTTATCTTTTTTTACTCTCTTATCATCCTCAACTAGGAGCAATACTGCTCTTTAGTCAAGAAAAATAGCTAGACCCTAGGCTTAAGTAATATACTAGCTAAATAGAGAAAGCCTAGTTTTTATATTGCATTAAAGCTCACTAGTGCTTTGTAAATATATAACCTTGAGTAGATGTAATAGATAGCATTTTTTGTATAGAAGTTTTATACTATGGGATCTACTTGTAATCTATTCATATAAGAGAATGGCAGTAGCTCTTAAAGCACTATCTAGAATAGAATGACTTTATTAGGTCAAAATTATTTACATTTTCACTAGAGTAGTAGTTAGTAGCATAAGTAGTTAGTAGACAGTGTGAGGTAGAATAAAAAGAGTATCTACTAGCATTTACTGAGATAGCATTAAGTTCAGAGTATGATTCTAAGAGTGAGACTAATACTGGCTTCTCTTCTTTACTCTTATACATATCTTCTTTTCTATACTACTACTCTTAACACTATTACCAATTTATTCCCTCTCTTTTTATAATAACATAAGTCAGTACAACTTCAACTAAATTTTGATTCAGATAAGGCAGTAACAGGAGTAGATTGTAGTATTATAATTATTACTAGAAAGAAGAGAAGAAAGAGCAGAAGAAAAAGTATTGGCAGAGGTTTCTAGACCCAATGCCAAGTTAAATATAGATATGGCCAAGCTACTAATATTCAATGGGAATACAAGTAAGATATTAGAGTTTTTGATAGTATATAAGTTTTATATCAGGGTGAAGATAAAAAATACATCAGTAGAAGAACAGATATAATAAATCTTGTTATATATGTAAAGAGAGTTGGCTAATATTTGGAAGGAGAACATTATGGAAGATTTAGAGAATGAGAGCTTTAAGTTTGTAATAGTAAAATACTTTCACATTAACCTAAGATAAGAGTTTGGAGGAGAGAATAATAAAACAATAAAGGTGATAGAATTGAAGAAGGTAGAACAAAAGTTAAAAACAGAGGAATTTATACAAGAGTTTAGAAAAGTAGCAAAAGGAAGCAGATATGAGAGATAACCATGTATAGAGAAGTTTAAGCAAGAAATAAATAAGATAATTAGGTAAAAACTAATGGAATCAGAATGCCCACTAGGAACAATAAATAGTAGTATATGTTACAACTTTAAGACTTATAGTTAATATATATGCTAGACTACTGGTTTATACTATACTAACCTTAGCCTATTCTAAAAGCTATATGTATTACATACCATTAATATATAGGATAATATTATTGTTCCAGAATCTTCTACATCCTTCTGTATGACATGTGAAAGGTTGTAACAGTCATGCTAAACCCTAATTCTAATAAAAAGAAATGGAAAATAATAAAATAAAAAGGAAAATGAAAAAAGTCAAGTCTACCACTTTCAATTCTGACAGTATAAGAGGGCTATTAATTTGGATATGTATTGGAGGGAAAGTAGAAAAGAAGAAGAAAGATTAAGAGAACAAAAAGAGATAGTGTCTTTAGCACTAAGGTTAAATATATCAACAAATGTCAGTAGGATACAATAGCAATAGTTGCCATAGCCTCAAGGCAAGAAATTCAGCAGGTATTGACAGGGCCTATACCAATGGAAGGAATAAAAAGAACAAACACAGTTGTGGTGAATCCATAGTAGTAGACAGAATTGGTACTAAGGCACAGCCCATATACTATGGATGTAAATAAAAAAAGAAATTACTATAATTACAATTGTAGGAGATTTGAGAACAGTCAAACAAGGAAAGAGAATCAGTTATCAAAAAAATAACAAACATATAAAAGAGAAGGTGAGCTTAATAGTCCTCAATTAGACTTTAGTAATAATAAGTTTGCAATACTCAGTAGAGTAATATAAAATACATTCTGCTGTAATCTTGACAATGAAAATATACTAAGAAAAGTAGCAGTAAAGATTGGACTTGAAAAAATGATATACAGGAAGAAGTAACATTAGAGATATTATTGGATAGTAGTGTAACAAGATTGGTCATGAGTTTGCTAGAAAGTAAGGGTTTAAACCAGAGAAAATTGAAAGACCAATATAATGTGAGAAATGTGGATAGTTCTCTTAATAAGAAAAGATCTATTGAGTATATGGTAGAAGTAAATATTTATTACCAGGAATATAGAGAGAGAACAGAAATTGATGTGATTAAAAATCAGAAGTAGAGTATAATTTTGGGAATGCTATAGCTTGCTTATCACAATCCTGAAATTGACTAGAGGACAGAAGGTAAAGATGATGAGATGTTCAGAGAAGTGTAGAAAGTAGTGGAGGCCAAAGCAGAGAAACTGGGATATCAAAAACAAAAAGAAGAGAAGAAAAAGAAAGAAAAGGGAAAGAAGCAAAAGAAGAAGAAGTAAAAGAAGAAAGAAAAGAACCAAAAAGGAAGAGGATAATGGAAGCAAAAAGAGTGGCAGAAGAATAAGAGATTTGAATTAAAGAGAAAGAAGTTAACCTTTTCCAGAATTCCTACTAACTTTCAAAAATTGCTGAGAGTTATCATCTATATCAACATAAGATTTTCTTTTCTTCACTTTGCCCTTCACAAAGATATTTTTGATCATAGGAACATTTCTGTTATAAGACAAAAGTGTAGATAGACTTTAGTAAGGACAAACATTAGATAAGATAAGATATAGACAGTAGTTATATTATTAGTCTACAACAAGAGAGAGAGAAGGCATGTGACTGGGAAGTCACATGACATGATGTCATAGGGCCTAAAGCAGTCTAGAAGGATCAAGAAAAGTCTAGAGAAGGAGTAATGTCAAGAAATATGTTAACAATATGGCTTCCTTATAGTATGTATATAGTGTATGCATAGACAATGGAGATTAAGAGTAGGGTTGAGGGTATGATGTCAGAGCACATATATATGGCATGCTGGCCTTGAGGTAGATATAAGATAGATAAGTAATAGGACATGAGGTAGATTACTAATGAATATGAGGATAGAGTATGGACATTAGGATAGGACGCACAGTTGTAGCATGGACCATGGATAGTTTATATAAATAGTCAGTAGAATACTGTTGTGATTTCCTGTTGAGTTCTCTTGTAAATTACACAACTCGTGTTCTCCACTAGATATCCCTCCTGTGAGATTTATTGTTTGTACTTCTATTGGACACTGGTCTAGTGGTTGCCACAACAATTTCTCTCATTTCTTTTTTCAATTATAGATCTATTTATTTTCTTTTGAACATTTATTCAGATTCTTCACAAACAACTTTAAAATATCTCAAGAATACTGAAGCTAATATTAACAATGTTCTCATTATAACAGGTGATTTTAACATAAGAGATAGTTCATAGGACTCTTTGTTTCCCAATCATTCTGTTCATAGCAAATTACTCATGGATATTGCTAACTCACTAAATCTAAATATTTCTAGTTCCACTTCTCAAGTTCTTATGAGATATGCCAATAATCAGAATGATTCAAACTTAACAATTGACCTTATGTTCTTACAACCTACATCAGATGAATTTGACAATCATATCATCCATCCTGAGTAGAGACTTTCATCAGACTATGTCCCTTTCACAGTGAAGATCTCAATTCCTGAAGAACATATTCAATCCAGAAAATAAACTTGTAATGACCTTAAGCTTGAGCTCAGGTTGCAACTAAGGCAAAGACTTGAGAAAGAGTAAGGGATTTGTATAAATGGTAAAGTGTAAGAATACAGGAGTGTATCTATGCTATATATACTACTAGTCATTGGAACCATGAGGCATACATGAGGTGTAACACATGAGGAAATAGTGAGGAGAAAATGAGGACTAGGTTAGATTGTAACACCTACTACATGAGGTGCTGACTGAGACTACTTTGGCACAGCCAATCGTTGTTGTCATACCCTTTGCCTATGTCCATGTTGTCTCCAGGAGGCATTGATCATAACAAAACTCTTGTCAAAAATAGTGACAACAAGGTGAGGTTAATTTCTGATGTTATCAATTTGGTCAAAAGTCTTGACACCAATTATATTGATAGTATAAAAGATCTTGAAAGCACTGTACAAGAATTCATGGGTCATACTGATGAAATCTGGTTCAAGCATTCAAAAATTGTCAACATTATCAGACATTCAAAATTGTAGTGAAACAGTATCTGCCAAAGACATTTGAAACTATACAGAAACTCCAAATGGTTAGAAGATTGAAAGAACTTCAAGAAGACAGTAAAAATAACTAAAAGAGAATTCTTTGATGAAAAAATACAAGAAATCTCAAATAGAAAGAATGGTCCATGGAATCTCATGAATTAGATCAAAAAGTGTAAGCTTCCAGCAATTGAAGCAATCAAGTACAATGGTCAACCTTGCCTTGAAATCAAGGATCTCTGACAGGCCCTTTATGAGTCATTTAACACAGCTCAACATTGATAGGTAGATACTTCAATTCTTGAAGAAATCACTGACAAAGTTACATCTCAATGGCCTCCTTTCTCTAAAGAAGAATTCTTATTAGCCATTAGCAAATATAGCAATAATTTTACTTCTGGACCTGATAGACTGTCTTGGAAACATCTCAAAGAGATCATAAAAATTTTGGCATACCTTGATAATGTCTTGAATATTGTTAATGCATATATTAACTTAGAACACTGGCCTTTGTACTTCAAAGTGTCTATGTTTATCATCATTTCCAAACTCAATAAGGCATCATATGATATTCCTAAAACATTTAGGCCTATTGTTCTGTTAAATATGCTTGGCAAGCTAATTGAGAAGGTTATTAGAAAAAAACTTCAATTTCAAGCTTTATTTAATAATATGATCTATCCTTACCAACTAGAAGATCTCAAACAACAATATACAACCAATGCTAATATCTTTTTGATGTATCTCATGTGCTCAGGTTGGGTAAAGAATTGCTCAACTAGCATATTGGTATTTAATATCACTCAATTTTTTCCCTCCCTTAATCACTAAATGCTTCTACTTATTATGATCAAAGTATGATTTGATTCAAGGATCTCTCACTTCTTCAGTAACTATCTAGTAGAAAGAAAAACTAAGTATTTATGAAACAATTTTTCTTCTCTATTTTTTGATATTAATGTTGGTATGGGCCAAGAATCAGCTCTTTTACCTATTCTATCAGCTCTTTATTTATCACCAGTTTTTCATATTTTCGAGAAAAGATTAAAAAACCTAGAAATTCCTGTTTCTTTCATAGATGATGGTCTTTTTATCTTTCAGAACAAATCCTTTAATATTTCAAATGCAAATCTTTTTTGTAGTTATCATATTATGTCTCTTCTTTTGAAACATTTTGGACTTGTCATTAAACAGGAGAAAACTGAAGTTTTCCATTTTTCTAGATCATAAGAGGCTTTCAATCCCTTTCTCCAGATCTTTCCATTCTAGGAGGACTTATTCTTTGTCCCAAAGAGACATGGCAATACTTAGGATTTATTTTTAACAGAAAACTGTTCTTTCATCAATATATTGATTTTTACAAAAATAAAGCTATATCAATAGTTAAAAGCATAAAAATGCTTGGAAATTCATCAAGAGGTCTCATCCCAACTCAAAAACATCTTTTATACAGGATATGTATTCTTCCTATTGTGCTATACAGCTTCTCTTTGTAGTACTATAATAAAGTCCCACTATTATACCCATTCAAAGTTTTTAAACTCATACAAAGAAGAGTTGCTCTCTGAATTCTTGGAGTATTTTGAACTTCTTCTTTCTTGGGCATAAAGGCCATTGCTGGCCTTATTCCTATAAACTTATACCTTTGAAAGCTTGGCAGAAGACTACAACTTTATACTTAATTGCTTCCTCCAACCATATCATCATATTGCTACTAGAGTCAAGACACTCTTCACATTAAGATGAATACCATCTATCATTGGAAACATTAACTATCAAATAGCAATTGAAGGTTAAAAGCTCTATTGTGAATGCTAACAACAGATTGAATGGAGTATTTAATTCTTTTGATTCCTTCAATAATAAATTTTCTCCTGGCAACAGACTAATAGATATTTATCCTAGTTGTTTTACTTTTCATCATTCTAACAGAAAAAACTCCAACACTAGAAAGATTCATCTTCATCACCTCAATGAAATGGTCTTCAGTATATCAATCAATCCTAAAATAGCTGTCATTATATCTGACACAAGTATCAAAAATCAAATCACCACATCCATTGCTCATGTACACACTCATGAGTTTTCTATCATCAAAACCATCCATCATGCTATAAATGTCACATTTACTGAAGCAGAACTATTTGCTATCAGATGTGGATTGAATCAAGCTATTTGGTTAACTAATATCATCATTATCACTGACTTTATACATGCTGCTAAAAAGATCTTCAATTTATCTATCCATTCATATCAAATTTAATTGGTGGCCATTTCTAAAGAAATCATCTCAATTCCATTGATTTCTGGGACTGTTCTAGTCAAGACAATTGGTTGCTTCATAGTATTGTTGACAAAGAGACAAAAAGTTTCAATCTATTACTGGTTTTCCCATGCAAATCATCATAGGATTACAGTCAAAAAGATGAATGTGATGACATCATTAGCCAGTAGAAGATGATGTTTCAAGCTTCAGATAATAAATAGAAAAGCTTTCTAGACCTTCTTGATGATGATCTCAATATTATTAAACCATTGTATTCCAAAGAGGGATCATGGCTAAAACATTTTGGCCATTCAAATTCACTCTGTACAAGAGTTATGAGAGCAGTTATCAATTATACTCCATATTGTTTGAGATTCTTTCCTTAAAAAGACTTTGCATGCCTATGTGGCCTTTATCCAATTGAAACTAGAAGACATATTCTTCATGAGTGTAAAATATTTAATAACTATTGGAATCTTATAAGAGATATATTATCTCATTTCATTCTCTTCTTAGAATTCAATAGTAATACATTACTTAATTTCCTTAAGATGATGTCTTTCATATTTATTTGGTTTTTCTTTTCTTTTCTTCTTTTTAGTTCTCTTTTCCATATTGTTTCCTTTTGAATGTATATAACTACTTAGTAGTTACTATGGTCTACCACCAAGCTCTGCATAATGAATTGTTGATTTAAAAAAAAATAAGAAAACTCAACAAAAAGTTTCCAATATATCTTATATACACTATTATATAAATTCTATCTTAATATTCATCTAATGTCTACCCACTATAAAGATAATAATATTATAATCATATATCTTATTATAATGTTAGGTATAGTTTATACTAAAAGGTAAAAGCCTGTGAGATTGGCCTATCTAGGAATAGAAAGATGTAATCTACACTGAAAGAGATCAGAAAGCACAGATGAGAGAAAGAGTGTTATCTGTGGGTTGGAATAGATGTAGTCAGAACAGAATATAACAATTTTTAACCTATTCTAAAACTATGACTAAGTTCTTCTAGTAGTTTCTATAATGTTCTACTAAGTCACATGACTGCATGACTGTAGCCATAACCATTACATGTGATATGATGTCATACTCCTTAGCTAAGTCCAAAGAAGGAAATAAGAAAACTAAACTATAAAAGAGATAAGAAATTACAAAAGACTAGAAAAACAGCTAAGTTCAAAACAGCTAAGTTCACTTGGAAGATTTCTGACATATTTAACATCATCTTTCCAGTACCTTCTACAATCTTCTATCATATATGATTTGTGATTACATGTAGAAAGTCATATGACCAGTGAAATCATGTGACTATAGTCACATACTTGTTCAACAAAGAAAAATCAAATCAAAGAAAATAGATAAAAATAAAAGAAAATCAGAATAAAATGTCTAG
>Ga0157358_1000705_pt1 | contig 14223 bp, 6 predicted proteins | sample AttcapACBM2_FD_111484 | JGI IMG/M metagenome (GOLD analysis project Ga0157358, IMG submission 111484) | Fungus gardens microbial communities from leaf cutter ant in Botucatu, State of São Paulo, Brazil - Atta capiguara ACBM2 | ecosystem: Host-associated > Fungi > Mycelium > Unclassified ...
GCTGTTGCCATCACATGATCAAAACTCATACCTGATGGGAGCTGTCATCTATCATAGCAGCTGTCAGGCTAATTTTAGAAGGTAACTAATTATGTCACTACATTGATATGCTTGTATCTCTACTAATACTTATCGCTTTGAGACACATCATATATCGTTGGAGACAGATTGATGAGCACTTTCCAAAGCAAGTTTAATCGTGCGAATCCGTTCAGCCATTCATGAGATATTTGCAGACAAAGCTTTTACAGCTACTGATGGTCTGATATCTCAGTCATTTGTTGTTGCTTTTGTATATCCCATATATATGCGGATAGCCCTCATTTGGGGCTTTCCAGCGCAACTTAGTTTGTGAAAATCGGTCCACTTGTTGTGGGGATACAAGCTGAATGAAGTTTGTGACACCATGTCTGTAGATAGCCAGTTAGATGATCAAAGCCATTCTCTAAAAATTCTCACTAGTCCATTATGACCCTTCATCTGCTTGAGACATCTTTCATTTCTAGCCTTCCAGATACAATGAATATCATCACATAAAGTTACTGACAGTGGTGGATAGCACAGGTCAAACAAAGCATAAAAGTTGTCAATCAATTTATGAAGTACAGGTGGATAGAAGATAACATTGAGACTGTTTTGAATTATATTCTTCTTGCCTGACCCTCCTTCTACATTCCCATCTTGATATGCAACAATCTCATCATAAGGCTTCATATGTGGCCCCACATCATCTTGAGAGCTGTGAGCAGTGTAATGCAATGTAGACTATGTTAATACATGGAACACAGACTCCCAATCATCTAGAATTCCATGCATATGTTAGTTATTCTTGAGAAGAGTTACTAGTATGAATTGCCATGTTCCTTATAATATCAGAGAGATGTCAATAACAAAGCAATCTTAGAACAAAAGGCAAATATCCACAGTCTTCTCTACTCTCCCTGATGACTGTGCCCCTAGCCCAATGTGGGCACACATGTCCTAGTCAATCAAAAATCCTCCTCCTCCTCCTCCTTCCAAAATCATGATGTTTCCCACACTGATATTGTAATACAGAATTTTCACATCATAATATGCTGCATCATGAGCTAAAAAGCAGAATATGGGCACATGAAATAAACACAGGTGAGAGTAGATGAACCTTCCATGGCATCTGCAATGGTAGTGACAAGCTTGTAGGTAGATCTGAAATCTGTCAGCTTTCTACCAACTTAATCCAAGACCATCCAGTAATGTACAATAGAGTATGTTTTGGGTTAGAGTACTGTTTTGCATGCTTCCTGAGTAATATTGTTTCTGAAAATTCTTCAAGGTTATTGCCCCTTTCCTAAACAACATTGTTCCTGTGTACTTCATGACATATCATTGCTGCAGTAAAATCTGGGAATATTGGGAACATTCTTCTCTTCAAGGCTCTGATAAATCTCACCCTCTTTCTCCCCTCCTTCAGGTCTCCAGTAATCCTTGATGTATACCATCTTACTCATATTCTCCTTCAAATCCAAGTCACATCCTCTCATCCTCTATATTGCCCTTCCAAACAACAAACACACTATAAAGTCCTGTAGATATAAAATTAGGAATGTCTTCTGGATTGTGGGGTCATCATGGTCATTAATAGTCATCTGATGAAATTTCTCATGTAGACTGTTGTATCTTTTCAGCTCCTCTTTCTCTTCCCTCAGCCACCAGTTGCATGAATTAGATTCATCCTATAGAGTAATAATGAGATCATGACTTCACTGGGCATGGTCAAGTCAGGAGTAATACTAAATAAATTTGGTCAGAGGGTTCTTACTATCCTGATATTTGAAGTGTCAGGTGACTGATGTCAGAGTTTAAGATGGTGGACTCTAAAATATTTTCTTTTCCTTTATTTTCTATTTTGGGAACTTAGAGTTAGGGTTAGAGTGACATCATGATCACACTGTCATACATCAGTCACATCAGATGACATAGTAACAGTAACAGTCATAAGTCACAAGGTCACAGAGAAGGATATAAAAGGTTCTGGAAGGATAATGTCATAACAACATATCTTATACATGTTGGCTTTGAGACAAATACATAGTCTTTAGGGTAGGCTAGAAAAGTAGTAGCATAGACCATCATAGTTTAGTATAAAAGATAGACAATTCTGTACAGAGTTCTCTATTGAGTTCTCTTGTGTAAACTCTATACAAGGTTTCTTTTTCTGACCTACTCTAAGGTCTTGAGATTATAACAACTGATGCTATATCATTATGCCAGCACATCAGCCATGCATATTTGCCACATATAAGAACTGAAAACAGATGTACATGGAACTGTATTTTGAGCATTGTTGCTATATAGGAACCAATCTACTCCAGAGTTTGCTTTGATTGGTGTTATGAATACATGCATTCTTCATGACTGGTTAGTTCCTGAACAGTTGGTCATTCTCTTTGTCCCTAAAAGGATCATTGTTTACATTGTACTTAAACTCAATATAGAGCTTTATCATGGAGAAACCAGACTTCTTCTTCTGGAACTAACTCAAAATTTCTTCTCAGAGTGATCCAATACATCATCCTTGACATGAGCACTGACATCAACACAAATATTATTGCAACAGAGATTGTAATTCTTACTGGAATCAAAAAATGAAACTGTACCTATACAATTTGCAGCCTCAATCTTGATTATATTTTAGTGTGTGCTGGCTGACAAGAGTAGAGAATAATGCTTACAAACAGCAGGTACATTCCCACCTCCTTTATTCTGGTGTGAATTTCTAACCAATTTGTCTCTAGACACACTAATTCAGCGTTGTCCAGTAGAAGATATTTGTTGAGAAATTTGTCTGGTAATATAAGTGGATAAAACCTATTATCTATCCCCTCACCAAGGTGCTTGTTGGCATCTTGCCGATATAGCTTTGTAGAGTTAAAGGTATCGACATCTGAAGTCTTGTAAATAATCAGAGTATTAGTTACTGCAACTGATGGGTTGGCATGAGATAAGGGCAGAGTGGTTTTTACTAGCTGTATGTTGAATGTCTGAGAGAGCTCATGTGTTGTCAAAGATAAAAGTAGTGGACTTAACTTATTTTCATTTTATTTTCCTTTTGATTTATTTTCTATTTTTCTATTTTTAGAACTTAGGGTTAGGGTTTAGAGTAATGAGATCACATAGTCATATCAGATAACACAGTCATAGTAATGGCCACAAGTCACAAGACACATGAAAAGATATAGAAGGTTCTGAAAGGATGACATCATATAACATATATAACACATGTTGATCTTAAGGCAAACACATGGCTGTTTAGGGTAGGCTAGAAGTAGTTAGCATGGACTATGATATTTTAATATATAAGGTAGACAATCCTGTACAGAGTTCTCTATTGAGTTCTCTTATGTTAACCCCAATACAAGGTTCTATTCCTTGACCAATTCTAAGGTCTTTGAATTGTAACATGTGTTGCTGCTGGAATATAGTCTACAAGAGAGAAAATTGCTCAATAAAACATACTCAATGTTTGACTTTTGTTGCATATTACAATTGTACTGTGATGTTGTGCATATTATGTTATATATCAGCATCACATGTGATATTAGAGTGGGTGTGAGTTTTGAGAGTCTCATATGACTGATCAGTTATCTAGATATAAATTTTTTGTTAGGAGATCCATATCTTGACCTCACTAACATTATTCAATGTAAGTATTACTGCAATCAAATCCTACATTGGCCATGCTATTCCAGCTGACACAACCCAATTTTGGCAACTGGTTTTGGATCATTTTAGCAAGCCTAATGACTGAGATAGCATATTTATATTAGTCTGTATTATTGCTGAACACACTTCAACACAGTGATTTAAACAGAATGATATTAAATAAATGTTCTGCTTATTCATACTTATGCTGTGATCAGCACAGCATGACTAAGTGATGATGCACAGCACTTGCACAGCACTCACAATGAGTCACTCAAGTGTCATAGCAAATTATTAATTATTGCTTACATCCAACATCTAGCTCTTTACTAATAATCTTACTATATTAGTAAGTGGTCATCAGTTGTCCACACTACACAATGTTACTGTACATTGTTTCTTCCAACATATCTTTTCTATCCTTTTATATTCATGTTGATTTTGGGTTGATCACCTTGTTTGTATTCCATGTGAGAAGACACTAATAGAATTAGTTTAGTTTTTGATGTATAAGAAGCTACTGTTCTAGATGAGTTTCAGAAAGAGTTTATATAGTAATTCTAATCTTAAAGAAGATATTGACATAGCCTAAATTAAAAGTATGTTGCTCACTTATTTGTCATAGTATATATCCCATATTGGCTGGTTAGATGCTTGATCCTAATAATAAGCTGATCTTATTTATTCATGATACTGTATAATTTATTTCTACATTCTTCACTCCTATTTCCAAAAGTACTCTTCATATCTATTTACCTGCCCTTTTCTTTGTACCTAAGCACTCACTTATGCTAAAAAGTTCTGTTTCAGATGTTTAACTCAAATTCTGGTTAAGTTGTGGAATACTAAAAAATAGTATATTGAAGTTTAACACATTATTCAAGATTGTCAGAAGCAGCTCACACTAGAAGGCAAAAGTCTATAGATGTTATGGTATACTTGAACTCTTATATTTTATTTTGATTTTATTTTACTTTTATCTATTTTCTTTGATTTGATTTTTCTTTTCTTTTTCTTTTTTCTTTATTTCTTGGACAATAAAGAAGTATGTGACTGTGTTCACATGACATGTCACATGACATGATGTCATCAGCCTAGAATATAAGATAAGGGGCTGGAAGAATAACATCAATATGCATATCAATAGCATGTTTACCTTATAGTTGATATACAGACATTAGAGTAGGATTATTTATTACCAGCATAGACTATGTACTTGTAGTATATATAGAGTAGGAATATATTGAGAACTCCTTATTGAGTTCTCTTACTCAGTATCCTTAAGATATTTTAAAGCTGTTTGATGTTCATCTGAGTATATATTAATCATATAGAAAATACTACTAATATTAAAGAAAGAAAAATAGCTAATGTCTCTATGATCAAAAAAGTCCTTTCTGAAAGAGAAGTGCATATAAGAGAGTTAAATATTGATGTATGTTAGTACTCTTGGATGTTCATGATCATTGAGCAGTAGTCTAGAAAAAGTTAACTAGTCTAGATGATTTCTACAAGATTATCATATTGTAAGACTACTTAGTGCACTATTGACCATCTTGGTTAGTAGTTGTTACAACAGTAGGGTTGACTTGGAAATGTAGTAAGTATGAAAACTCTATACAATGAGCTTGATAATACAGACTTTCCAGAATAATCTTAGCTTTAACTTATGTGCTGTGCCATCTATTTATTATATGATTACAACTTTAGAAGATAGTTCAAAGTTCAAAGAGAATGAGTACTAATATGATATGTCACTGTTAAACACTAGAGATTGAGTTCACTTAAATACTCAATTATCAGACTAGCAAACTATAATGTAACTACTAGTCTTATAAATTATAGAAGATGCTCAGAGATTTCAGAGTACAGCCCTAAGCAGAGGTTTCAGTAATGAGATACTGAAAAAGGACAATAGGGGAGCTCTATTATAAAAGGCCAAGTTAAATAGAAGTATCTTTGTCATGGAAGACTGAGTACTTGAAGGGTTTGGAATGATTGCATTACCACTACAGGAATATGTTACAAGAAGTATGGCTATTATAATAGATAGGCTTTTATTAGAATTGAAGAAGACATCACTATTATGGAGGATAGTCTTCAAAACAGGTAGACTTGGCATATGACAAAGATAATAAATGCTAATATTACCCAATTCTCTTCTAATAGGCAATTTCTAGCTGTAAAGAGAATATCTGAGAATACCATTGAATTATAGAGTCTAGAATATGGAAAGAAGACTTGAAAATTTCTATATATTTCCAATTATATTCTATTACTTTAGTTTTCATCAACTAGTAACACTTTGATTGCTGTATTTAAAATATATAACCATATTTATGTTTGGCAATTGAATATATAAGAGATGATATATTTTATTATTGATACTGAAAATATTTCTCTAACTGTTATTTGTTCTATCAGCCATATGTTTATCTTATAAGATAACAAAGCCAAGATATGTAAGATCTCCATGCTTATCTCATATATGATTTTTGGGACAGAGCTCACTTTAAAGATAATGAGTATTTGTTCATCATACAATAGTTACAGGATTTTGGTAGAAAGTAGTGGTAAAGTTGTGTTGGAAGTGGTTCATACTTGAGAGAAAAAGACTGTGAGGTTAGTCAGAGTTTAATAAGTGTGAAAACTTATCAAATTCCATAGAGTTGTAGTCTTTCCAGAATAACTTTAGCTTTACTTATATACTGTTTTATTTGTGTACCACTGGGTTACAATTTCAGAAGTTGGAATGGAGTTCACAAAGAGAGTACTGATAAGAATAAGTATGCTGACTTAACACTAGACAGTTAATAGTATGGAAACTATGGTTGATTATCAGACTAGAGAAGTACAGAGTATCTACTAGTTTTTAAATATATAAGAAAGTATCTAAAACACTTGGAAACTTAAGTAATACAATTACCACATAGTTATACAGTTATATACATCAAGTAAGGTTAGTATCTGAGTTCAGCTCCAAACTAAACAGATGTTTAATCAAGTTGAACTATAAAAAAACACTGAATGGAAACAGAATTTTAGATAGAAGTAAACTGTAAGAGAAGTAAACTGTAAGAGAAGTAAACTGTAAGAGAACCCAACTTTTCAGATGACCTCATTCATCTAAACAAAGCTCTCTAACACTGAATTCTTTAGGCTTTCTCATAGACTTTCTTACTCAGCCAAACTCTGCTGCATACTAGCATACTTTAAGCTTAGGCTAGCTTCTACCAGTTGTCATTAGGTACTTTTTGGATAATGTTCTAAATACTTCTACCTAGGTTTTTAGCTATCTGTGTGCCATCATTCTAGAGGTTAGCTCAACATTGTTCTGCTAAATTGCAATAGACAATAGAATATTTAGAACTGTACCTTCTTTTAGAAAACCTTATCCTATTCTCTTAGGTTTTCCTCAAGATAGATTATACTTAATTGGTAGTCTTCACATGGTAGTCTTTAATATATACTTAGATTCTCCTAAAGCTGTAATTTTCACTATATCACTATAGTTTTTGCCTAGTTGCCCTAACAAGTTCTCTCTCTTTGTTATCTCTTTGTTTGTTAGGCAGAGTTCACATCTTAGTATACTAGTAGTAAATTCTCAGAAGATGAATAAGTAGTATACTTTATCTAGAATGTATAGAATATGAATGTCAAATAACTTTTGGCTTCAGCTTATATATATACTATATCTCTACTAGCTAAACTAGTTGTATATTTTGGAAGTCATATTTAAGAGGCTGGAAAGAAATCTCCACCAGGAGGTAGAGAGATGTATTATTGCCAACACTAGAAGTGAGTGCTAGTTTTAGTTGATTTTCAAGATAAAGGTTTACAGTATAACTATCAGGCTTATATACCAAGTACTTAGGGAGGAGAGATAGCATAGTGAAAGAGCTCTCCATCCATGTGTATTATGCCTACCTCAAACCTACTTGAGATTATGGGTTCAATTCCTTAGTAGTCCTTTATGTTGGGTAACTGCATAAAAAAGTTAGGGTATTTGTCAAGATCATTGAAAGTGGACTTCATTTTTTAGTTTTTCTTTTTCTTTTATTTTTCTTTTTATTTATTTTTCTATTTTCTATTTTTAGAACAACTAGGGTTAGGGTTAGAAGTGATTGGTCACAACATTGATCATGAGACTTAGGAGAACAGAGTAGAAGGTTTTAGAACAAATGATGTTATATAACATGGATAACATATGTTGACCTCATGTTCTACACATGGTCATTTAGGGTAGGGTGCACAGTAATGAGCATGGACCATGGTTAGTATTATATAAGGTAGATTAGTTTGTAAAAGGGATCTCTATTGAGTTCTCTTTGTTACTCAATATAAGAGTTGTTCTTTTGTTTTACTCTAAGAACTTAAGACCATAACAGTATTGTAACTCCATACATTATTCCTCTTGTAGGCACAGACTGCCATTGTGCCCCATGTAATAAATTGTTGACTTTAAAAAAAAATACCAAGTACTTTATTTAAGGTAGTTATTTAAAGAATTGAGACTGTAATTAAGTTACCCTAGGTTTATGTGGTTCTTAAATGGAGGGATAGAAATCCATGAAGTTGTTAGGGGATCCAGCAAGGATGTCTAAGGAGTAATTAACATAAATGAATAGGGTTGATTTGTACTGGAAGAAGTTTGTGAGTATGGATAAGAAGGGAGGTTTTATTAATAGGATAGAACAGATATGAGATATGACTAGATTAGAATACAAGAGGATTAGGATGTGACATTGTTAAGGAATAACATATCAATTTTTCAGGGAATTATTATGTACAAAGGTTTGTTATAGTATACCTACTCTGAACATTGAACAAAATCTGTTTCTTTGTCATTATTCTCTTTGTTCTCATCCTCTTATTCTTTCTTTATGCTTTTATTCTTCATCTTCTACTCTAATCTATAGTTCTTTGTGAGATGTTCCACTTTATAACACTTGTAACACTTTCTTATCTCTTTTTTCTTTGGCTTTCTACAATCCTTTGCAATATGTCCATAGATAATGTGATTGAGACACCTAGGCTTCCTATCTTTGTTGTGGTTATCCTTGGCTTTCCCAATGTCCATGGGTAATTCTTTTTCTTCATAAGTAATACCTGATCCTGTTTTGTAGTCTTGTTTGTCTTCTATAGATTTATATGATTGTCTAATCAATATAATTGCTGTCTTCTATTCTTTAAGAAATGTTGGTACTGCTATAGATGGATATTCTAATATTATCTTGATAATGTTACTTCTAACATTCTTCTTCCACAAGAATATAGTATATATGTTGTTAGTTTCAATCTTTATATCTAGTGTCTCAAATTTAATCATAGAATTAGCAATGTACTTTTTTTGGTTTTAATATCTCAATCTTATTTTTGGTATCTACTGGTTTACTCTTGTCACTAAATGCTGTCTTGATATATTTTACAAAATTATCCCAATCCTAGATATTGTTGTAATCTTCAATCTAGTCAATCTTCTTCTAAGTATAAATACCAGATGTGCCTCTTCTAAGTTAGACTAATATCACAGTTATTTTGTTGTCTGTTACTATAATTCTGTTACTCTTAAGAGAAAATTGCATGCTCCCCCACCAATCTTCAAATTTCATCTGGTCTCTATTAAACTATCCTGGGTCTGGGACCATACTCTTTGGTGTTGCTATCTCTAATGTTGTTTTTACTAGTGTTATTAGTATCTGTGCTCTTGACATGTTGCTTGATGCTATCTCTATTATTTTTTAGACATGGTTCACACATGAGTAGTAAATTATCTGGGATATACAGAACACAGATAATGAGTAACATTTGGCTTCAGCTTATGTACTGTGCCTTTACCCATTGCACTGGTTTGATATTTTAGAATTTGCACTTAGAGAGGTAGAGAAAATTATTCTACTCAAAAAGATAGAAAGATATACTAGGTATATTATTACTAATACTTGAAGAGAGTACTAGTAATTCTTAGGATAAGGAATTACAGTGTAACTATCAAATCTATATACTAAGTACTCTGTCTAAGATAGTATCTAAGGATTGGAGACTGTAAGTAAGTTATCCTAATTCTGGATATTTCTTGGATGAAGAATTGGGAATTTATAGAGCTACTGGAAAGTCTAGTAAGGATGTCCAAAAAGTTGTCAATATAGAATAGGCAAGGTTAATCTGTACTAGAAGAGAATTAGAAGTACAAATAAGAAAGTATGTGTTATTTGTGGGTTAGAATAGATGTGACTGTATTGGGATATAATATTGTTTTAGTTTTTTCTGAGATATTTTCTTTAGTGATTCTCAATGATCTCAATATTTCTTTAAGTACCTTAATATCAGTAGCTTCTTACTTAGTTCTATCTATCTTGTCTGTTCAGTAACCTAACCACAGTGCTATTTCAATATTTCTTCAATAGCTCAACTGTTATAATGTTTCATTGGCCTAACTATTATGTATTCTCCTTTTTCAGAATAAGCCTGACAATATCTTACCAAATGTTATAATCTTAAGCTTGGCTCAGATTGTAACTTAGACAAAGACTTGAGTAAGAAAAGAGAAAATAATTAATTGGTAAAGCATAAGAATACAAGATTGTATCTATAGCTATATATACCTATTAAATACAAGAGATAAAAGGAAGTAACTATCTCAGAGGGTTCTGGAATATAGAATATGACTCTTTTTACCTACTAAATTCATATCTTCCCATCCATATGAATAATAGGAGTAGCTCAACATTATCCAAACTTGAAAAGTCAAGTTTCTATAAATTAAACAATGAGTAGTTCTAAACATTTTGATAGAGTGAGAATTATATTTTTGCTCTTTCTGAAACATGTCTTATTTGATTGGGAAAAATCATGTTCTGAAATAGATTAGCTATTATCAACATTCTTATTATTCATACCAAGGATATCAAAATGACAATATTCACAGTATATAATGATATTCCACATTACTTTAATATATATATAAATATCAGTGTGATTGTCTCCTGGTGACTCTAGTTATAAATAACACCATTCTTCTGAGTTGATTAATCTTTGTTTTTTTTAGGCAACTATAAAGACAACAAGATATTAGCAAATGAGAACAAATTTTAGAACAAGTTGTATACTATTTCTATCTAATCTACAAAGAATGGCTAAAATTCTTCCAATGACCTCTGATGGCAATCTTAAGCCTTTGTACCAATCAGATATGTATTTGTACAAAATATCATAAAAAGCTTGTTCTATAATATTAGACATTTTCTAAGAGAAAAATTTTCATCTAGAAATACATGAAGTAATCCTCATAGTTTTGAAATTTTCTCATCTACTAATTATGTTCATAGAAAGAAATGTTATCAAGAATAAATAATGTACCACACAAGATCCTATTCATTACATACATATCTTGAAAAAATACAGTACCTTGGTAGCCAAAGCAGCATAGTAATAATCATGTAATTCTTAAGCCATTATTCTCCTGGTCTTGTCTGGTCAAACAAGAACTCCATGCAAGATGTATGATAAAAGGAGATACACACAGATTCAGGAAATAGCTCTTTATAATCTCTTTTCTTCACAGGTATAAATATAAGAATTAAGCAGAGCTTTGATAAGGGATATTTAAATTTATCTAGAGTAAGACTTAGAATGTTGAATGATGTATACAAGATGGCCCTAGATGTGGTGTGGTGAATCAGGAGTGATTTATGAACAATAGAAAGATGACATTCAAAGGAAATATGATTTATGATCATCTTATAGAATAAATTAAGTTTGATGATATTTGACTTAGTACTTAATTGTATCTGCTATGTATAGAATGCAAAGATCTCCTCCAGTTGTCATTGAGGGCTGACAGCATGTTGATATATAATGAATCTGACTAAAGTAGTGGCATATATCCAGAGTCTTGTTACTATTATAACACAAATGTCAAGGATATTTTCCAAAGACTATAAAATAGAGATCAGAGAACAAAGCTTGTCATGAAAGTAGTACCTAATATTGCTATCATTGCTCTCTGACATAGATAGCTTTGACTTAGAGAAAAATAAAATCTGGAGTATAGTGAGAATTCATAATTGATATAAGATTTAGAATAGCTGAAAAATACCAAGAGAAGAGAAATCTTATCACTGGATTCTATCACCAACTTGGCCACAAGCTTCATGATCTTACACTGCATAGAATTTTCATTGCATTCATTAAGGCTATTAATGAGTACAATCTTCTCTTACATACCCATATTTCATCTTGTGAGTTCCAGAAACAGTATAATGATAAGTTCATAAAACTGGGCAAGATAGAATTTTACTGGATTTTTAAGTCTAATACCTTTTTGTACTTGTCAATTTTCATAGTAAGTTAATGAGTGATAGTTGTGAAAAACTGCAGGAAATCATCTACATGTTTTTTTTTTAAATCAATGATTTATAATGTGGGGCACGATGGCAGACCGTGGTAACTACTTAGTAGCTACAGTACATTGATGGGCAAACAACATGGTAAAAGGAAAAGAAAAGAAAAGAACAGAAGGAAAACAAAACCAGTCTATGTTAACAGGATCGCTACATTACTGTACTCTACTTTCGAAAGAGTTCCTGTTGTTTTTTACCATGCCAATCTTTGTTGAAGCGGTTACGCCAATAAGGACAACTATAGCTATCCACTTGATGATCTCCCTTGCAGTTTATGCACTTGAAGATATGAGGACATGGCTCCCCACTATTGGTAGCCGCTCAATTTGCTTTCTTGTTTTCCATGCAACACCACGCTTTCTCTCTGTGGTGTTTGGTATTGTGAGCTCCATAGCACTTAGCACACCTGGAGATATGAGAGCAACAGCTAAGTGTCAAATATTCCCACTTCCAACAGTTTTTACACTGCGGTACTCCTGGGTTCATGTTAGTTCCACGCACAGTTGCAATAAATCGTCCAACATTGAATTGTCAATTGATGATGTTCTTCACGCAAGAACCACTCTGGGAATCCCAGATGTCCACCCAAACTACTGCTTTATCCAACTTGGGTGATGCTTTGATGACACGTGGTTTCGAAGCCAAGGTCGCATTCTTGAATAAGTGCAAGTTTTTAAGCACACCTTCGATGATATCAGGAGACATGACTCCTAATTCGCTCAAATATGGAAGTCCAATGATCTTCATATATGATTTGGACTTGGGAAGGTGGGGACTCTCGATGGAATCTGGATTAACATTTTGAACGGATTTCAGGTATTTCTCAATTGTTGATAAATCAAGATTGCTCGTGGGTTTGTTAGTCATGATGATGATTCCATTGACGTTTAATCGAATGAAATCTGCAAAAGTGTCTGATTTGGAATTTTTCAGACACTTGTTGACATTAGAAGTATGTATGTGGGCTGAGTTGACGATCAACTCAGTGTTAGTCTTGGTCATAGGGATTATGACCTCTCTTCTTGACTGTCCTTTTGTTGTCATGTTGATCTTGGGTTTCTTTGAACCCCCACTACTATTCTTTGCTTTCAACATCTTTCCCACTTCATCAGCCAACAAAGAGGGAAACACTTCCTTCACTCGAATAACATCTTCAATGCTCATCGAGATATTTGCTTTAGAAGCCTGCACATAAGACTTCTTCATGATCGTTGGCTTCGTAGCCTTCTTCTCAATTGGACCAGTCGTTTTGCTGGGCAGAGGAGTTGCAGGAACATTTGTATTCGTAACGGTATCAGGCGAAGGAGGCGGTGCCTTCTTTGCCTCAGTTTTGTTCTCAAAGCCAGGTTTGGCATAGTTGTTTAGTATTTTCTCGCCTACAAGAGCGCGAAAGTTCTTTCTATCCTCACAAGGTAGAAGATCCCACTTAGAAGAGTATATAGCTGTGATTAGGTTCCAAAAACCCTTTGTTACTTGTTCGAATTCTCTAGCAGGCAGTTTCTTGTCTACTGGATTATTCTTTATGTACTCAACGATTCTTGAGATCGACTTAGCCATATTGATGGCATCTACCTCATTCGTTTCATTTGTTCCAAAGACAGATAATGCATGGTGAGCTCCGTCCCAAGAACTCAGCATCACAGGCTGAATTCCGCTGTAATTTAATAATGAAGGATCGGAGTCGATTGGACTCATCCTTCTCTTTCCTTTCGCATCCCTATTATGTAATGGGGCATGAGGTGACAACACGTTTCCTCCTGTAGGAGGACTACAAGGTATAGGTGAGGACTGGACTTCAGGTATGTCTGTGCTCCAGTCCATCGACGAATCATCCCCAGGCACTTGAGGCCCAGGATTCACAAGAAGAGCTGCAATTCTCTTGATTTCTGCTGGTGTCTTTGGGGCAACAGGAGGTATTGGTTTCATGATTAACTTGCTCAGAGTATAGAATGATGATAATTTGCTACTAATTCCTATGAGCACTAACCACACAAGATGGTGGTAGGAGGAAAGAAGTGTGAATCATCTACATGTTGAGTGTGAGAGAAAAATAATGATATACTAAGCCTGTATTGAGTTGTAGTCTTTTCAGCATATAATTTCATGATTGCCAATTTCTCTACTCTAGCTGGACCTCATA
>Ga0157358_1000706_pt1 | contig 14212 bp, 9 predicted proteins | sample AttcapACBM2_FD_111484 | JGI IMG/M metagenome (GOLD analysis project Ga0157358, IMG submission 111484) | Fungus gardens microbial communities from leaf cutter ant in Botucatu, State of São Paulo, Brazil - Atta capiguara ACBM2 | ecosystem: Host-associated > Fungi > Mycelium > Unclassified ...
AATAGCGTAGATACCTTCCTGTATCCTTACGCTTTACCACTTCAATCTACCCTTAACTTCTCTCAAGTCTTTGCCTTAGTTGCAACCTGAGCTCTAGCTTAAGGTCGTTACAGTATTTCTACAACCAGTGGACTGATTTTTACAAACTAAGTTGTGTTGGAAGGCCCCAAATGAGGGCTATCCACATATATGTGGGATGTACAAAAGCAACAACAAATGACTGAGATATCAGGCCATCAGGAGCTGTAAAAGCTTCATCTGCTAATATCTCATGAATGGCTGAACTGATTCACATGATTTAACTTATGTTGGAAAGTGCTCATCAATCCATTTACAAAAATATATGATGCATCTCAAAGCAATAAGTATTGGTAGAAATACAAGCATATCAATGTAGTGACATAATTAGTTACCTTTTAAAATTAGCCTGACAGCTGCTATGACAGATAACAGCTCCCATCAGGTACAAGTTTTGATCATGTGATGGCAACAGCTTGTGCATGGACCATTCACTATTTTGTATATATACTTCTGTATCTGAGGATTAGATCTCAGACTTAACAATATCATTTTACATCAATTATTCTTGTTGATACTTTCTATCATCTATCATCATCACATCCTTATACTAAACCCCTGGAACACTATTCAGTTCAAATATCACAACCAGTGAGTATCTTATTTGTGATAATGATGAAAGATGAAAGAAAAAGAAATAAAGAGAATTAAGAAGATAAGAATAAGAAAAGAAAGAAAAGCAGAGAAAAAATAAAGATGATAGAAAGAAAAAGAGCTGAGAAGAAAAATAAATCAAGAAAGAGCAATATAGGATAGGAAATGTTTTGATTGTGAAGGCTTTGAACATATCATCCATAATTATAAAAATAGAAAAAGTAGAGAAAAGAAGAGTTCAATATATCAGCCCTCAAATAAATTTGAAATATTGGCAAGGAAAAGTGACAAATGTGAAAATATCAAGAGAAATATTTGGTCTGATGGAAGGGGTTTACAGCAGAGAATGATACATAGAAGAAGAAGTATTTAAGGAACACAAAAGAACTGGTGGATGACTTTGAAGGAAGATTGAACACAGAAGTGAGACGACAAGTAGAAGAAAAGAGAGAAGAAAGAGAGAAATATAGAAGAATGGAATTACCAGGGAAATATATGGTGAAGTTGCTATATGGGTGGGATGACAAAAAGTTTGAGGAAGAATACTTGAAGAAGTTAGAATAAAATTGGAAGAGGTAGAAAGAAGATAGGCAGATTGATAAAAATGAGTATTTAAGGGGAAGAGAGGAAAGAGAGAAAGAAGAAAATGAAAAAATGAGCAGAAGAAACTGGAGAACAGGACATTTCTCTAGAGGAGAAATCCTGAAGGGGGGATGATGTCAAGATTGAAGATTGTAGACTTAGTTGTTCCTCATTTTCTTTGCATTTCATTTTCTTTTGATTTATTTTTCATTTTTCAATTTTTGGAACTCTTGGGTTAGGGATAGAAGTGATTGGTCACACTGTTACATCAGTCATATCTGATAGTGTGGTCACAACATTGATCATAGGACTTAAGAGAAGGGAGTAGAAGATTCTAGAACAAAATGATGTCATACAACATGGACACCACATGTTGGCCTCATACTTTACACATGGTCATTTAGGGTAGGGTGCACAGTAGCTAGCATAAACCATCTGTAAGAGTATATAAGGTAGACTGTTTTGTAAAGAGTTCTTTATCAAGTTTTCTTGTGTCTTCTCTAATACAAGAGTTTGACCTCTGAATCCACTCTAAGGTTCTAAGGTTATAACACTATTGTCTTCAACTGTGATAACTGTCACTAGCCACTCTAACCAATCACTCTGTTTATATTCTGTAAAGAATCATAAGTATTATTCCAACTCTTGGTTCATGTATTCTGTTTGCACATCTGTCTGTAGATGGAACACCATCAACAACCTTATTTTTATTCCTAACATCTCATTCAACTTTTTTGTCAACTTCACCACAAACTGTAGCCTTCTATTCAATATGTTCCCACTGTAATTACCACAAAATATGCCATTTTTAACAACTGATCATACACTACCAATATTGTATTCTTCTCTACCACTAACAGTAACTCAGTGATAAAGTCCACTATCAGGCATGTTCATGGTTTCTCAAGTACCTCATTTATCATCAACTTCTCCACTGGTATCTTTGTTCTATTTTTCATTCTCTGACACAAATCACATCTGTCAACATATTTTCCAACATCCTTTGTTACTCTTAGCTACCAGTAATTTCTCATTACTAATTTCATCATCTTCCATCTTCCACCATGTTCAGCTACCAGTATATTATGATATAACTGGATCACTTCTATTCTCAACTCCTTATTCTTTGACATATATACTTTTTCTTTCAACACTAACTCTTCTTCTATCTTCTATTATCACTTCTCAATGCCTTAACTCTTGCTTTTTTTATTTCTTCCACAATCTTTACTATCTCTTCATTTTTTTCTCTTGCCTTTTTTTAATGTCTTTGGTTCTTTCACTACTACTTTTGTTATTCCTCACACTCATTTCTTTTATCAATTTTTAATTTTCATTATTGTTTTCCATTCCAATCTTCCAATCTAGTCCTCTACTTAGTTCATCTGCCATCTTTATTTTTGTTCTTGAAACATGTTTCAAAGTGAAGTCAAATCTTAACAGATATAATGTCCAATGAGCTTGTCTTCTGTTTAACTTCTATACTTTCATAAAATACTCTAAATTCTTATAATCTGCCCAGATCTCAAACTTGAATTTGACACCTTCTAATAAATACCTCCAATTTTCTAATCTCTTGATTACCACCAACATTTCCTTATTATGGATCTCATAATTCCTCTCTGTCTCATTGAGAGATTTTGAGAGATATACTACTAGCTTCTACCTTTCATCACTACACTCCATCAATAATACTCTCTATATAATATAATCTAATACATCTACCTCCATCCTCATCTTATTATTTAAATCCAGTGCCACTAAAATGGGTTCTATAGTAAACTGTTTCTTTAATGCCTCAAAAAACTTATCTTGTCTAATTTCCCATTCTCATTTTTGTTCTTTCCTTATCAACTCATGTAATGGCCTTGTTATCTTTGTAAAATCTTTTACAAACCTCCTATAATAATTAGCCAGTCCCAAGAACTTTTGCATATCCTTCACTCACTTAGAAACTGGCCAATTCAATACTGCTCTTACTTTTTCCTACTCTATTCTTATTTCTTCCAGCCTAATCACAACTCTCAAGAACCTTACTTTCTTAACATTTCACTTGCATTTTTCCAGCTTTACATATGAATAATTCTCTGCTAATCTTCTCACTACTTTCTCTACTATCTCATTATATCTCTCTTCTTCTTCTATATCTACTATGACATTATCAATGAAACTCACTACCTCTCTAGTATTGATCAAGTTCTGTAAGATCTCATTCATCATTGTTTAAAATGTTACTGATAGATTCATAAGCCTAAAGAACATTAAGGTAGGTTCAAATAACTCTTCTGGAGCCATGAATACTGTCTTCTACTCATCTCTCTTCTTAATCCACACATTATTATACTTCCACTAATAATCTAAATACTTTTTTATACCTGTATTTTCTACTATGTTTGAAATTAAAGATAAAGGATAATTATTTTAATAGTCTATTCATTTAAATATCTATAATTCTAAACCATTCTCTTCTTGCCATCCTCCTTTTCTACAAAAAACACTAGTACTGTTTGAGGAGACTTTGAGAGTCTAATATATCTCTTCTTTGATTGTTCATCTATAAACTTGTGCATCTTTTCTTTCTCTTCTCTTGACAATAGATAAATTTTCCTCTTTCTTAAATCAAACTCTTTCTTTAACCTAATCACATGATTCTATATTTTTTTTTCACTAGCATTCTTTCACTCATTTTTTTCCCAAAAACATAAATTTATTTATAAAATCTTAAAGGAACCAATTTCTTGGTCTCTTCTTCTGACTTTGCTGCTTACTCTTCTTCATCTCAAATCTTTCACTCTTCTGCTATCTTCTTTATATCTACTGTCTTTTCTTTTTTCTTCTCATCTTTCTTCTTTTTCTTTTCTTTTTATTTCTCTCCTCACTTCTCTTTTTTCTTTTGCTTTTACTACTCCAGTTTTCCCTGTTTCAACTTCCACTGCTTTCTATCACAAAATAAGCTACTTACTGATTGTGATACTTGAAACTTAGATAACTTAACAGTGATTTAGTATAAAGAAATAGTGATAATAAATAATGAGTAATATCAATAAGAATAATTGATGATAAATAATGTTGTTAAATCTAAGATCTAATCCTCTAATATAAAAGTATATATACAAAAAAGTAATGGTCTGTGTGCAAGCTGTTTCCATCACATGATCAAAACTCATACCTGGTGGAGACTGTCATCTTTTATAGTAAATACTAAGTAGATATCAGACTAATTTTAGAAAATAACTAATTATATCACTACATTGATATGCTCATATCTCTATGAATACTTATTGCTATTGGATATATCATATATTATTAGAAATAGTCTGATAAGCACTTTCTAATGCAAGTTCAATCATATTAATCCATCTAGACATTCATAAGATAATAGCCAACAAAACTTTTACAGTTACTGATGATCTGATATCTCAGTTGTTTGTTGTTGCTTTTGTACATCCCATATATGTGCAGATAGCCCTCATTTGGAGTTTTCCAGTGTAACTTAGTTTGTGAAAATTGGTCCACTGGTTGTGGAAATATAAACTAAATAAAGTTTGTAATAGCTTTCTATATTCTTTTGAATATCTTGTCATTTTTACTTCTTCTGTTTTCCAATCAATCTCATGATTGTGGCAAACTAGCCATGGCATTCCTATAATTGCACTCCACTTCTAACCTCTAATCACATCTATCTCCATTCTCTTCCTATGCTCCTATAAATTGGCTTTTCAATATTTTTCAACTTAAATCTCTTCTTTCTTGCATACTCAAAACTCATTACCAGACCTGTCACTTCACTATTTAACAACATCTCTACCCTAATTTCCTCTTGTGTATTTATCCTCTCTAAACCAATCTTCATTGTCATCTCTCTCAATGTTTCTTCTTCTGTCTTTCTCACCTCTACTGATTTCTTCTTCTTCTCTTTGCTTTCTCTCCTTCTTCCCTCTTTTGATCTTTCCTCTCTCAAAACTATCTTCTTATCTTTCCTCACTTTTCCTTCACTTGCTTCTCCTATATTCATTACTTTACTTATTAATACTTTAAATTTGTTTGAAGATTGTGGTGTTGCAATCTTCTTCTTCTCTTTTACCCTACAATTTTTTGCTATATATCCAAATCCACCACAATTCAAACACTTCCTTTCCTGCATCATTCTTTCTCTATTTATTTGTCTTTGTTTTTTCTATTCTTCTTGTCATCTCCATTCTCTTTCTACTTCTCTCTCTATTCTGATTCTCATCTTCTTAATCTTTCCCTATTCATTTTTTTTCTTTTTTTCTTTCTTATCTTTGCTTTCAATTTTTCCTCTTCTTCTTGACTCTTTCTACAATGTTTGTCCAGCCTTGTTACTCTTTTATACCATTGTTTAATACTTTTGGAAGGACATTTTATCTATTTCTCTCTTGAACTTCTCCATCAACAATCTTTCTCCATATCTACTATCTCTTGCTGTTTTTTTGAATATTTGGATAAGTTTGTTAACCTTGTTCAAACTCTTTCAACCCTACTACCTTCTTTGACTCTTTGTTCCCTCCTCCAAACTCTCTTTTAACTTTTTCTAAAAATTTTCTCACTGTTTCAAACTTCAATATCTGTTTCCAAATCTTCTAATACATTTTTCTTTCAAATATTTGCTGCTTCTCCTTATACATATGTCAATACCCACTGTACTTGTTTTTCTACTGTTATTTCTCTCATTTCTTATTCTCAAATACAACTTGCATGCTGTCACAAATTCTCTTACTTTACTAGCTTCTCTATCAAATAAAGACAATGTTGCCATTTATGCTTAAGACCTAAAATTGGATTTTGGTTCAGCTCTGCTTCTTAATGCTATTAACAGTTCTTGTATTCTTAATAAATTCTTATTTTGTTATTATATAAAAAGTAGTAATTGTTTTTTTAAGCCACATTGTCTATTAAAACTAGGTAGAAGAGCAAGACCCATATTGGCCCTATTCTCAAAATCAAAATCTAGCAAATCCATTGACATCTCTTATAAGTACTAGCAATACTCTGTCTTGTCCATCTCACACTGTCTACTGACTACTTATCTACTACCCTACTAACTACTACTCTAGTCAAATTATAAATAATTTTGATCTAAGAAGTTTGTTCCACTTTAGATAAGGTCTTAGAGATATCTACCATTCTCTTGTATATATAGGTCACAAGAAAATGCTATAATATAAAGTTACTATGTAAAAAAGCTATCTAATATATCCACACAAGATTTTATGTCTACCAAGTACTAATAAGCTTTGATACAAGATAAATAACTAGACTTTCTCTATCTAACTAGTATACCTCTTAAGCTTAGAGTCTGGCTATTCTTTTTAATCAAAGAATGGTGTTGTTTCCAGTTAAAGATGATGAGAAAGAATTACAATTCAAACCTCAAAGTATTAAGATAAGAAAAGAATATTAATACAAGAAAACTTGATAGAGTTCTTAATATAACTTTTCTACCTTATATACACTAGACTAATAGTCCATACTACACAAATTCTACCCTACTCTAAAGACTATATATATTATGTACCATTGACATGTAATATAATATTATTGTTTTAGAATCTTCTTTATTTTTCTATTATATCATGTAACCATGTGACCATAACTTGTAACTATGTCATGTGTCATATAACAGTTTTTGACATCACACTAAACTCTAACCTTAAGTTAAAAGTAAAGTAAAGTAAAATGAAAAGAAAGGGAAAAAGTTTATTATTCATAATTCTAACACTTCTCTTTTTTATGTTCTCTCACTCTTCTATAATACTTTGTAATTTTCCATAGTCTGCTATTGTCATCTGCACTCATCTACTTTTCTATACTCTGGAAGTGTTTACTAAGTACTGTAGCTTTTTGTTAATTTGGTCTCTCTATTCTGGACTATTATTTAAAATAGTTATCATCTTTAGAAATCTCTATTCTATTTTCTTAGAATTTCCTAGAAGTAAGTATATAGTCAGTATTTCTTAGATAATAAACTTAGGATTTTCCAAAGTGCCTTGCTCTTCCACTAGGCTACTCTAATAGCAATAGCATATTAGCCTGAGAGCATATAGACTTTAGAGTAGATTAGTTATGATAGTTAGTTTTTCTTGTTTCCAAATGAAAATATGATTCTGAATTTGATTAAGCAGACTTTGATAGTACTAGTAACACAATATATTATTCTCCCAATCTAATTAAGAAATGTAGTACATAAAATTTACATTGTAAGTGAAAATTTTGTTACTAGATATTAGAACAACCAGGTGAAAGAGCAAGATACTCTAGAAAATCCTAAGTTTATTATCTAAGAAATACTGACTATATACTTACTTCTAGGAAATTCTAAGAAAATAGAATAGAGATTTCTAAAGATGATAACTATTCTCAATAATAGCAGGTTTATTCTGATGTGTTAAAATGATGTTTACATAAGCAGGAAATAACAATACTTAAATAATCAGAAATAGTCCAAAATAGAGAGACCAAATTAACAGAAAGCTACAGTGCTTAGTAAACACTTCCAGAGTATAGAAAAGTAAATGAGTGCAGATGACAATAGCAGACTATGGAAAACTACAAAGTATTATAAAAAAGTAGACAATTTAAGACTACCAAACCAATTAATGGTTCAAGGTTCTAGAGAGGATATCTTGTTCTACTGTTAGGATAACTGAGTAAAGTTTATAAGGTTATATAGAGTTTATCTTTAGAAAACCTAAGCATGTAATATTATAAAAGCTAATAATTAAATACAACCCATCTTGAGAAAAACCTTAGAAAACAAAATGAGATTTTCTAAAGATAAGTACTATTCTAAATATTCTATAGTCCATTGCAATCTATTAAAACAATGTCAAGATAATATAAGAATAATGGCATACAAATGGTCAGAAACTTGGGTTAAGATATTTAGAACATTATTTGAAAAATCAATATGTATTTGATAGTAACTGAAAGATATCAAGCAATAATTTAAGAAATCTTCCAAGATAGTAGTATATAAACACAAAGTCTAGGATTAGGATAGTAAAGTTTATAAATCTTGCAGCAAGATTCAGTGGTACTGTAAGATAGAGAAGCTTGTTGTGAAGTTTGCAGGTTTGAGATTAAAGATCCTTGCTTGGCTAAACACAATAAAAATTTGAGTCTTCTTACAAATACTATCTATTCCTTAAGAAAGATAGTTAAAGTAGAGGTTCTTTTCTCAAAGACAATCATATAACTATATTATTAAGACAATAGTTAGTATAACAATAAGTGTTTAGTCTAGAGAAAACTAAGTGTCTAGACAAATATAACTTTAGTATATAAAGAATCTAAGTTTGTGATATCATACTAATACTGACTTTACAGAAGTAAATAAATCAACAACTAGTAGCAATAAAAAATGAAAATGTGTTAAGCTCAGTATTAGACTTCAAAATGATAGATTTAGTTTCTTTTTATTTGCTTCTTTTTATATCTTTATTTCTACTTATTGGAACTTAGCTAAAAGATGGTGATATAACAGTTACATTACATATAACTGTCATAACTGTCACAACTGTCACATATTGGCCACTGTCATTATCACAACATCATATAATATAAAGAAAGATATTAAAAGTTTTAGAAGAATATTATAATAGCATAATTACAGTATGTTGACCTTACATATATCATATAGTATTTAAGATAGATTAGATGTATATGCACACAGATCACAGTCTAAAAACATATAAGATAGACACATCTGTACTAGAAACTCTATTGAGTTTTCTTATATTAACCTAATATAAGATTCTTCTTTTATCTTAATATTTTAAGCTAAGTAATTAAAGTTTGTAAAAGAGAATAGAGAATGGTCTAATGTTTGAGGTTGTGGAGTTTTGAAGGTTAGACAACTTATGAGTAGATAACAAAACTCTATACAAAGTTTGGCAATAAAGAAAAAGCCAAGAGATATAAAATAGCAAGTTTTCTTATATCAACCAATTAAACAATAAGTATATCTAGCTGTTAGCCTAGGTCCAGTTGACAACATCTACAACTGCCCTTCTAATATACAGTTACCTACCTCTTTATGCTTAGAATCCAGCTTCTTTTTTGAAGATGATCAACAGTTGCAATGACAACTAGTAAAAAATAAAAAGAGTGTTTGAAGAACTAACAAGGCCTCAAGATGAGAGGTTTCTCAAAGGTTTAATATTGAGTTCTACTGTTGTAGTAATTTATTGTTATAACTACTACTCTTAAATCATAATGACTAGAATGTGAATAACAAGAGAACTCAACAAGAAGTTTTGAATTAGCCTACTACTTATACAAATAGTACTTAGTCTGTATACTGTAAACTGAATCTGTCAGAAATCTTCTAAGTAGACTTAGTTGTTTTTTATTTTTCTAGTCTTTTATGATTTCTCTTTTCTTTTATAGTTTAGTTTTCTTACTTTCTTCTTTGAACTTAGCAAAAAGATGTGATATTATATCATATATGATAGTCAAAAATATCACAAAGTATAACATATATCATATAGGTGTCACAAAGTCATGTGACTTAGTTAAACATTATAGAAACTATTCAAAGAACTTAGTCATAAGATTAGAGATATACAGACTAACTTTAAAAGGTATATAAAGTAGACTACTTTGTAGTAAGAACTCTATTGAGTTTTCTTGTATCACTCAATACACTACTTCTAAAATCTTCTACTAAGTTCTATATTATTAATTATAATATATAACCTATTAGATAATCTTGTAATACTATATTAGGTAATACTCTATGTAATATTTATCATGTGACTCTTCTCATGAGTACTTAGCATGAAAAAGAAAATAAAAGTTAGTTTATATTACTTATATATTTGATACTTGGTTTATATATAGTATTTCTATTTCTATACTAAAGTTTATAATGTAATTATCTACTAGAACTCTCTACTGCCTTTTATATCATGTAACTGTACTTATATAATCTTTTCAATAGATATATTGAGTAAATAAATATAGAAAATAGAAAAATAGAAAAGAAATATTAAGACATCTATTAAAGCAACTATTGTAGAGGTACAGAGTTTGTACTTTCAAGCTCTAGAAAGAATCTAAGTCTATTGCTCAAAATTATTTAGTATATGTCTCATCTTTAGAGAAAACATAAGAGAACAAAATGAGATCTCTGAAGATATCATAGACTGACTTCTGAAATATTTACTTTCTAACTCAGATAGAACTCTAACCATTGTTAGGTATACTTTTACATCCACACTTGCTCATACACAAATCAATATTTTGTATTTTATATCTTAGTAACTTGTTATCTAAACTCTTAGTTATTTTATTTTCTAGAAACTGTTTCTATAATGTCTCCTTAGTTATTCTTTACACTAGTATTCCTCTAACCACAGTTCTAACTATAGAACATAATATTTAAGGCTAAGTCAATATTCTATAGCTTTTCCAGTCTGAAAATTAACTTACTTCTCTTCTTGAGCTCTCTGAACACTTTTATTTCTTTCTCTGAAATCATAATCACATAATAGATAATGACACAACATATAAGTTGAGGCCAAGGTTATTATCTGAGATTTAGTCACAAATCTGTTGATGATCATTTTAGCTTGGTTTACAACTTGAATACTTTACTTACTTTCATAGATAAGCATATCTGTTTCTATCATAGTATACTTAGACTCTTATTTTTTATTTTTTTTATTTTTTTTATTTTCTTTAATTTGATTTTTCTTTTCTTTTCTATTTCTTTTATTTTTTGAACAATGAAGAGTCACATAACACATCACATGATATTATATCATAAGGCTTAGAATATAAGAGAAAAGACTGGAAGAATAATATCAAGATGTATGTTTACAATATATTCATCTCATAATATATATATGGTATACTTATGGCTGATGCATGGACATTAGGGTAGGGTTATCTATCATTAGCATGGACTATGTACCATTAGTATAAGATAGCAATACATTAGAGACTCCTTGCTAAGTTCTCTTGTGATCTCCATAAGACTCTTACTCTATAAGACTACTTAGTGTGCTATTAATTGTTTTGATTAGTAAGTTTTCACACTTGATTTGATCTCTTTCCATATGGTTAAATATCAATATTTGCTTAGAGCAAGAACTGTACTTGATAAGAGGTAACAATTATTCTAAATATTTAAGCAGTCTATACTAAATAAGTAGAACATTAGATAGAATATTGCTAACCTAACTCCATAATGATTATACCAGATAGTTAGGAACTCTGATAATGTCATATCCCAATTCAGCCACATCTATTCTAACCCATGGATAACACACTCTTTCTTATTTATACTCCTTGACCTTTTCTGGTGTAGATTACATTCTTCCATTTTATCTTAAATATCCTTACTGGACTCTTAACAACTTCATGGATTTATATCCCAAACATCTAAGAATCACTAAAACTAGGATAACTTATTTAGCAGTCTCCATTTCTAGATAACTATCCTAGATACTATACTTAGTATATAAACCAGTAGTTACACTGTAAATCCTTATCCTGAAAATTAACTAAAACTATGACTAACTTCTAGTGTTAGTGATAACACATCTTCTATCTTCCAGTAGACTTGTTGGCTGGCCATATCCTAAGTATCTCTTTCAAAATATGTAACCAGTACAATTAGTAGAGATGTAGTATACAAGCTAAAGCTAAATGTTATTTCAACTTCTGTATTCTGTATATGTGGATAATGCAAGTTGCTTATTTGGACTTCTGAGAAGCTTATTATCAGATCTCAGATAATGAGATGTAAACTATATCTAACAGATTGAACTATCTAGAACATTAGCTAGAAATAATAACAGCTTATCAGATAATAGTAGAAAACATAAAACAATGATTATATAGATAACAGCACTTGACAGAGTTTGAAAGCAAGAATAGTAGAAATATCTTGGTAAACCTTACAAGCTTAACAATGGGCATTGGCAGTATCTGGTAACCTAATAGTAAAAAGTGTAGTACCTTTACAGCATCTCATAACACCTATAGATGTATATTATTGTTACTTTTTTCCTTATGAAAAATATGTTTATATGAAATAGCACAATTAGAAACTTAAGACTATATTTTCTTCAATTATGTTCAATATAGTAGAGCTGTTAGTAATATGCTAGTGAATATTATTCTTCTCTTCTTTTTCTTATCCTATTATAATCTAAGCTTCAATATTAAGACAAAACAAATACTTTTGTATTGAGTAATATAAGAGAACTTGATGAAGTTTCTATTATAAGCTAATCTATCTTATATACTATAGACTATAGTTTGTGTGTATACTACAACTAACTTACCCTAAAGTCTATATACTTTTTGTAAGACTAACATGCAGTTGCTATATCATATGATATCATCTTCTCTAGAATCTTGTATGACCTTCTCTGTATTACATGATTGCATAACCTATATATTATGACTTAAGTCTTAGAGATAAAACAAAAGCAATATTGAGTAATATAAAAGAACTCAATAGAGTTCTGTTTATGTACCTTCTATAAGGCTAACATGTTATTGCCATATTATATAACACTACTTATTCCAAGACCTTCTATAACCTTATTAATGTTATATGATTCTGTGATTTGTGACATATGTGACCACTCTATGACAGGTGTCATGTTCCATCACACTTTGTGACTTGTGTGACTGTCACACATCACATCATATCACATTCTTCATCTAAGTCTAAAATAAAGAAAAGTAAAAATAAAAAGTAAAAATAAAAAGAAAATGGAAAAAGAAAAGAAAGAAAATAGAATAAAGTCAAGTCCATCATTCACAACTCTGATACTGTAACTGATATATATGACTACCCTATGATATGTATGACTATTATGCATAATATCATATCATACTTTTTTGCTTAAGTCCAAAATAATAAAAATGAAAACCAAAATAAAATAAATAGAAAATAGAAAATGAAATAAAAGAGAACAAAAAATAAAATAAAGTTAAGTCCATCATTCACAACTCTAACATGTCTCTCTTATTCTGTTTTCTTTCTATTTAAGTAGTCTTGTACTATCATGGCCTGTTTATATACTCTGTGTATTACTGATTTAAAAAAATAGAAATACTATCAAGACTAACTTTTAGCAATATAATGATAGAAAGGTTGAGAAATAGATTGTTCGACATTAAAATATAGATATATGATCCACAACAGAAGAGTTTACAGAAGTAGGTAATTTAACTGAAATTAATGTGAGTGTTATCTACCTTTAATAATGGATATTCTCAGATGTATCTATAACATGACTACATCTAATACCAAAACTAGTACATTTTAGGAGTAGGTTCAGTTTTATTTTAGTAGTAATGGCAGAGCATGATAAAATCAAAGTACAGATAATAATTTGAGGTTCTAACAGTCTTAAGAACCACTTTGACAACTCAGAGATTATCCAGTAAACTCTAGAAGTCAAAAATGTGTCTATAAAGAGTTAAATATACAATTAGGTGCTAATTCTATACACAGAACACATCTCACAAATTCTCTATTCAGTAATATTCAATATCCAAGCTAAATAGATAATTTTATCAGACCCTCAAAGTGGCCAGGATAATAAACTTCTATAGGTATTAATATAGGTAGTCCAATATGATTATGATTATATAAATATTCAGTTGATCTTGATTCACAGTGAATGAAGGCACAGTCCGAGGTAGGTTATGGAATGCTTCAGAGAAAGGACTGCCAAAATACACAAATATGATTATCAACCACCAACATTGCACAAAACACAGAATCAGATATATATTTTATCATTTGCCTCAGGCAATATTCCACCTAATTTCCTAATTGCGGGACTCTGCCAAAAGTGCAACCCAGTCATTTAATGTTGTGTAAATTCATTTGTCTGGGCCATTAGCATGGTAAATTAACGCACTAGCCACGTCCGACTAGCGGCTGCCGAACAGCCCATCAATTTGCAGA
>Ga0157358_1000707_pt1 | contig 14186 bp, 24 predicted proteins | sample AttcapACBM2_FD_111484 | JGI IMG/M metagenome (GOLD analysis project Ga0157358, IMG submission 111484) | Fungus gardens microbial communities from leaf cutter ant in Botucatu, State of São Paulo, Brazil - Atta capiguara ACBM2 | ecosystem: Host-associated > Fungi > Mycelium > Unclassified ...
AACGTTTCTCGCACCCATAGGCGATCGCCTACTTCACCGAACGGGCAATCATGCCAATAGTCGCCGCCATTCTCGCAATCTTCACTCCACGGCCATTTACTGCCATCGTCGCGTTCAGCGATCTCTGTTGGGCGCGTGCGCCTCCAGTCGATAATGCGGCGCGTCTGCGTCTTGCTGCCGTTCAGTACGGCGCGCACCATGTCGGCGTTTAATAGAATCGGGCGTTCACGCATGGGTAGCACTCCTTCCTTCATCAATGGCCCAAGCATTAGCGAGCGCCTGGGTTTCCTGATAGAAATCGTGCTTAACGATAACTTCTGAGGTTTCACCACTGGCGTTCAGTGTTTGGACCTTAGTGAAATTTCCGCCGTGCTCTGCGTCAGGGCTGAATTGGGTGACGGTATTGGTGTCGATAATCAACGAGCCATCGAGAGTGAACATTTTCAGCTTCATCACTCACCACCCTTACCAGCGCTGGATTGAGACAAGCCATCAAAAGATGCCCAGTAATTACCGATTAGCGTTGACCATTCCTCACTCGTTAATGGACGTTTAAACTGCTCTTCGTAGCCTTGAGCCTCATTCGACACCTGTCGAATTACATCAGCCCGCACAGAGTTGAGGTAGGCGTCGGTGGCTGGAGTCTCTGGTATCGCGCCAGAGACAAGCTCAATCTTGCAATCGTACTGACCAACCTCAGAAACACGGTAGGTGCGGTTAGGCATCTTTGCAGCTACCTGAACCTCAAATTCCGTGTTGAAAACCATTCCACAATTGTTGGCAATGTCTTCAGGGCTGTCATAAGGGCTTTCAGGGTCTTCGGCATCCCAGAACATCAGGTTCGACTTCAGCGCCGCATTCTCCGCCGCCAGCGCATCACGCTGAGCCAGAACATCGTCAATCGCCTGCCGCAGGTTGGCGCACTCGGCCTCGGCCTGTGCTAATTTCTGGGCTGGCGTCAGCCCTTCAACACGCTGCATGGTAATTGTCAGCGGGCCAATATCAGAATGGTTAAAAAGCAGTTCGAGATAGTTGATAGCGCCTGACTGCCTGAACTGCTCAGCATAAGCCTCAGCCATTAACTGGCAAACGCCCCCGGAAAACTCGAAGCCGAACCCGCCATCAGCGCGCGGGCCAGCACCGTTCAGCCGCACTTCTCCAGCGAGGATTTCGCCTAAATTCTTTCCCTCAATGCGATCAGTGGAGATGCCTTCAAACGCATTAACGCAGGCAGCAATACGGCGCGCTGTTTCAGCTTGCTGAGTCAGATCGAATGCCTGCTTATTCATGGTCACTATCCTTACCGGAGGTAGAGCGCAACATGTCCATCTCCAGCTGCGAGATGAGGTTAACAACGTGCGATACGCCAGGCTGCTGATGATTGGTCATGGTCTGGACGTATTTCCGCGTCTGCACGACTGCTTCAGTCTGGAGAGCCTTAATCCACTCGTTAGCTGCTGGTGTTACCATCGCGGCATTCAGATTGGCAACGAGGCTCATATGATCGCCGGTGGCGTTCAGCGCGGCGATGGCGTCCGGCATTATGCTGTTAGTGCGCAGCACTTCACCTGCCATCACACTGGCGCGCGCGTTCGCGACGTCGAGACGTGTAGCGAGCTCGCTTACCATCTTGGCCATGTCCATCAGGCCAGTATCAGATGGCAGGTTTTTGGCAAACGCATGGCCGGCGGCAACAATTTCCTTATTCGATTTTGCGTTGAGCATATTGGTCGCCTCAGTGGATGATGATGGTGCGATTCATTTCCTCAGCCATGCGCTGAGCTTTAATCGGGTTCTCTACCAGCTCGCCATCCGGGGCGATCCAGCCGCGTAAAATGCTGGAGTAGGGGAAGATGATGATCCCGACTCTGATATCGTCATTAGGCGTTTTCATTCTGACGCTCCCGTTTAGCCTGGTCGTATTCGCTGCCCAGTATTTCGATTGCGCCAGCAGAGGCTTTTGGCGCTGCTGAGGTTTCAACGTAGATCGCATCACCATGGCGAAAGTAGGTAATGCCGGTAAAAAGCAAGGTTCCCCAGTCGAGGCCGATTAGCGGAAAGAAAGCAGCTTTATCAACGTCTAATTTTGGCCGCTGCTCGTTCCACAGAGTTTGCAGAGCCTTATGCTCTTCAGCCATACCAGCTGGTGCCTTACTCTTAGGCCAGCATGCAAAACCTGTGCGGCTCGTCGCTTTGGTCCAAAGGTCGGCGGAAACGTAAATGCCACCTGAGAATTTGACGCCATAAAAAGCTTCACGGACGCCATCAGAATTGAACACAGGCTTTGCATCAAATAAGGAGGCAAACGAGTTTCCCGCGGCGCGCAGCTTCTTTGCGTCGCTCTGTAGTTTTTCCCAACCTGCCAGAGCTTCCGCGCTGGTGAATTTAAAAAAGCTCATTAAAACTTCTCCACACGATTTTTGATTGCATGAATCCCTTGCCATTGGCGGCAATAAAACGCTGAGGGATTCGCTTAAAGGGCTGGTGGGTTACTGCAATAACCCACAGCCTGATTTCTCCACACCGAAACATCGAAGGGTATTGTGGTGCCGGGTGCCTCCCGGTGCTCTGGCCAAGCTGGCGAATTCCAGAGCGGTGACCTTTAAACTCGGAGCATCGCACGATATTCACGATGCCAGCTTTCCGCGTGCGCTAGCCGCATTCACCACAATGAGGAGGGCATTCACTCCACGTCTCTAAGCGTTCGAAAACACCCGCTTTGCATATGCCCTTTTCATTGTGAAAAAAAAGAGCGGTTAAATCAGATTGCGAACTGAAGAAACCGCCAAACAACACAGCGTCATCCATCAAAAAACCGGCTTCGCTGCCGGGCTATCGACACAGCACTCCAACAAAACGATCCCCATATCCCCATCGCAAACCAGCTCGGCATCCGGGAACAGGTACAGAAAAGTGATCAGGTCCCAAAACTTTGTGTTAGCCATTTGCTTAGCGATGTTCATTTACGACCTTCAAAGTAAACTTAAATTAGGTTCCTGCTCGGATGAACTTAATCTAAGTTAACTTAGACTGATGGTCAAGAAAAAAGCCTAAATAAATTTAGGCTTCTGTAAATTCTATGGGCTAACGCCTGATTAGACGGCGATGCTCAACCAGCACACCAATGATGTGAAACTTTTCTTTTGCTGAACTCCTCACAGCAAAGTCACTATTTAACGGAACCAGTTCGAAAATTTCCTCACCTTGCTCTGTGATTCCTCTGGCCCTGTATTTCTTGAAAGTAGCCTCATCTTCGCCGTTCTTAGCAACCACGAAATCTCCTGGGTTAGGTCTTAACTCAGGGTCGATAAGGATCAGGTCTCCTTCCACGAACTCTGGTTCCATAGATTTCCCTTTAACCTTTAAGGCAAAGGTACTTTGTGAGAAGTCACCAGTGCTTACCACGTAATCTATATTCCCTTCTAAATTTCGTGCGTCGCTCTCAGGGGTCCATATTCCTGCCTGCACATAGCTGATTACAGGGACTTTCAGGTATCCCATCGGAGCAGGCGCAACGTTTGACTCGTCTTCCTTACCGTATAATAAATACGTTTCACTTACACCCAAAACTGACGCGAGCTTTGAAAGCTTCAGTCCTCCTGGTGTGTTCTGATCGCGCTCCCAGTAGCCAACTGTGACATCTGAAACGCCCACTGCTTTCCCTAGCTGACCTTGAGTCAACCGTCTTTCTGTTCGTAGCGCCCTAACGCGCCCACCGAGAGAGCTCACCGTGTATCCCCTAAGTAAAAAGTAGCTAAGTTATCTTAGTTTTTATTGACCAAAGTTATTTTAGAAAATACTATCTAAGTATTCTTAGTGGAGGCGACAATGACTACCAGCGATCTAGAAAAGTTTTTCGGTACGCCGAGCAAGGCAGCAGCCTTTTTCAAAGTATCTCCAGAAGCATTTTACCAATGGCGTAAGCGACCAGGAGGACTCATTCCAAAAGGTCGCGCAGCCGAAGCTGCATTTCGCACCAAAGGGAAGCTTAAATTTGAACCTTCCCTTTACGACAAGCATAAAGCCCAAGCGGCTCAGGCGTAACTACCAAAGGAAAAACATGATGGTAGACATCAAAGAGACAGTAAAAGCGATGTGCAAAGCTTTTGCGGGCGGTCGTTCTGCAATGGCTGGCGCGCTGGGCATGACCCTGACGCAGTTCAACAACAACCTGTATGAGAAAAACGGTTGCCGTTTCTTCGAGCATCACGAGCTGGAAGCCATGGAAGACCTGTCAGGAACGAACTACCTGGCTGAATACTTCGCAGCGCGCCGCGGCGCAATGCTGGTGGACATTCCGAAGTTTGAAGAGCTGGACATGGTTGAGCTGTTTAACAAATCAGTCAGAACGGCGGCACAGCGCGGTCATGTTGACCAAATTATCGACCAGGCAGTTGCAGATGGCGTGATTGATGAGGAAGAGGCGCAGGAAATTATGATTCACCACCGCAAACACTTGGCGGCGCGTGATGAGGAAGTGCGTTCGATTATCACGGCCTTCAGCCGTAAGAAGGCCCAAAAAAAGTGACGCCCGGAGGTTGCAGCCCCCAGGCGTCGGAGCGATCAAATCAGCATGGTGTGGAGAAATAATCGCATGTCCATTGTAAGCCAGAACAGACCAACAGGGCAATTTCGTTGCCGTTTAATTGCCGGCGTTCGTTGGTATGAGCAAATCATACCGGTCGCTGGTGGCACCAACAACTACCAGGAGGCGCCGCGTATGGTAGTCGCAGCAGCCTGGGATAAATTTTATCGCAAACCAGAGGCTGACGAATGCGTGAAGTTAACCGGCGATTTAAAGACAAACGGGGCGTCATCGTCCGGGTTATCCGATGGGAGCCTGAAACAAACCGCGTTATCTACCTGCGCGACAACTATGAACATGGCGAGTGCTTCAGCCCACTTGACCAGTTTCAGCGCAATTTCAGGGAAGTAGGAGCAGAGCATGAGTCTACTTCTGAAAGTAAAGCCGCTAGTCATTAGCCCTGAACTAGCCTGCCGGATTGGCCTGAATGAAGCCATAGTGCTTCAGCAAATCTGTTACTGGCTGGAAGACACCACTGCAGGCGTTGATCATGACGGCCGCCGCTGGGTTTATAACAGCATTAAAGCCTGGAATGAGCAGTTTCCATGGTGGACCGGAAAGACGATACAAAGGACAGTTTCTTCATTAAAAAAGATGGGTCTGATTCATGTTGAGCAGCTCAAAAAAAGACAGCATGACCAGACTAATTATTACGCAATTAACTACGCAAACCCTTTGCTGACCGATAAGGACAATTTGTCCCTATCGAGAGAGACAAATTGTCCCAATCCAAAAGGTCAATTTGTCCGTATGGATAAGGTCAATTTGTCCCCATCCATCGGGTCAAGTTGTCCCACTCTTACAGAGAATACAACAGAGAATACTACAGAGATTACATCAGAGGATTCTTGTCAGGTTGCTGCGCAACCCGACCGCGATGTTGAACTGACAGATCATGCTAAGAAGGTACTGGCTCATCTCAACCATACCACCGGCGCGAAATTTCAGGTTTGCAAATCATCCCTGGAGAATATCCGTGCGCGGCTGGCAGAAGGTTATGAGCTCGGTGAGCTGTTGCTGGTGGTCGATTATAAAAACGCACACTGGCAGAACACTGAGCAGGCTCAGTATCTGCGCCCAGCAACTCTGTTCATTCCCAAAAATTTCCCTGGCTATCTCCAGTCCGCGACCAAGTGGGATAAATCAGGGCGTCCACCGTGCGTGAACGGCAAATGGCAGCGCGATGTGATGCAAATGCCCAGCGCTAATTATGAAATTCCCGATGGCTTCCGTAGCGCTTAACAGGAGACGCAACGATGAATACTTAGCAAATGATTCTGGCGTACCTGGTAGAGCATCCGGGCCTGACGGCTTCCGAACTGGCGAAGGGGATGAATGCGAACGTGAGGACGGTACGCGAAGCAGGAAAAACGCTGTTGGCCATGGGCGAAGGCTACATGGACATAAAGTTCCGCTACTACCTGGTTGAAGAAGCAACAGCTGTAGACGCCGAATACGCGCGCCTGAGCAAGCTGGCTATGTCTCTTCAGGCTCGCAACTGCTGGAGCCGCGCGGCAACGGTCTGGCTGAACGCGATGGACGCAACGGCTAAGCCTCGCTTTCGTGATCAGGCTGTAGCGCGCCGCCGGATGTGCATGCAGCGGGCAAAAGCCCTGAGGCCTAAGCCGAGCGCCGACGCATGGGGTGGAATCTGATGAAGACCCGTGTACTGCGCCATTACGAGCGCAACGTGATTTTTTACCAAAGCATTCGCACTGCGGCCCTGATGATCGCCGCGCTGATCTTTACCCTGGCTTGGGAGCTGGCAACCAAATGACAAACTTAGCAAGAATCTACGACAACAAAGCAAAGACCGAAACCAACATCACCACCCGTAAAACTTATCTTCTGGGAGTCGATGAACTCTATGTCGAAAGTGGTTACAACATCCGTGAGATTGACCAAACTCACGTCGAGGAATTCCGCGACGCGTTTATTGCCGGTGAACATGTGCCTCCGCTCGCTGTCCAGGTCACGGAGAAGGGCATCAGGATCATCGATGGCCACCACCGCTATCACGGCGCGCTGCTGGCGAAAGAAGCTGGCCACGACATCCGCCTTGAGTGCAAAGATTTCGTAGGGTCTGAAGCCGATCGCATCGCCTTCATGGTCACAAGCAGCCAGGGTCGAGCGCTGGAACCGTTGGAGCGCGCAGCAGCATACCAGCGCATGAGCAATCAGGGTATGGAACCGGTAGAGATAGCGAAGAAGGTTAAGCGCTCTATCACTGATGTGGAGCATCACCTGCAGCTGCTGACGTCTGGTGATGAGCTGATCGCCATGGTGAAAAACAAAGAGGTTGCTGCCACAACGGCTGTGGCGCTGGTTCGCGAGCATGGGGTAAAGGCTGGAACCGTAGCCAGAACTCAGCTGGATAAGGCGAAGGCGACCGGTAAGAAGAAGCTGACCAAAGCCGATGCGATGCCGCAGTTCAGCGCCGCGCGCGCTCGCCGCCTGGTTGAGTTGCTTTGTGATGCGCAGAACGGAGAGACGGACGAAGGACATACAGCGCTCTTTATCGATCCGAACTGTGTTGAAGAAGTTATGGCCATCATCGCTGAATACCGCTCAGGCATTCCCGCCGGCGCACCTCAGCCGACCCTGAACGCTGATAGCCAGTATGACGAAAACATGCCGCTGACTCGCGCCGGCATCCTTGAGCAAAGCGGAGTTGAGGTCTGGGCGTGCGCAGCAGCGATGTTTGGCGACAAAGACATTTACCCGTTTCAGGAGTCCCGATATGCGCACACCTGGGCGGCGGACTCTTTCGAAAATCCAACTGTAGTGGTAGTGCCGGCTGAGATTCTTGCCAAAGCACAGCGCCTGAAGCAGAAAAAGCTGGAGAACGGGGAGCTGAAAGCGTGGGTGGCCGCTCAGTATCCCGATCTGGACGCTGCAGAAGTTATGGATAAGTTCACTCGCTTCAGTTCAGTAGCCATCGAGACGCGTCTGAACACTGAGATGACCATGGCAGAGTTTATCGGGCTGGTGGAGAGGACCGACAGAGCCAAATGGGACAATATCCGCATGCTTCGCGCCGCCGTCGCCGAACTGGCGGGGCAGATGACAATCCCGGACATGGGAGAAGCTGGATGAAGTTGATTCTACCGTTCCCGCCTAGCGTCAACGGTTACTGGCGGTCTACTAGCCAGGGTATGAAAATTAGCGCCTCCGGGCGCTCTTTTCGCATCAACACCTTCGTTGCTGTCATGGAGCAGCTCAAGCGCGCGCCTCAGCCGATTACAGTGGACGTGGAGGTTAATGTGGTTCTGTATCCACCTGACAAGCGGAGGCGAGACCTGGACAACTACCAGAAAGCGCTGTTCGACAGCCTTACCCATGCTGGCGTATGGGGCGACGACAGCCAGATAAAAAGATTCACTGTAGAATGGGGCGAACTTACCAAGGGAGGCAGAGCAGAGCTGACAATTACAAAGTTTTGATCAGTGCTAGAGAGCCGGGGGTCATCCTTGACAGTTTCTCCGGCCGGTACACGCTTTCGCGTGACCGATGAGGTCATCTTTCATCGTCGTCTCCCGGCCGGAGCCGGACTACGTCCACTGGCGTTATTTCGTTTCTTCGTTCAGGCCTGCAAGGACTTGCAGGTATGGCATAGGTTGTTTAGCTCTGCCCGGTTCGATAAACCCCTGAAGCCACTTTCTGGCTTCTGTTAGCTCAACTCGCCGTTCGTTGCTTTTAACATCTACAGCCATACGTCTTAGCTCGGCAATTAGAGTTAGAACAGATATCTCTTTCTTGGCCAGTGCAAGATGCAGTGCCGCTTCGCCAATAATGACGTGGCCTTTCTCGTCGTCTTGAAGTAACACGGTAAATCCTCCATAAGTACGATTAATGACAACCTCGCCTCTGACTGTAGTCGTCTTATGCCAAACAGATCGCACAATAATCCGAATAATTACTTCCTCATCGTGTGCCAGCAACATTTTGACTCTTAAAATGCAACAGGATGTTTATTTTTTATCTCTTAGACGAAATGCGACAGTAGTCATTTTATTTCAATGTTTACTAAACGAATATTAAAAGTTACTTCATGAAAAATGAGGTTTATTTTCACAATTCTCTATGGCAAAAAATTAGGACTTACCTTATTTTTGCCGTATTAAGTATGAAAAAACCCAGATTTCTCTTAAATCTAAGAAAAATTTAGGTGGTCTTAAAGGGGCTAAATGTTAGGCTGTATGCATATACAGGGCAGGGAGGAGTTTTGGAACTGAAAAAAGATTCTTCGTCAACAGAATTGCACGCTCTGCTGGGAAAGATTGTGGTGGGCATGTTAAGCCCGGACATTGGTCTTAGTTTGCACGAACTGGTTGAAGCCTTGCACCGAATGAGCGTAAATGCAGACAGCGAAAAAACCCGGCTTCAGTGTAGTCAACTAATAGATAATCTGATGAGAAAGATGCATTAAATCAAGCCGGCAGACAAGCTTACCGGCTTAATTTTCCCCTTTATGATTCAGGGCGTAAAAGAAGTTCGAGGCAATTGCGCAAAGTGTCCAGACGGACTACATCACTTGTGCTCTCCATCTCGTTTATGAGACAGAAAAGGATGTTTTTTAGTGACACGTTTCCGGTGCTGATTAGTGACATTTTGACAGCATTATCAAGCTCATGCTTCTCATCTTCAAAATTATCCCCAATGTCCTTTATGAGGGCCATCAGTACGGGGTCAGTTTTAAACAACATCTGTTGCATATCAAATATATCTCCCGACCCCTGTCGTTTCTGTTTTTTTCTTACAGGTCTGCAAATTAGTGCCGCGTGCTGTCGTCCTGACTGTTTGCTGCAACGCTCAAAAAGCTGTCAGCAGCGATAGTTTTTTTAGAGCGCCTCAGGTCCATTTCTGCTTTGACTTCCTGAATGGCAAGCATCGCTAATCGGGTCTTTTCTGCACCATGATTGCCATTAAGTATTGCCTGAAGTTTTGTCAGCACCGCATTCCACGATACCGCGGCTTGCTCATTGAGAATCGCCAGTACAACTTCACCAATAAGCGCGTCGCGCAGTACTTCGTCTTTACTGCTTTTCATCTATAACCTCTGAACATGTCTTGCCTGCCTGGCAGAAATTATTTCTCCTCCGGCTGCAAATCCTGTTCGGGAGATGTCAGTCGCGGAAGAGCAAACTAATGAGTTCCTGAAGGTGGTGCTCTTCTTCCTGAGAGGTTGCTGCATCAACGCGCGCCAGTAGACGCATACAGATAGATTTACGGTTAAGTGAACGACCTGAGCGTAGAATTTCAACCACGATAGCGCCAAGCGTTTCCTGCTGAGAAGGCATGGTAGCGCGGCTGAAGTAGGCGGCAATGTTCCCCTGGGAACCCGTGTTCTGTGGATTCTGGTGCATGATTGTCTCCATTGTATATTTGGTGAGCACTGTCTCTGATGTGTAAGTTATACAAAATTAAATTAGTTGTACAGATTTGCTTTGATGAAATTTTGTCATCGTCTGGTTTTAATTGTTTTGTGTTGATTTGCTTATCAAATCCGCAATGTTCAAGACTCTCTTAGTACCGGAACAAGGTATGAGGACTTTGAAGCAAATTTTTTAACCGCCCTCTTAATCTTCAGGAAGAAAACCATAAATTTCATCAAAGTCGTGAAAATTCTAACGCAGTCGTTATGATGGTTAAGCCAGTCAGCGTTTGCAGACGCTGCCGGCAAAGGTTGGTCCTGTTCATTTGCAGATGAGGGGGCGGGACCGGATAAAACAAATGGTGTGGAGAGAACGAATGAATCAACTTTTAGTGATTGATCAGGTTTCCGTGCGTCGGGACCAGGACGGGCGTTACTGCCTGAACGATCTGCATAAAGCAGCTGGCGCAGCAAGACGCAACGACCCGCATGATTGGCTTCGACTTAAGCAGACAGCGGAGCTTGTAGAAGAATTGAGCGATACGGGAATTCCCGTAACGACTATTCGCGGCGGAAAAGTTCAGGGTACTTATGTGTGCAAAGAACTCGTCTATGCGTATGCCATGTGGATTAGCCCTTCATTTCATCTCAAGGTCATTCGGACCTTTGATTCCGTAACTAGTCAGGTGCAAAACAATGCTCCGTCTTTCTCCGACCGCATTCAGGCCGGGGTGCTCCTGCTGGAGTCGGCAGCCAAAACACTAAATCTCTCCAATTCGTCGAAGCTGGGCGCTTACCAGAAACTTCAGCAGGTGGCTGGGCTGCCAGACCTGATGCCTCACTACGCGATTGACGCGCCCGCCGATGCAGTTGATGGCTCAAGCCGCCCAACACAATCACTTAGCCAGTTACTCAAAACTCACAATATTCGAATCACCGCGAGCCAGGCGTATCAGCACATGGCGAAGCTGGGCATCGCTGAGCAGAAGACACGTCCGAGCCGATCCGGCACAAATGGCGTTAAACGGTTCTGGTCGCTTACTGCTAAGGGGTGCATGTATGGGAAGAATATTACCAGCCCGGTAAATCCCCGTGAGACGCAGCCGCATTTCTTCGAGTCACGATTCCCTGAGCTACTTCGTCTGCTCGAAGCCACGCGCTGAGGTACTGATGAGAGTACTACTTACACCGGAAGTGGCGCCGCGCACCGGGATAGTCCTGTTTAAGCCTGGATCAGAGCTAATGAGCCTGTTTCGCGGTCGCGTACTGATCAGCACGCCGACTGGTGATATGGCTCACCTGCCGTCAGGGAAAATCAACGATGGCAATCAGCCCTTACTGGATGATCCGTTGCTGAATTCCTTCTTCCGCCATGAGCGCGTTATTGCCGCTGCTGGTGGCTTTCCCGATCTCACGGGTTGGGTAGGAATGATAAACGCGTGCCAGTGCGACGACGGCGACGGCTTTCATTTCCACGAAATAACGACGTTAGAAACAGAGCAGGGCGTGCTGTCTCTGTGCTATCACCATGACAACAAGCTGCGCAATAACGGCGTATATGGCGAGATGGAAGAGGTCGCCGCCGCAAACGTCGCAGCGTGGATCATTCACAGCGCCTGCCTCGATATAGGCCTGCATGCTAACCACACTCTGACCTTGCCAGAATTATGCTGGTGGGCATCTATCAAAGACGTAATCGACCTGATACCCGAAGCGCCGGCGCGCCGCGTTCTGAAGATGAAGGCAGAGCAGGTGGCTACCGGAACGATGAAGGAATCACTGATTGCGCCAGATCGTCTGGGCCGTGAGGTTTTGCAGGAGGCCGGGGAGGTGGTGAAGAAGGTTATCAGCCTGGTGGCAGACCCGGAGTCGCCCGAATCGTTTATGCTTCGTCCAAAGCGTAAGCGCTGGGAAAGCGAGAAGTATACGCGCTGGGTAAAGGCGCAAAAATGTGCCTGCTGCGGAAAGCAGGCAGACGATCCGCACCACATCATTGGTCATGGGCAGGGAGGAATGGGAACTAAGGCGCATGACTTATTTGTGATACCGCTTTGCAGATCGCATCACGATGAGCTGCACCGGGACATGAGGGAGTTTGAAAACAAATACGGCAGCCAGATCGAACTGCTGTTCAGGTTCCTCGATCACGCGATTGCAGTCGGCGTAATCGGGGCAGACAAAAAATAAAGGGTGTGGAGAAGGATTAGCATGAAAATTGAAGCGGCATTAAAGCATTTCAGCCCGAAGACTATGAACATCAGCGATACCTCGCGCGCCACGGCATCTGAAGCGCTGACAGGGACGGACGTAATGGGCGCGTTCGGCATGTGCCAGTCAAAATCTCAGCTAGGGGTGGCGGCCGTCCTGGCTAAAGCCGGGCTGGGCGAAGAGGACAAAACTCGCGCTGTTAATTATTTGCTGGCTTATGCGCGCAGCTCGGTTCCCCGGCTGATCATCAAAGGTGCAGGTGCAAAGTTGCTACCTTGCCTGACGGTGATGTGTAAGCTCGCCTTTGAAGAATATACCCGCTCCGCTGCGTCTAAACATGCTTGTCCTAATTGCGAGGGACGAGGCATCACCAACAGCATTGCCAACGTGATGGTTCATCCCGGCTGCGGAAAAAACACCCCGCCTAAGTACCGACTCGAAACAACAGAGCATCAGTGCGTGACATGTCACGGGAAAGGATTCATCAGCGCGCGCTGCCGTTGCAACGGAACTGGCCGCGTCCGCGATCTTGAGCAGTCAAAGCTCAGCGGGTGCCCGGTAGAGAAAGAGTGCGATCGCTGCAGCGGTAAAGGGTTCAGGCGCAAACCATCGAGCAAGGCTTATAAAGTTGTCAGCTTGCTCGTGCCGGACCTGCATATCAGGACATGGGAGCGAAACTGGAAACCATTTTTCGATGCGCTTGTGTCAAAGCTGGAGATTGAAGAGAGCCATGCAGACGCAGCCTTTAAGTCACTAACTCGATACTGATTATCTCTGTGAGTGAATAAAAGAGTTGATTTTGTCGTAAAATGGATTAATATCTTTCACATAGTGGGCTTTCTATACACGACGCTCACTACCATCATCAGTAAGCCCCGCCGCCCGGTGGGGTTTTTTATTTCCACACAATACCAAAGGCACTGAGCGCAGGCGGTTTATCCGCATTGTCCAGGACTGCAAACCTGTAGCGCCTTTCATATTGTGATAAATACCAAAATTTACCCTGTTGCCGACGGGCAAGGCTGTTACCGCGTTTTGCGTCAGGGTATTCAAATATTAGGGCTCGCTTCGGCGGGCCTTTTTCGTTTTTGCGCCCGGCCAATCAACTCAAGCTGAACCTTAACCGATGTGGCTGAGGCGCATTTCTCTTTGACTACGAACGGCACCGACCAATTGGGAGGTGAGGATGAAACGCATGCCAGAAAAAGACCCAGGCTTCTGGGCAAGCCTTCTTGCCTGGCTGTACGCCCACAAAAACGAATCCGGCTATGCAGGTCTGGCGGGAGTAATGGCTATTCTGCGCGCGTCGTGGGTTGGCAAAGACACCTGGCCCCGTCGTCTGCTCGATGCCGCGATGTGCAGCGTCTTTGCTTTCTTCCTCCAGCCGACACTGCAGGTAATCGGCTCGGTCTTTAACTGGAACTTCAGCGACGACACCACGCGTGTGGTTGCGGTGTTCCTCGGCTTTCTCGGCGTGGACTGGCTTTCATCAAAGCTGCGCAGGCTGATTGATAAGCGCTTGGGGGATACCAATGCTGACACCCAGTGATTTCCAGCGAGCTACCGGCGTTTCTAATGCTCTGCGCGACGCATGGTTTCCGCATGTAGCGCCGAGCATGACGGCGTTCGGCATTACAACGCCGCTTCGGCAGGCTCATTTCCTCGCGCAGACTGGGCATGAGTCGGCAGGCTTCACGAAAGTGGAAGAGGGTCTGAACTATAGCGAGCCCGCGCTGCTGGCAACCTTCAAGCGTCGAATAACGCCCCAGCAGGCTAAAGCCTATGGCCGTAATGATGCGCACCCGGCAAACCAGAAGATGATCGCCAACATCGTTTACGCCAGCCGTAACGGCAATGGCGATGTGAGTTCTGGTGACGGCTACCGCTATCGAGGGCGTGGATTAATCCAGATTACCGGCAAAGCCAATTACGCGGCGCTGGTGAAGCAGTTAGGCGTGGATATCGTTGCTTACCCTGACCGGCTGGCAGGGAATATGCTCGCTGCAATATCGGCTGGTG
>Ga0157358_1000710_pt1 | contig 14173 bp, 7 predicted proteins | sample AttcapACBM2_FD_111484 | JGI IMG/M metagenome (GOLD analysis project Ga0157358, IMG submission 111484) | Fungus gardens microbial communities from leaf cutter ant in Botucatu, State of São Paulo, Brazil - Atta capiguara ACBM2 | ecosystem: Host-associated > Fungi > Mycelium > Unclassified ...
ATAGATTTTTAGTCACTTGGGTTCTTGTAAGTTTCATAAATTAACCTATCTTGCTCTCTTTTGAGATCTAGATAAGTATCAGAGATAAACCAAAAATTTCACTCTACTCTTACAACACTAATATCAGAATACCAGATTCTAAAAACATTATTCTTCAAATTATAGCCTAACTATCTTTCTTTCTTTCTTTGTGCTCTCTACTTGTTATTAGCAGGTTTATAAACCCAAACTTTAGTTCTTTACTTATATAAACCTAAGAGATTTGATCAGCAGTTGTATATCAGTTCATATAGTGTTTTTCTTTGAATAGCTTGGCTATTAGTTCTATTTATCAGTCAAACCACATAAAATACTATATTAGTCTATAAATATTTAGAAAAATAAGTTATTATATGAAATTGTTAGATATGGTTCATACTAGAAGATAGAAGTCCATGGAGTTGACTTGGAGATACATAGAGTATGTAAACTCTGTGCTTGTTGACATAAAGTTATGAAATGACCTTGGATTTAGCTTATGTGCTATGCTATCTGTCTGCTACATGGTCACAACTTCAGATGAAAAGATGAAGTCTGAGATGGAATTGAGTACTAATTGGTATGTCACTATTGAATACTGGGGATTGAGTTCAATAAGAGTTTATCTTTGTCAATTATCAGACTAGTGAATTACAGTGTAACTACTAGTCTTTTAATGGTGAGATACTGATAGGAGTAAAAAGAACTCTGCCATGGAAGACTAAGTCAGATAGGAGTGTTCCCATTATGAAAGATAGAATATCTAGATTGTTGTATCACTATCATGAGAATATGTTATGAGAAAGATGAGCTTGTATAATAAACATTGAGAGGGTAGTATTACCATGGAGATGTATTTTCTGGACAGATGGACTTAGTATATGATAGAAATATAGCTTGTCTATACTCAACAACAGTTTAGTTATAACACTTTGTTATACTATTTGTTATAAAATATTATAAATAGTGAACTTAGACTTAGTACCACAAGATTTGAGATACTACTAAAAATCTTCAGGTATATATTTGCTATCTCTATTAGAGTGTAATGCTTTGATATATATGCCAAACTGGGTTTCATACCATGCCTTATAATTCTTATAGGCATTGAAAACATCTAATTTCTTCTTTAGGAACTTGATGTATATCTAACATAAGAAATTATTAATAAAGGTAATATAGTGCCTCTGTTCTTCACTAGTAGCAATCTTTACCAGTCTTCAAACATCTAAATGAGTCTCTTTCCCAAGTTTCTTAGTATCTTTTTTGCTTCACTTCTTAGTAATAGAAAGTCAAGTTACCTTTGCATATACATATAACTTACAAAATACATCAACTTCTTTATTACTATCAAGCTTTAAGCTAGTGACAAGCTCATTCTGGATTAGTTTCCTTGTAACAGCTAAAGTAATATAACCAAGACATTGGTAAAGTTTATTAATAGTGAGTATATCTTCAATCATATTTACTTCAGCTTCATGCATTATCTTATATAAACTATTATTATTTTTAAGAACTTCTACTATCACAAATATCCTACTTTTAGTGAGTATAAAACTTGAGTTAAGTGTATTTGTGACATACTAATACTATTTGATAAGTCTAGAACAACTTCTCTTTTTTCCTTTGCACAGAGTAACTTCTTGTTTGCAGCACAAAGTAGATTGACTCAAAAGTAGTGAAAACATCACAATAAGAAAAATATACTAGAGTCAAATAATTTAATATAGATCTTTGAGATGTGTACATCTTGAACATTTGTGATTTGGTTTTCACATTCATCAACTGATAACATACACTCTTTAACAGACTCCTTCTTAATTTCACTATTCTTGCTGAAAAAATCCTGCAACTCCTTAACTTCCATCTGTATGTAAGTTTCTGCTATAGTATCTTCTTTAACAATCCCATTCTCAATTTCAACAGAGAATACAATATTATCATTGTCAACAATGTTTGCACTAGCTATTATAGGCTTAGCCAAACTAAAGATAACTTTATTTCCTCCTTTTTTCTTAGGACACATTCTTTTCATATAAGAACCTCTATAGTTCCAACATAGTCTCTGAGCACTTTTCTTTTTCTTTTTCTTTTACTGACTAGTATCAATAGCTAGAGTATTATCATGGCCAATATTTTTTTCTCTTCTAGTACCTCTCAGTTGTAATCACTGTATCTAGTCTGATTCATTACTAATCACAGTAATTAACAAATCAGAGTTAATTATCTCTTCTTGAAGAATGGTAAAAGACAGTTGTTCTAAGATGAGACTTTGGAGAGACTAAGATAAAGACTAGATAATTGTACTCTTGTATTCATCATTGTTGATTATTATTCCCACAACTTCTAGCTTGGTACATTATGTATGAAGATCACTGAGAAAATCTTGTGTATTTCTATTCTTTATGTACTGAGAGAATTGGAAATCATAGTGGAGGCGATTTTAGGAGAAAGTATCCTTGTATGTATATTCCTTTACAATAGCTGTTCACATTTTTGCAGTAGCTGATTGTTTTCTATTTGTAACTATTAATGTTAAATTAGGTAGTTGTTAGAACAAGAGTGATTTTTTTATGCTCTTATTTTGGTCCCATTCTAGAATCTTGGTGGTAGTCCCAAACAGAATAGTTAAAGTAGTAGAGAATGCAGATAGAGTAGCAGTAAGAGAGAATGTAATAGAGTTAGCTAAAGTAGATGAGGTAAAGAGAAAAAAAGTCATTATAGATAAGCTATCAGAAGTTGACTGAACTTTGCTTTCATTGTAGTGGCCTCACAAACTCTTTTCTTTAACAACTATCTAGAAGTGCAATTGAAATGTCACCTAATTTGTTCCTGATTGTTCTAGCATAAGCACAGTAGCAGACAATACATCATTCATGGTAGTGGTCATTGATTATAAGTATATCAATAATAAACTATAGATTTAGTAATAGTCAGGGCCTATAACTTATAGTAATTAGAAAGATTCAGTCACTCACAATACAGATAAGAACTAAGATAAATGTCTTAAAAGTCTAGTATTTATACTATGAGATGAACAATACATGTATGAAATAAAAATAAATGCTCAGAATAGTACAAGGTAATACAAAATAAGCACACAGTGTATTGGCACTAATATACATACTCATACAATAGTTTGGTATATACTTGTATTTTTCTATAGAAAGAAGTACAAAAATATAAGTGCAGATGACCATCTACTGAAATAGGAGAGGACTACCCTTGTATACAATTCTTATTCTTGAAGGCAGAATAGAAGAATTTTCCTCAAGAGCTTAGATAAATAAAATAACAACTATGACTTTATACTTATGTTTATATCATATGCCAAGTCCACCCATCCAAAAAAATATATCTTCATAGTAATACTACCCCCTCAATGTCCATAACACAAGTCTGTCTTCTGTAATAGCTATCCTTTTTGCAACATGTCTCTGCAATAGTGATACAACAATCTACTAGATACCTAGTCTTCTATGATGGAGATACTCCTATCCAACTTGGTCTTTCATGGTAGAGTTCCCTTACCTTATATCTATCAGTGTCTCACTACTGAAACATCTACTCAAAGTGATAGAGGCTATACCACTAAAACCCTAAGCATCTTCTATATTACTTACTTGTATATATAAGACTAGTAGTTAAACTGTAATTCACTAGTCTGATAATCAATAAAGATAACCTCTTATTGAACTTGATCCTCAGTGTTCAATAGCAATACACCAAATCAGCATTCACTTCCATCTTAGACTTATCTATTCATCTGAAGTTATAACCATATAACAGACAGACAGCATAGCACATAAGCTAAAGCCAAGGTTATTCCACAAGTTTATATTATCTAGCATGGAGTTCACACACTCTATGTATCTTCAAACCAACCCCATGGACTTTCATCTCCTAGTGTGAACTATATCTGACAACTTATTACAAAATAAGCTACTTACTGATTGTAATAATTGAAACTTGAATAACTTGATAGTGATTCAGATATTTAGTATAAGGAGGTAGTAATGATAGATGATAGGTAGTATTAATTGATGATTAATATTATTAAATCTGAGATCTAATTCTCAGATATAAAAGTATTTATACAAAATAGTGATGGCTTGTATAAAAGCTGGCTCCATCATATCATCAAAACTTGTATCTAGTGGAACTGTTATCTGTCATAGCAGATAGTAGGCTAATTTTAGAAGGTAACTAATCATGTTACTACATTAATATGCTTGTATCTCTATGAATACTGATCTTTATATAATGTATGATATATTATTAAAGACTATTTGATGAGCACTTTCTAACACAAGTTTGATTATGGAAATATTAAGTTGTTCTTGAGATAATAGTCAATAAAAATTATAATTACTAATAGTCTGATATCTCAGTAATCTGTTATTACTTTTGTATATTCCACATCTATATAAATGACCCTCATTTGGGGCTTTTTAGTATAGCTTGGTTTGAAGAATTGGTCTACTGGTTGTGGAGATATAAGTTGAATGAAGTTTGTGATAGTACTAATAGCAATCTTTGGTAAATCATATTTCTTATCAAAGTCCATAGAGTTGTAGACTTTTTAGAATAACCTTGTCTTTAACTTATATGTTATACCATTTGTATATCACTTGGTCATAGCTTTAGAGATTGAAACAGAGTTTAACAGAGAGTGTACTGATAAGAAGAAGCATGTTAACTTAATACTAGAGTTTAGTGTTAATAATAATAGAGATTATAGTTAATTATCAAACTAAAGATTTACAAAGTATATACTAGTCTTCAAATACTGTCATATGCAAGTCCACCTGTCTAGGAATTACATTCCTGTGGTAATATCACCTTCCAATTATACAAGCCCATCTTTCTCACAACACGTCTCATAGTGGTGCTGTAACTATCTAGGTATTCTGTCTTCTATGGTGAAGATACTCTTATTTGACTCAGTTTTCCATAATAAAGTTAATCCTGTCAGTGTCTCAACACTGAAACATCCACTTAGGGTAATAGGGGCTATCCTACTAAAACTCTAAACATCTTCTATAGTAGGAACTCATATATCAAATCAGCACTCACTCCTATCTTGGACTTCTTTCCATTATCTGAAATTATGACTATGTGGCAGACAGATAGTGCAGCACATAAGCTGAAGCCAAGATTGTTCCATGAGTCTATATATTTCCAAGTCCATCTTGCAGACTTTCACCCCCAGTATGAACCATGCCTGACAAATACAGAGAAAAGTATTTCAAACACTTGAAAACTTGAGTAGTGCTATTACTACATAGTTATGCAGTTATTCACATTGAGTGAGGTTAATGTCTGAATCTGTTTCTAAGCTAGGTAGAAGTTTAATCAAATTGATCTACAGAGAAATACTAACTGTATGTGGAGTTGAGATAGGAATAAGCTCTGTTATAGAAGACTAAGTACTCATAAAGTTTGACTAGAGATAATACTGCTACAGAAGACAGGTTATTTACAAAGTTGAAAATATATAATACTTAGAGTGTATAGCTCTCAAGCAGAAGTAATTGAGCAGAAGTATCAATTACTATATATGAATAAATCTTTGTTACTATAGAAGATAGGAAAAGCAGTACCCATAGCTGTGGAAGGTAACAGGATTACAACACTAGTATCTAAGCTACTAGTAGTGTTGAGAGAGATATAGAAGAAAATAGAGAAGGGCCTTCTGAGCCTTTATTAGCCAAGTGGTTAGTGATTTCTCTACTCTCTTAGTAGAAGAGTAAGATTGGATAGAGGCTAGTCAGATACTGCAGAGATAGATGATGATGAGTGAGAAGAATGTAGAGAAGAAAGTAAGCTATCAGAAGAAAAGGGTGACAAGAAGAGTCTAGACTAGTAGTGTGTTTTTATCACATTGAAAGTAGTTATTACTATAGCCCTAGTCTTAGTCTTCCTAAACATTTTGGCACCATTCAGGATTAAAGCAGATAGCTCAGACTTCATAACTAGAGTAGTTCTATCTCAATAATTCAAGGAGGATAACAAGTAGTAGATAGAAATGATAAATGTTTAGAGATCATAAAGAGGTGGGACAGATAGCAGAAGAGATACAAAAGAATAGTAAAGAGACAGGAGCTGATGCAGAATATATCTGTTTACTATTTTCTCCTTTCTGTTCAATTTCTTTTGTTTTTGTTTTTATAAAATTTTGTTATTTCTGTTTAATTTGAATAATGTTAAAAGTAAGGATATAAGTGAATCAAAGAGATGTACAGATAGTGTGAGTAGGAGCATACAGATAACATAAGAAATATCATAAAGGAAAAAAGCAAAGTTTGAAAAAGAGAATTCAGAGTTGAGGATGTTTACTGTCAGGTTGTACAACCTAGATAAGAAATGTATAGGAGAGAATCATAGAAATCCTTGTCAGGAGAGACAGAATAGAAACAGACAAACTCCAGAAATAAAGAAGGACATGGAAGTCCTAGATAGTAAACTTAAAAATTCACAGAAAGAGGATTTAGAAGTTCTAGATAAAAAATAGATAGCAAAGAGGATATTAAAAGTTGTTGAATGGTCAAATATTCAAGCAGAAGTAATTGAAAAACAGGTAGACTTATTACTGACAATCAACAGATCATATTTTGAGTAAGCCAAAATATTTGTTAGGGCAACTGACAAAGTTCACAAAGTTAAGTAAAGTTTACAATCTCTAGGAAAGTTCTAAGTATATTGTTTAGATTAATTACAAGTAGACTTATCTCTAGAAAGATTTTAAGAAAATAGAATGAAGACTTCTGGAAGTAATTATTATACTAAATACTAATAGAATACATTCCAATCTGGCAGAATAATGATATAACCAAAGAATGATTGCATCTATATGGTGAAAAACTCTAATAGAAGCATTTAGAAGATCAGCTGGAAAAAAAAAGAAGTTTACAGTAGTGACACATGCAATAGACAGTATTGATATACTGAACAATATCTGACAAGTGTTAAGTATAGTTCATATCTTAACAACTGAGATCTTTAATAGATTCTCAGAAGTTGAATGAGTTTTACTTAACTGTGCCTAACAGTTTAGGGGTGAAATTCTGCAAGATAGGCTTGGAGATATATAGACTTGTGGAATGATCTTGGCTTTAGCTTATGTGCTATGCCATCTGTCTGCCACATGGTCATAATTTCAGATAATAGAAAGAAGTCCGAGATGGGAGTGAGTGCTGATTTGGTGTATTGCTGTTGAACACTAGGGATTGAGTTCAATAAGAATTTATCTTCATCAATTATCAGACTAGCAAATTACAATGTAACTACTAGTCTTATATATGAGTTCCTACTATAGGAGATGCTTGGGGTTTTAGTGGAATAGTCTCTATTACCCTGAGTAGATATTTCAGTGTTGAGATACTGACAGGAGTAACTCCATTATGGAAAACTGAGTCAAATAGGAGTATCTTCACCATAGAAGACAGGATATCTGGATGGTTAACAGTACTACTATGAGATATATTGTAAGTAAGGTAGGCTTTATTTAGATTAGCTGTTGACAAGAAATGTACCATGAGAATGTGTTTTCTAGACAAGTGGACTTGGCATATGACACTACTAAACCTTATAGTCTTTTTATTTCTTTATAATTAACACTCTTCTTTAGCTAAACTTTCTTAGACCATTACTAATGTTTTCTGTAGTCAAACTTCAAGCTGCAATTCTCAAGATTTCAATATCGCTTTTCCTTGGTTGTCATTATTATAAGTTTCTTTTCTTTTTTGGTAATTATTCTAAATACTTTCTACTTGAGTTCTTAACCACTTAGTCATTATTATTTCCTAGTAATGTTAGCAATGTTCTACCAGATTAAAATATAATAGTAGTAGTAGTATTTAGAATAGTTATTATCTCCATTAGTCTTTATTCTATTTTCTTAGGACTTTCTAAAAATAAGCACACTTGTATATTGTTGAGTGAATATATTTCTTAGAACTTTCTAAAGTTGTTATCTCTACAGAATCACTATAGTTTTTGCCTAGTTATTCTAATACTCTATATACACAGATGTCAAGAACTTTTGTAAGTTTTATATTACTTGCATGAGATTTATACTACAACAACAATGTCAGATATGCAAAACCTAGATATTAGCTTCTTCATTTAATATTTATTTTTCATTTTATTTTGATTTATTTTTCTATTTTGAACTTAGGGTCAGAGTTAGAAGTGATGTCACTGTCACACTGTCACACATCAGTCACATTAGATGACATGGTCATGGTAATAGTCATGAGTCATGATGTTATAGAGAAGGATATAGAAAGTTCTAGAAAGATAATGTTATAATGATATATCTCATACATGTTGGCCTTGAGACAAACACATGGTCTTTAGGGTAGGCTAGAGAAGTAGTAGCACATACTATCATCATTTAGTATATAAAGTAAACATTCCTGTACAGAGTTCTCTATCAAGTTCTTTTGTATAACCCTATACAGGGTTCTGCTTATTGACCAACCCTAAGGCCTTCAAGCCATAACACACAAGTTGTATAAATTTCTTAAGCAATTTCTAATTTCTAAGTATTTATAGAACTTAATCTTTATAAGCTATATTTGTTTCAATAGTAAATATCATCACTTTACATAATTTGGCTAAGTTGTTTATTATCCACTTCTTCTCTGAACATGATGTTACATAACATATCTCATCTTACTTCTGACTTGTCATATCCAGTTGAGATGTCCTTACTGGTCTTTGCTAACTTTATGGACCTTCATCTCTTGATATCTGAGAATCACTAAAAATCAAAATAACTCACTCAATAGCCTTTATTTTAGATAACTACTCTAGATAGCATATCTAATATATAATCCAGTAGTATTTCCAGTATTGGCAATGTTGCACTCTTTAGTAGTTTTTCAGTTATAAAAGTTTTCAAGTTCTGTTCTGAAAAATATGACCAGTGTGGCTAGTAGAGTCACAGCATACAAGCTGAAGCTGAAAGTCATTCTAACTAGTCTTCTATATTCTCAGATAATATATTTATTTACTACAGCTACTAACAAGATAATTGGTTAAACTTTTTTTCACTTGCAAAATTCACTTACAATAATACATCCAGTACTATTACTAATATCTCTCTATTTCTTGTAAACACTACTATATGAACATTAATGTATACTGTTAGACATAGTTCATATCTCATTATCCAAGATCTAATAATAATCTCCCAGAAGTTCAAATGAGTGAGTTGTACATTATTAAAAAACATGGAAAGTAAAAGTCAGAATAACCTTCAGCTTTAGCTTATATGCTCTATCTCTACAAGTCACATAGGTCATATGTTTCAGATAATATACTCAGGATATGATGGAAGACTAAGTTCACCAGAAAGTAGAAAGTATACTATTACTAATACTAGAAGTTAGTAATAGTTTTAGTTGATTTTCAGGATGAGATTTACAGTTCAAACTATCAGCATATATACTAAGTATACTACCTAAGGTAGTTATTTAGAAATAGAAATTATTAAACATTATTCTAGTTTCTAGTGATTCTCAGATATTAAAGATAGAGATCTATAAAGTTAGCAAGAGTTCAGTGAGGACATTTAAGATAAATAAAGATAAGTAATCTACACTAGAAGAAATTTGGAGTGCAGATAAGAGAGATGTATTATCTGTGAGTTGGGATAGATGTGGCTGAATTGAAATATATAATATTAACAGACTTCTAGTTCTAGACTTTGAAATAAGACAACATATTTTGTAAAAGCTTAACTCTTCTACATTTTACAACCCTCAAAAAAGTTGTTAGAAAGATATCTAGAGCTCTTCAAAATCATCAGTTAAGCTAGCATCTACTTATTCACTATCCACCTTCCAAAATTTAATATACACTGTCTATTCAGTTCTTCATATATTCATACTCAAGTTTACTACTCCTAACAATTTCTCCAGTCAATCTGAATCTTCCTACTACCCATCATGATAGATAATGAATCTGAGTATAAAATTTCTCAAATTGTTGACTTAAAAATTGATAATAGATATGTGTACAAGCTATTATACAAAGTTATCTGGTTAAGATACAAGAAAAGAAAACTCTGATTAGCTATCTACCTCAGAGCTTGTTCATACCTCTAAAGTAGTATTTAATTTCCATCTCACTTATCCTAATAAACTAGGTCTGCTTCTACTGCCTTGACTCAAGTCTATACTAGCTACTATCTATCTTATGATACTATCTATCTTTTCTCTTTTAACTATTTCTCTTAGACTTATTTTTATCATTTTGTTCTTTCTTCTCTTCATTCTACTAAAATAATCTTTGTAAATTCTTATATATAGATAGTTAGAACTTTAGAGGTTTATTACATGCTATTAGAACTTATCAAGAACAGAAATCTTAAGTAGGACAAAAGGGTACAAGTCTCCTTGATTTTGATTTTCAGTGTGAATACAAACTATGAAAGTGTGGCCTATTAATCCTTTAGTTCCTCAGAATTTGAGGCTAGAAGTGCCAGAAAAGTTACTACAGGGATAACTAGCTTGTGACAGCCAAGCATTTACAGTGATGTTGCTTTTTGATTCTTTGATGTCAGCTTTTCCTATCATACTGAAGCAGAATTTGGTAAGCATTAGATTGTTCATCTACTAATAGAGAATATAAGCTGGGTTTAGACCATTGTAAGACAGGTTAGTTTTGCCCTACTGATGGAGTGTTATCATAATAGTAATTGAACTTAGCACAAGAGGAACTGTTTATTCAGATATTTGGTATTTGTGCCTGTCTAATCAAGCAATGGTATAAAGCTATCATTTGCTAAATTATGGCTGAACATCTCTAAGTCAGAATCTGTGTTAGAAACAATAATGTTGGTTCTACACATGTGCCTTGAGTTGAGATAGAGCTTTGTTTGTGTACTAAATCAGGTAGACTGGATTACCATGGTGAAAATGATGTAGTGGCTTGTTCATAAATTGTAATTATAATATGAATGGGAATGAATCCTTTGTAGACAACTTGAATAGAAATAGAGTACTGTAAGTGGTAAAATAGCCTTGTTGCTATGATCTGCTGAGGTTAAGCTCTTATTCTATAGATTTGTTTGACTTTGTTGAACTTCTTTCCTCTCTTTCAAAACTTCAGGGCCAGTCAAACTTTAGAGAGGTGAGTTCTCTTTCAATGGTCAAATCACATCAGGAGTGAAGAGATGAGTTTTGCTTCTTTGTCCTATATAACCATATTAAGGAACAGAGGAGAGTTATGTTCTTATAAACCTAACCTAGGGGATCTTGGATGCCCTAAAGTGCACTAGCCAGTGCTGTTTGTCTGACTCATTGTCATATGTGAAATATCCTGGCTAGAAATCTGCTGTGACTAACGCCCTTTCCAAATCCTCCTTCAGGTCCATTCCTGAACTGATACTGCAAACAGGTGAGCATCTGCCTCTTTGAAGTCATCTGTTGTGGAAATACTGTTTAGGATGAAAAATCTTGTCCCTACATTCACAATTTCCACTCTAGTGCTCTCCTTATTATGGAGTACTCCCCCAATGCAGAATGGTCATATTTCTCACTGGCATATAGTGAACCCATTTGAACTGTAGCCTGAATGTCAGGCCACCAGCCAACTAGCTGGGATACTAGTTGGGAAGTGGGGATAAGTATGATGAGGAGTCTATATTGATCTTCTTTTGGATGTCTGATCTGACAGAAACTTTCTTTGACTGGACTGAGGCAGTAGGCTGACAACTTAGTCTTATAGATGTGTATCAGGCAGATAAAGCATCTATAGCCATAGGACTCTGAAAGCATTGCATTCCATCTAATTTGTGTAGTTTACCAGAGTATCATTTAGTCAGTACCATAGTGGAGAACCACATAGGAATTATAGGTGCTGTGATTTCTTATTTTGAACTCTAGTAGTCAGTAAAGTAGTCAGTAAGTTGACCAATAGTCAGTCAGTTGGTCAGTCAGCAAGTTAGTAAGTCAGTCAGTAAGTGAGTAGTCAGTAAGTCAGTAAGACTGACCTACTAACTACTGACTGACTGACACTTACTTAGTAGTCACTAAGTCAGTAGATTATTCACTTTACTACATAAATCTGATATGAGTTTCTGCTATTCTGAGGGAAACTTTGGCAGGAACCAGCTACTAGATGGTTCAATTAGTCTTTCACCTCTATACCCAAATTTGATGATTGATTTGCATATCAGAATTGCTATGAGCCTCTATCAGAGTTTCCTCTGGCTTTACTTTATTCAGGCATAGTTCACTATCTTTCAGGTCCTAATATACATACACTATCACAGATCCATTCCAAGAAGTTCTGGTCCAGGTGTTAATGCTCCTTATAATAGGGATCTCAACTTTTACTTTCATTATACACATAGGTTTTCCACCTAAACACTTACAAGTATGTTAGATTCTTTGGTCTATGTTTCAAGATGGGTCACTTAAAGCCATTATATCAACATCCTAAGCATGAACATAGGCTGATATAGCCCTGGCCTTGTGGCATACTGTGTTTCTTGGTCCTAACCACTGTATCTGATAGGAGACTATAATATAGCCAGAGCTGCCACTTTTCCCAAGCCTTTCTCTAGCAGTCAAAACTGATGCTGATCTGTCAACTGGGAAGTATACCACACTAAGAAGCAAGGCTAATCCTTGGCTAATGTGACTGACTTCAAGTGTTTCCTTTTCAGCATTTTCATATACTATTTAACTCTCTCTCCAAATTTCTTTTCATCTTTCCCTCATGGTACTTGTTCACTATCAATTTCTTACCAATATTTAGCTTTAGATGGAATTTACTACCTATTTTGAGCTGTATTCCCAAACAACTCAACTCTTTAAGAGTGCATCACAAAAGCTCTAGTAGATGTCAGAGATGGGATTCCCATCCTTTATAATGCTTCATCCCAGAAGACTTGTACATAGTCCAGCATGGGAAACACTTCTCTAGATTACAACTTAGACAGCCAGAGACTGCTAGATTTCAAATTTGAGCTCTTTCCACTTCACTTGTAGTTATTAAGGGAATTCTTGTTAGTTTCTTTTCCTCCACTTATTGATATGCTTAAGTTCAGTAGATAGTTCCACCTAATTTGAGGTCAAGATATTCAGTTAAGGGTCTTCACAGACTGAGTTAGAAGCCAAACCACAATAAGGCAAACCTCACTTGGCACAGAAATATTTATCATGCTTATAGCAAGGTTGCAAGCAGCTCTGCTAATGTATTTTAGAGGAGTCAACCCATGACATAGTCATAAAGACCTACATATATTTCCCTCCATATCCAAGCCTTACCCAGCAAGAAATATAGGTAGGTTGAAAAACAACTGACACTCAAACAGGCATGCTCCTCAGAATACCAAGGAGTGTAAGGTGCATTCAAAGATTCAAAGATTCACTGAATTCTGCAATTCATATTACTTATCACATTTCACTGTGTTCTTCATCAATACAAGAGCCAAGAGATCTATTGCTAAAAGTTGTATGATATTAAATTACAGGCATAGGTTGCCTGTTAGAAGACATTCCTGCTATACTCATCTATGACAAAAGCAAATATGCCTCTCCCCCAAGATCTCAAAGAGCCTAGAAAGACCAAGCCCACCTTGACCTTAAAAAAGACTACAAGAAATGCATAGGGTGGATGAATAATAAGAAGAGTCCAAGACAGGTGTGCACATATGCCTCAAGAGGCCAGCAACAACCCATTAAGAATTATTCAATAATGATCCTTCTGCAGGTTCACCTATGGAAACCTTGTTACGACTTTTACTTTCTCTAAATGACCAAGTTTGGTTGGCTTTTCAGCAAAGGAGTGCTGTTTCCAGCTCCCCAACACCAATCCAGAGATCTTACTAAGCCATTCAATCGGTAGTAGCGACGGGCGGTGTGTACAAAGGGCAGGGACGTAATCAACGCGAGCTAATGACTCACACTTACTAGGTATTCCTCGTTGAAGAGCAATAATTGCAATGCTCTATCCCCAGCATGACAGAGTTTCACAAGATTACCCAGACCTTCCGGCCAAGGTATAGAAACTTGCTGGCTCTGTCAGTGTAGCGCGCGTGCGGCCCAGAACATCTAAGGGCATCACAGACCTGTTATTGCCTCAAACTTCCGTCAGCTAGACGCTGACAGTCCCTCTAAGAAGCCAGAGACCAGCC
>Ga0157358_1000711_pt1 | contig 14162 bp, 18 predicted proteins | sample AttcapACBM2_FD_111484 | JGI IMG/M metagenome (GOLD analysis project Ga0157358, IMG submission 111484) | Fungus gardens microbial communities from leaf cutter ant in Botucatu, State of São Paulo, Brazil - Atta capiguara ACBM2 | ecosystem: Host-associated > Fungi > Mycelium > Unclassified ...
ACGGTACGATGTCATCCGCTAACAGTTTAGCTTTAATTTCGCTGGTTGTTGCTGCATCACCGGCATAGCCGCTGACGCTGCTTTTTGTGCTGTCTTTTACGTGTAGTTTATCGCTGACGGATTTTACGCCCTCAATTTTTTTCGCTTCGGAGACGGCCAGTTCAGCCTGATCCTGTGAAGCGACAAAACCACTCAGCGTGACCACGCCTTCGTGAGTTTTCACTGAGATATCCGTACTTTTAATAGCGTCGTTATCCACCAGGGCTGCTTTCACCTTGGCCGTAACGCCGCTGTCATCCATGTATCCACCGACTTTTTTCATAGAGCTATCGATTTTAGAACCCGCGTTGTCGGTAGTAGACTGCGCTTTTGGCGTAGTAGTGTCTTCTGCCATCGCAGCACCACTAACCAATGCAGAACCTACCAGAGCAGCCATCAGAGTTTTAGCAATCTTAGTCTTGTTCATCGATCTCTTCCTTCTTAGGTTAATGCACCCACAACTGTGAGCTTTCAGTCACAAACGGCGTGACTGCAGTAATCAGGCTTTGTAGCAACCGCGCCACATCTTTTGCGTCCTGTTGAAATAAATATAGACGCTGATCTGAATTCTGCTGCCCTTTGTGATTGATATGGCGGATAAATGGACAAAAAAGGTTTTTTTTAAGATGAGTCTGTAAGGCAGGATTCAGGTAGCAGCAGGCAAAAAAAAGCGGCGCCAAAGCGCCGCCTGTAGAACAATCCCGGATCGGTCTGTTAATGTTCGCGCGTTTTGCGGAACACCACATCAGGATAGCGTTCCTGAGTAATATTCAGGTTGACCATGGTCGGAGCGATGTAAGTCAGGTTATCACCGCCGTCCAGCGCCAGGTTGATCTCGTTCTTACGCTGGAACTCGTCGAATTTCTTCACATCGCTGCATTCCACCCAGCGGGCGGTAGAAACGTTGACTGACTCGTAGATTGCCTCAACGTTATATTCGCTTTTCAGACGCGCAACCACCACGTCGAACTGCAGCACACCCACCGCACCTACAATCAAATCATTGTTGTGTACGGGACGGAACACCTGCACGGCGCCCTCTTCCGACAGCTGCACCAGCCCTTTCAGCAGCTGCTTCTGCTTAAGCGGATCGCGCAGGCGAATGCGGCGGAAAAGCTCCGGTGCGAAGTTCGGAATACCGGTGAACTTCATGTTTTCGCCCTGGGTGAAGGTGTCACCGATCTGAATGGTGCCATGGTTATGCAGGCCGATGATGTCGCCCGGATATGCCTCTTCAACATGCGAGCGGTCGCCAGCCATAAAGGTCAGCGCGTCGGCAATCACCACGTCTTTGCCCAGGCGAACCTGGCGCAGCTTCATGCCCTTCTCATATTTACCGGAAACCACACGCAGGAAGGCCACGCGGTCGCGGTGTTTTGGATCCATATTTGCCTGGATCTTAAACACGAAGCCGGTAAATTTCTCGTCTGCGGCGGTAACGACACGGGTATCGGTAGCGCGCGGCATCGGCGATGGCGCCCAATCCACCAGACCATCCAGCATATGATCCACACCGAAGTTACCCAGTGCGGTCCCGAAGAACACCGGCGTCAGCTGGCCGTTCAGGAAAGCTTCTTTATCAAATTCGTGCGAGGCGCCCTGCACCAGCTCCAGCTCTTCACGCAGCTGGGCCGCCAGCTCTTCGCCGATGGCGGCGTCCAGCTCCGGATTATCCAGCCCTTTCACCACGCGGACTTCCTGAATGGTGTGGCCCTTACCAGACTGGTAAAGATAGGTTTCGTTTTTATAGAGGTGGTACACCCCTTTAAACAGCTTGCCGCAGCCGATAGGCCAGGTGATTGGCGCGCAGGCGATCTTCAGCTCGTTTTCTACTTCGTCCAGCACTTCCATTGGATCGCGAATATCACGGTCCAACTTATTCATGAAGGTCAGGATCGGCGTGTCGCGCAGGCGGGTAACTTCCATCAGCTTGCGGGTACGATCCTCAACGCCTTTGGCGGCATCAATAACCATCAGGCAGCAGTCGACCGCCGTCAGCGTGCGATAGGTATCTTCCGAGAAGTCTTCGTGTCCCGGCGTATCCAACAGATTGACCAGGCTGTGGCGATAGGGAAACTGCATTACGGAGGTGGTAATCGAAATACCACGTTGCTTTTCCATCTCCATCCAGTCGGACTTGGCGTGCTGGTTAGAGCCGCGCCCTTTCACCGTACCGGCGGTCTGGATCGCCTGTCCGAACAGCAGCACTTTTTCCGTGATGGTGGTTTTACCGGCATCCGGGTGCGAAATAATGGCAAAAGTGCGGCGGCGAGCCACCTCTTGCATAAAGGGTGCATTTGACATGAAAAAACTCTGTTTGGTGCTGTGCCGCCGCTGGGCAGGTTGCTCAGGAAGACACAGGCGATTAATCATCAATGGCCGGCATTTTCGCCGATTCGGCCGCTATACACAATCCACAACGGCGAATGCCTGAGGGAAATGGCAGAAAGACGGCACGGCATGGCGAACAGCCCGCCCGGTTATTGATATAAAAGACCAGACTCCCTTAGAGTCAGGTTAGCGGCATCACAGCACAAACTTCCTGCCTTCGTCAGGCTGGAATAATGACCTGGCAGACAATTTTCTGCCGCTGCCCCGCCACATTATTTATCGGCAAAAGGCAATTCTGCATACAGACGGCTACAGGGCAAGCGCCCTTTATCATGCGGAGATTTTCTCTCGTTCCTGCTCACAATCTTCACGACATTCGCAGCCGGTCAAATGGTCGTTAACCAGGCCCAGCGCCTGCATCAGAGAATAAGCGGTCACTGGCCCGACCCATGTCCAGCCGCGCTTTTTTAGCGCCTTTGACATCTTTATCGCTTCCGGCGACGTTTTGGTTTGCTGCCAGTACGCCAGATCGACAATTTCCGGTCGGGCATCCGGCCCGGGCGCAAACTGCCAGAACCAGGCCGCCAGCGATCCCGCTTCGCTAAGTAGCTCAATAGCGCGCTGCGCATTATTGATAGTGGAGAGGATTTTTGCCCGATTGCGCACAATGCTTTTGTCCGCCATCAGCCTGGTGACGTCGTCATCCGTGAACGCCGCGACCTGATAAAAGTCGAAGTCGGCAAAGGCGCGACGAAAGTTTTCGCGTTTGTTATAGATAAGCTGCCACGACATGCCTGAGTGAAAGCCTTCCAGGCAGACTTTTTCAAAAAGTCGCCGATCGTCCACCACCGGCCTGCCCCACTCATTATCATGGTAGTCCGGCATTGATGGCTGCCAGTAGCAGCACACCCGGCCATCCTCCGTCAGGGTCAGGCCCGCCTGTTTTAACGCGGCTTCATCGTGTTTCATTTTCTCTCCTGGGGAAGTGTCTGAATTACCGGCACGATCGCTCTTTCCTGATAAACGGTTGCGCCGCGGCGGTGCTATATCTGACATCAGCTGTAACAACCGCTTTTGGTGCAGCAGGGTAATCGACGCTATTTTTAGACCATCAGCGGCGAGAAGTCAGTCCCGCTACGTCATCCAACCGTGAAAAGGGAAAATTTTATGAGCAGCAATGAGTATCAGCCCGCTAAAGTCTGGTCAGAGAACAAAAATGCAGGCGGCACCTGGGGCAGCATTAACCGCCCGACCGCCGGTTCGCGCCACGAAGCGATCCTGCCCACCGGCAAGCACCCTTTGCAGCTTTATTCTATGGGTACGCCTAACGGCCAGAAGGTCACTATTCTGCTGGAAGAACTGCTGGCATTGAACGTTAACGATGCCGAGTATGACGCGCATCTGATCCGCATTGGCGACAGCGATCAGTTTTCCTCCGGTTTTGTCGACGTTAACCCGAACTCGAAAATCCCGGCGCTGCTGGACGTTTCTACCACGCCGCCAACCCGCGTCTTTGAGTCCGGCGCCATCCTGCTTTATCTGGCCGAGAAATATGGTCACTTCTTACCAAAGGATCCGGCGGGCCGTACCGAAACGCTGAACTGGTTGTTCTGGCTACAGGGCTCCGCGCCTTATCTGGGCGGCGGCTTCGGCCATTTTTATAACTACGCGCCGGTAAAAATCGAATACGCTATTGATCGCTTCACCATGGAAGCCAAGCGTCAGCTTGATTTGCTGGATCGCCAGCTGGCGGAAAACCGCTATATCGCCGGTGAAAACTATACCATCGCCGATATCGCTATCTGGCCATGGTATGGCGCACTGGTGCGCGGCGATCTTTATAACGCTGCCGAGTTCCTGGATGCAGGCTCGTATAAAAACCTGCAGCGCTGGGCCGATGAAATTGCACAGCGCCCTGCCGTCCAGCGTGGCCGCATCGTCAACCGCACCTGGGGCGAGCCTGCAGAACAGCTTCATGAGCGCCACGATGCCTCTGACTTTGAATTGCGTACCGAAGATAAACTGGCGAAATAGCGCTTATTATTGGCAAACAGGGCGTGACGGCCTGGCAGCCATCAGCAACGTGTCGGAGAAGGTGATGTCTGTTGCCCGCTTCAGGGCGAACAGAACATCCGGGCCTGATTTACGCTAAGTTTGATTTACCCCACAGCGCGGTCCTGATTCGGATCGCGCTTTTTTTATGCCTTACGTTTACCGTCCGCAACCGGCAGAAGACGCCCACCGGACAGTTTTTTTTGGCACAGCCCTTTAAAGTTACGTGACGCATAATAGCGCCGCCCTTTGGCTCCATCAGGCGTTGCCCTGTTAGCGTATCTGATGCCGTGGTAAGCCATACTGGCGCTATCCGGGTCATTATCATGGCAAGGCGGGGTTAGTTGACCAGCAAATCTTTTAGCCATAAACCAGCGGCTGCCGGGGGTAAAACGCTACTCGTCAGTAAAAGTCATATGATCAAACCGCGTGGCCCACTGCGCCAGCTCCCGGTGGATCACCCTGTTATCACCCTCGCTGCTGCGGTACTCAATTTTATTGGTTTCTGGCTTTTTCCAGGCGGCATAAAGCCTGCCATCAGGCTCAATCACCAAAGCGGAGGCCTGTTCCCTGTAAAGATGTTCCGGCCAGCCTTCAACAAAAATACCGCCTTCTGCCGTCAGGTGGGGTTCGCCTGTCCCCACGAAATTAATAATAAATTCCGCATAATGAGTCCCCAGAAGCGCCTGTAATTTTTCAGTGATTTGTTTGTTGGCAAAAATATTATCGACCGTATTGATGTCGTTATAGCGAGAAAGATCCCCGAATACGCTTTGCGACGAAGGGGTTGCCAGGACGAAACCAGGCATATTCAATAAAATTAATAAAAAAAAAGATTTTAACAATTTTAAATTCCCCCAAGAGCGCGAAAATTTTGCAGCCTGCAATATCGCTCACCGACTGCCGTCAGCCAGTATCAGTTATACTCTGGCGCCCGCTTAAACAGTTCTTCCGCCATCGTGGTGATGCGATCCCCTTCCGTAAGCCTGTCTCGCCACGCCTGCGGGATACCTGAATAGCCATACAGCGCCCCCGCCACCTGACCTGCTGTTGCTGCCACACTGTCGGCATCGTCCGCAAGATTAGCCGCCAGCAAAATGGCATCCCGAAAGTTATCCGTCTGCCAGACGGCCCATAATGCCGCCTCCAGGGTGTCAATAACATAGCCGCTTGAACGGATCTGGTCCCGACGCTTCTGCTTATATTCCCCCGCATTAATTAGCGCGGTTCTGGCATTGAACGGGCAGATGTGCGGCGATAAAGCCTCGTTTTTATCTGCACCGTTGAGCAATTTGTGCAGGATCAGCCCCAGTAACCGGCTGCAATCCAGCGATTCAAAAGCACCATGCGTGGCTCTGCCCTGCTGTTCCGCATCATTAAGCGTATGCAGTAGAGAGTGCCGCTGGAAAATAGCGGAAGGCGCCAGCCGGATGATCGCTGCGTTACCCGCGGTGCCGGGATCGGTATTGCCGAACCAGGCCAGCCCATGCAGAAGATGCTGTTCCAAAGCGTAACGTGTTGCGCTACCGATATCGAAACAGACCCCGGTCACGCTGTTTACGCCATAGCGATACCAGTTCACCATGCGATTGCGGAAGTCATTAAGATCCAGCCGATCCCGATAAAGGTAGGTTTCTGCCAGACACAGCGCCATGGTGGTATCGTCGGTCCAGTCACCCGCTCTTAAGTTAAAGGGCCCGCCGCCGACCATATCGTCAACAGCGTGCCGATCGCGTGGCTCAAATTCAAGCGTCGTGCCGACGGCATCGCCTGCTGCCAGACCGACCAGCGCGCCTTTAGCCCGATCGCGCAGCAACTCTCTTTCCTTCGCAGAGGAGGAAGCAGAGAGCCAGCCAGGTAATGGCTCACCGTTTAGCCAGGGGCGATAATCAGGCTGTAAACTGTCGGCGTTAATGTCTGCAATCGGGTAGCCAGATGGCAGATAAGCGGCATAATTGTTGCGGACGTAGTCGTTAAGAATATCGGTTTGGGCATGAAGATCGATCATAGTCAGACGGTTATTCCTGTTTGATACCATAGTGGCTATAAGCACAAGGTAACATTGTCCCTGTGCCATTTTCTGAATAGTGATTTATGAGCAAGGCGGTAGCCTGCTTACAGCCTTAATATGCTTAATCATCTTATACTTTGATCGTGCCTGCAGCTGGCGCGGCAGTATGTAACTTGCTGATCAAAAGAGTTTTTAACGAAAGACGCCTGCGTCTTGTGCCTTTTCTAAAAATAAATCCTGCAGATCGCCCTGAATCTCGCTGCCATCGTAGTTCACTACGAAATCACCGCTGATACCTTCAGGGAAAAAACTGCCGTCAAGCGTGCCTAAAACGATTGAGGCGCTGTCGGCTACCGCCAAATTTATAAAGCGCAATACGGCTTCTTTTTTATTCGCTTCTAATGCCGACAGCGCATTCCGTGCCTGCCCATAGACATCGCGTTTCCCATCAACTGGCCGAAGTAAAGCTTCCCGATAGCGCTGTGTGTTTTCAACTAACAGAGCATTAAAAAGGGCGTCAATGACGTGTTGGTTGGTATTCATGCTGCCTCCCGGGCCACCGTGAGCGATCTACAAGGCTAACGGTGGCCAGATATTGCCTTCAGGGATGCCGATCAAAGTCATCAGTTCGTTCCGCCATCATTTTAAGGTAGCAGCCTGAGCCGGCGATAGCTGCCAGCGAGCCGCCAGCTTCCTGAGAAGTAAAAGCGCCGCAGTTTTCATCCCTGAATTTAACCCACAGCCGCTGAGCACGGATAAAATTTTGCTTCACGTCTGTACTCATGCCAGCCAGATAGCGTTGATAATTAGCATTAAGCTGCCTGTCCTGATTATCACTCTCAACGGCGTTACAGGCTATGATAGCTGCGGTAACACCTTCAGACGCGTCCATACAATCACGCCAGGCTTTTCATATCTTCTGCGGCCGAACAGGAAAACGCCAGCAGCCAGGTACAGGCAATAAGCCAGAGAATTTTCAATTCTGATTATCCGATTTGAACACCATCATGATATGACTGATGCGGTTATTATCGATCTGAAAGGAAAGCCGTTTATCGTCGCTGTCATAGCTAAGCCAGCGTTGGTTGTCGCTGTTATCTACGGTACCCGGACCGTAAGCCGCAGTCAGCTGTGTCTCGCTGTCGCCTGTTTTAATTCCACGCCGGGTAGAGATATCAGGGGAGTTGAGATCTATCTGGGCAATAATATAGCTGTCGACGCTCCGATTGAGCCTGTCCCAAAAAAGATTGGCGCTGTATATCGAATAGCCTGAGTAATGATGCTGCCAGAACTTATAGCTGCTCTCGCCGAAAGGCACATCACCGACAAATTCACTCTTTTCTTCCTTGCCGCCAGCCTGCATGGTGCTGTTGTTCCATGCCTCACCCAACGTTATCTTCTGACCCCGGATGACAACGGTAAAATCAGCGGCTGATAAATCCTGCGCGTTTGCTGCCTGCCGGTTGTAGTCTGGCCCAACGCCTGTATGCGTGGCGGCCAGCCTGCTTTTATCAACCCAGCCGGTTACCTGTTGGTCATCAGCCATATACATTACCGAGGCGTAATTTTTGTACTCGAGATAGGTATAAACCTGTTGCCCCGGAATGATAAATGTTCCGCGCATCGCGCATCGACTCTCTGGCGCGGAGTAAAACTGGAGCCGCCCTTTGCCTGTCACTTTGTAGACGTTTTCTGTGCTGTCGGTGCTTATGCCTTCTTTATTGGCCAGTGCATCCAGATGGGTGCAAAAATCCTCTGCCTGAGCGGTACAGGCGAGCAGTAACAATATAGCCGGGGAAATTTTCATGGTGGAGATCTTAAAATGATAATGAATTCAGTTTTATTCATACGATTGGCAGGAACCCAGCGTAACCCAGACAACGCTTCAATGCTTGTTTATATTGCAGATATGTGGGGGATGTGACCATTGAAGAATCCTGCTCACCTGTATTGATCTCAAAATTTTTCAAGTAATTTATGTGCTTCGTACTGAAGCGTACCGCGCTGAGTGAAAGTAATCCCTTCGAAATTTACAGCCAGATGATAGTGGTGAATATAATATTACTGCAAATAGAGCCTTTTCACTTACGCGGCTCTGGTACAGCTTAACGGTGACTGACTGCGAGAGACTGGATTTAACACAAAATGCCCCTTCACGATGAGGATTGGTGAAGAGTGTATGATCCTGATAGAGGAAAGCTAACTGGCAGCCATAATAAAAAAGCCGAAGGGCTCGTTGAGCAAGTTAGTAGTGCATACTTCTTAACTCATCTCTTGTTTCCAAAATAATTATACCGAGCATTTTTCTCTTTACCCTCGCCTCCATCACCCCAGTAACAATCATTTTTGTATGCTCTACTAACGCAGCATCTATGGGGAAGACAGTCCATTGATTTTATCATCAGCGGTTTTTTTAGATTGAAAATAACGTTCTACGGCAGTCTAATAACAACCATCCAATTCAAGTCCAAGTTTATAAAAATTAGACAGAAAGTCAAAACCATCTGAAGTTCGGTAAAAAAAATGTCACTCATAATTATATTACTCTTGGAACCCCTGGAAATCTATTACCATAAACCTCACCAGAAGAAAGGCACCCGAATATTTCCTCTAATTTCAGAATATTATTTTCAATTTTACCTTCTGGAGAGTGCCCTTGAAAATTTTCCATTGCTGATATGGTTAACCTCAGCTCGATTAAGATATCTTTAAGAATATAATCCTCATCTTTTAACTGGGAAGTTAAAATAATAACATAACTTAAAAGATCTTCGTATTTCTCCTGAAGAAAAACATTCTCAAGTGTCAAAGGATAGGCAAAATCAGTAGACTTACCTCTAAGATTTTGCAATAATTCATTTTGATTAATCATCATAAAAATCCTGTTATGACCGATTCTGGAATTTCCTGGAAGATAGTTAATTTTGTGCCCAAATTGAATGATAATAAGGTGGCCCCTCTTCACCCATTACTCTTAGCGTATGCTCTGATTATATTTTCTGCCTGAGTCCGGATTCTATTGATCGCTTTGTCTTGGATGAATTTATCTAAAACAACTCCGGCGCATCCTCTCGCATCAGAGGACAATAAACTCGATTACTTTCTTTTGTACAGTTACTGTATAAAGGCCTGGTCCCAGCAGACCGGTCCAAAGCTGCAGTTGGTTCACATTAGTAACGTCATTACTGCACAACTACTGCACGTTAAAGGCGGAGTTAGTAGTTAAGGGCGACGTAGGCTAGCAATATTTGACAGCTATTTTCTATTATTTCTAACAGCAGTAGATAGAGATAGCTGCGCATTGTTGGGCAGCGTTAAGGAGAAACGTAAAACCATATGCAGGCTGGACAGTAAATAACGAAAATACTGGCGTTCTTTTTTTAAACGTAAAAAAACGGAGAAATTATTAAAATTGCATCCGGCTAAAAATTATTTAAAAATCAACCTTTAAGCATCTAGAATATTAGACTGCAATAGAGGCTCTATATCGTGTATTTTCTTATCAAATCTTTCTAAATGAAAAGTGGGTATTGGATAATCACTATCGCTTTGAGAAACCGCTTTTTTTATATAGAGTTTCATAAGAACATAATCACCAATACCATTTATTTCAATAAGTGGCCAATCTTTATTTTTACAATCATTCCAATTCCGCAGTTCATTACCAGGAATAACGCTATATTTTTTTTGTAAATTTCTAAAATTATAGAATCCATAATAACCAGTATATTCCCCCATCAAAACGACTATATCTTTAAGGTTGCTGGAGTTAATATAATATACCCATGGCGTATGCCCCCAACTCAGAATCATCAATCCTTTATCAAAGAGTTCATTAGCTATTTCAGTCGTAGTAAACTCTTCAATAAGATCGTTGGAACTACTTTTTTGGGAAACAAACGCGTCAAATTCATCAATGTCAATAATTGCGAACCCTAAAGCCCCATATGCATCAAAAACTTGCATTTTATTGCATCCAGTTAAAATGCTATTTCGCTCGATAATGATAAAATATAAATTTAATATCTTTGAAAATTCAACATAATCTATTTTAGATTCGGGGATAGGGCCTTTGGCAACATAAGGTACATCAATTGAGCTAAAAACAAGCAGTTTCTTCTCACTAGAAACCGCCATGGAAAATACTTCATCGTAATGATGATTTATTTTATTGTCATTCGTTTTTAAACTAAATATAAAATCAGAATATACCTTCTCTTCTAAAAGAAATAAGAGATCTTCTTTTATAGAGGAAAAGCTTTGATCTATATCGCTCACTTGCTCAACATTAATAATAACCTTACCTTTAAAGTTTTTTGGAAATAATGGCTTTAAATCAAAACTTCTATTATCAACTTTAAAAATTGCCTCGCTAATTGAAAGCACGTTGTCTACTGCGTAAGTTTTTTTATTTTTCATTATTTCCCTCCACATCTTATCTTTTTAGCCCAGTCTTTTGTGACGTCCCAAGCTTGAGCCGCCGTCACATTTTTTGCCAGAAGCTGTCCTTTTTTCCCAGAATTGGTAATTAAATGAACATCACCTCGAATGTTTTTTAATTCGGGATTATTATAATGTTTTTCGAGAGAATTTAACCATTCTTCTTTTGTTAGGCCAGACTTTATCACAGCAGTTGGTTTCACTAACGGTTTCGTATTTGTTCCAATCCCATTGTAGCCATGCATTGCACTGTGCTCTATATTCGACCATTGGGATTCGTCCCAATACATAGCTGGTACATTCGTCTGAGCATTAAATGGCGTAATCTCCAAATGAGTTGCTACTTCATGCGGAACCATATGATGCCCTTGATTTACTGGATTACTCAATGGTATTAATCCAAGTGGATCAATTGTTGTTAAAGGATCGCCCACATAACCATAAGTATTAATCCCACCCGCCAACCCTATCGGGTCAACCTGGGTAAACCGCCCACACACCGGATCGTAATACCGGAACAGATTGTAGTGCAGCCCGCTTTCACGATCCAGGTACTGCCCCTGGAAACGAAGGTTCTGCTGCACGGCCTGGAAGCCGGTCACGCTTTCGCGCTCCGTTTCGCCGCAGGTGGAGAAGCGGCCGCGCCACACCACCTCGCCATGCTCGTCGGTCATCCGTTCGGGCAGGCCATTTAGCCCGGTGTGATACCAGAAAATATCCGACTGTTCGCCGATGCTGCCTACAATGTTATTCGTATACTCTGGCGGCCATTAATATATCCGCGAACACGCTCCAGTTGGTATCTTTAGGAAAAGGCTGGTTAGTATTTTCATAATAACCATCCATATCTTCTATCCAGGACGCTATCGCTTCCAGATAAGTTGAGAGGTCTTTATTCTCCCACTCATCCGGGTTCTCCTTGATATTTTTAGCTAAACCGGATATTAACTTAACAAGTTCTTCTTTAGTTTTAACAGGATGTAAATCTTCTAACATATTAACCACCTATAAATTCTTTAACACCATCGCCCATTTTAAGAATAATAAGTTTACCACCAGTTCTAGTGGTCCTTTTCCACATTTTCCCAGATATTTCTTTTGGCATTGCCCATTGAACTGGTGTTTTTTTCTAATCCAGATAATTTAAACGCAGCTAATCCTCTATAATCTAACGTCCATATTTTCCCGCAGCGTCTTCTCATACTTTTATTGGCGGTAGACCAGTAGCTTTTAATGTCCCATTTCTCAATGCAGCTACGTTATCGAGAACGGTATGTTCGCTTGTTTGACTTCGAATAGAGTTTTGCATGAAGTGAATATCGTCAGGATTTTTATGCGTAGTCCCACACTTACTCAACCCAGCGGGTCGAGCCAGTTCAGCGGGTTAGCCGCGTAGGCGTATAAACTGATTCCCCCAGCCAGCCCTATCGGGTCAACCTGGGTAAACCGTCCACCTACCGGATCATAATACTGGAATAAATTGTAATGAAGGCCCGTCTCCCTGTCCAGGTACTGTCCCTGAAAACGGAGGTTCTGCTGCACTGCCTGGAAACCTTTCACGCTTTCGCGCTCCGTTTTGCCCCAAGTCGAGAAGCGCCCGCGCCGTACCACCTCGCCGTGCTCGTCGGCCATCCGTTCCGGCAGGCCGTTCAGTTCGGTGTGATACCAGAAAATATCCGACTGTCCGCCGATGCTGTCTACACGCGCCAGCGGTTCCCAGCTGTTTTCGCCGTAGATGTACTGCGTGTTACGGCCTTACCTTAAACTATTCATCAAATTTTTTAGAAATTGGTATGTATTTCAATACCCGCCTCAGCGTTAATAACTAAAATTATAATAAATTCAATGCAATTCATTCCTCCTCTTTATGCAACGGATATTTCTGCCAACCATATTTTTCAATATCGTCTCCATTAGCCTCAGTAGCTTCAAAATTTTGAACCAACGTTAGAAAGCTTTCATTATCATCATCAACTTCATCCGGATTTAGCCATCCTCTTTCACACTCTTCACAATGAAGATATAAATTGTTATCTGTGATATTTTTTAAGACAAACAGTCTTCCTTGCTGACAAAAAGAAAAAATTACATACCAGTAATTAAAAATTTCACCCACTTAATTTACAAAACATCCTGTAATTAATTTATAAAAAATGACAGTTTTTTACGCCCTGTTCTCTATCTTATAGACGCCTTAACTAGCCCATCAAATTTACTCTCTTTTGATTTCTGACGTGTTTGCATAAGAATTCATCCAAGCATTTTTTTCCGTCACCATCACCCCAATAATTATCATTCTTTGTATGCTCTGTTATTTCAGCATCGCCTGTTGACAATAAATTTCTTTTATACCTTTGCTCTGATAAAACTTGGCAAATACAGCCTCTCTCATTACATCATCTTTAATACACTCCCAGCTCTCTACTAAAGTATAGCTTCTGTTTCTACCAATCAAAGCAGCCTCCATCGGAGATACAACCGAGCGAATTTTATCTTTAACATTCTCATTAAGAAACTTTCTAGATTGAAAATAATGCTCAGAAGTTAACCACATCTTATCGTCTAGCTCAAAAGGATGTTTTGAAAAGTTGGAAAAGTACCCAAAGCAGTCATTGACTTTATAAAACTTAATAACTGGCATTATACGATACGCCCAATAACCGGCTTGACGTCTTCAGGTGTTTTACCTGACAACAACAGATTGAATTTTGATTCAATCTCCTCTGCCATTGAATTTAAATCATATTTTTTTATATTATGAGATTCTGAAGATACACCTTCAGCAGTTAAGCAAATTTCACTTAGTAACCTTTTAGGAATTAAGTCCTCATGTTTAAAAACCCTTGTTATTTCATCTAAAGTTAACAATAGTTGTTTATAGGCATTTATATCGACGTTCCCACCCATCTTTATAGGATAAAGGAATTTACTGACATTTTCTTTGAGTGAATCTAGTGCATTATTTTTATCTATAAACATATTATAACACCTTAATAGCTGATAATGGGATTTCATGGAGCACAGTAACTTCCTGAGCCCAAATAGAGCGATGATAGGGTAAGCCTTCAATGCCAGTTGTCCTTGGAACATGCTCCCATACCTGTACTTTTAGAGAAATTACTTTATCTAAATCTATTTAGACGATTCCGAAGCCACTATTATATGCTTTTGCTATAACTGCCAGCGATCGCCGTTTGGATTGATTAACGCCGTCATCCGTCCAAAGCGATCGTACTGATAGCGGGTAATGTGCCCTGCCGGAATCGATAGCAGGGATATTACCAAGGCG
>Ga0157358_1000712_pt1 | contig 14153 bp, 10 predicted proteins | sample AttcapACBM2_FD_111484 | JGI IMG/M metagenome (GOLD analysis project Ga0157358, IMG submission 111484) | Fungus gardens microbial communities from leaf cutter ant in Botucatu, State of São Paulo, Brazil - Atta capiguara ACBM2 | ecosystem: Host-associated > Fungi > Mycelium > Unclassified ...
AAGACTATATACAATCTATATAGTAGCTTCAAACACTATCCTTTTCAGTAATTGCAATGTCCAGAACACTTCCAACCCATATAAAAGCTCCTCTTATTTTAGAACTATGTTTACTCTGAACTTCAATATCATATTGAATCTCCATTGAAATCACCAACTAATCTTCAAAAAAGTATACAAAAGATTACTTACTCACAAAAACTTGGTTCTAGTAAAAGAGGACTAGTTTTTGTTACTAATATTAGTAATAGGTTACTATTGGTAAAAGGTCTTCAATGCAAGTTCTATTGTATGAATGATAGAGTATATGTATCTTCAAGTGGTAGTGACGAAAAAAGAATGTTGGGAAAAGAGTTAAAAATTTCAATGGAGTGCATATTTAATCTGCAAAGTAATATTATAAAAAGATAGAGGGAAGATGCTGATGAAAAGAACAAAATACTTATATCAACAACTGCCTTTTTTACAGGAAATGATTATCCTGAAGTTCAGGTTGTGATCCTAGCTATAAAACCATTTGATATAAGTACTGCTTTTTAAGAAATGGGAAGAGTTGGAAGAAATAGCAAGTTAGCTAAGTGCTATATCATTTCAGCTATGAAAATTTTATCTTGTCATTCTATTGATGGTTTCTGGAATTTAAAGGGCTGCAAAGCAATGTATAATATATTTTGGACATCAATATTTCTGACTTTGCTTTACATATTATATTGATGAAAGCAAAGATATTACATAATCTACAAAATCAGATATACAGTCAGTATCAAGATAAAGTCCAGCTAGATCTTCAGATTGTAGAAATGTCAAATCAGCTATATATTAGAATTACTGATCAAACTTTACTTGTCCAATTCACAAAACAATATCTTTAATCCATATCAACTACACTGTTATGACTTAAGACACAAGTGTTATGGTCAAAAGTAAAATCTTAAATTGGATTAATCACAAGAAAACTTGATAGAGAACTCTGTACAGGATTGTCTACCTTATATATTATACATGAATAGTCTATGTTCTACTACTTTAGCCTATCTTAAATAACTGTATAATATCATTATTCTAGGATATTTCACCATATTCTATTGCCATCACATGACAGTTGTGACCATGATGTGACATTAAATCCTAACCCTAAATAAAAGAGGCACAAAATAAAAATAAAAATAAAAAATAAAATAAAGTCCATTATTTACAACTCTAATATACATACTCTATTGCTTAAACATATATCTAGCAGAAAACTAAATGTCTTCAACCTATACAAAATCATTCATTAACCCATGTATTTACATTCATATCATTTCCAATAATTGCCAATATATCACCTATAAAGACCTTTGATAATTTGTTTTCAGAAAAACATAAAGGCCCTAAAAAATTCTTTGTAGAGCAGGCCAGACTTGCTAAAAAGTAAAAGGTTGTGATTGAGTTTAAAAGAGAGGACTATGTGATGAGTTTGAGAAGAGCATTAGATACAATTAATGGTAAGTGCACTATGTATATAGTAGATAAACACTCTATCATAAGTGGATAAGATTATATGGCCAACAGGTGTACTTATCTTGATTTTGGCTGATTTCTGCAATAGAAGAAAAATATACACTATACCACTTATATTCATAGCCCAATATATGCTTGCTGTCATGTCCCACAAATTGATAATAACCTATATAAATAGATCTTACAGAAAGCATCAGCATTTTATTATTATTTTTATTCTGATACTCTAGGGTTAAAAGAACTAGTAATTCTATTCTTCAGACTGAAAAGAGCTGAAACTTCTGTGCTCTGGAAAATTTCATTAGCTGTTTTCCAAGACAATATAATATTAGGAAATATTCATAAAGGTAGGAAATATTTATAAAGGTATAATATAGCTCAATAATAATTATTCAAGAGATTTGCTATCTATTAAGCAAGTTTGATTATAGTAAATTATATATTAGAATATGAGCTAATCATCAAATATATCAGAGTATCACAAACCTCATTTAGCCTGTATCTCCACAACCAGTTTTATTTTCTTTGCTTTTATATTTTTTCCTTTATTTTATTTTTAGATTTTATTTTACTTTTATGTATTTTAAGCTTAGACAAAGATATTATGTAACATCACCATGTGACTGTCACACAATTTATAGAAAGTGACACATGTTATAGTCACAGTCACACAATCATGTGATATAGAAAAGAACATAAAAGGTTCTAAAACAAATAATATTATATGATATAGCAACAACATGTTAGTCTTATGGAAAGTAAATATACTTTAGAGTAGGTTAGTTTGTAATATATACATAGACTAGTCTATAGTATATAAGATAAACTATCTTGTACTCAGAACTTTATTGAGTTCTTTTGTGTTACTTAATACAAAAGTTGTCTTTTGTTTTTACTCAAGGACTTAAGTTATAACATAATCAACTTCATTTAACCAAATCATTCTAGACAGTGGATTATTAGCAAATCTATATCTATCTTGGTATATTTTGTATAATTCCTAACAAGTATTTTCATGCCTATTATATACTATATTAGGGTTAGGAAACCTTTTCCTTGGTTGTTACAAAGGGTGACACAGAATGTTAGTAGGGTATTCTCATTCCATATGGATGTTACTTTCTCTCAAAGATATCTGAGTTTAATATGTAAATTTTCTCAATTTGAAACTCTAGAGTATTTATAGAGCAGGTCACAGAGATTCATCAGTGTTAGCATCATCATCAACCTCTTCTACCTTTACTGAGGGCTATTTAGATATTAGAGGAAATGAGAAAGATGAAAAATTATAAGAAAGTAAAAAAGAGAAAGAATGAGAAAAAAATTATTTTAAATAGAAGAAATATATATGGGTGGGATGGATACTAGAGCAGGTCCATCTTTATCAGAAGGTTTAGGTGCTAATAACTTCATTTTTAGACTTATCTTGTCTAATAACTTATTGTATAATTTATGCTCTTTTGCATGAGAGTTAGTGTATTTAGAAAAGAATTTTTCATTGAAGATAGCATATATCAAGTGGAAAATGACATTTTATTGTATATAGTATATAAATTTATAGCCATTATTCTCATACCAAATGAATATTATCAGCTCAGAATGCAGAATAAGTTTATTAGTACAAAATTCATTAGGAAAAAACATATCATATATGCTTTACAACCAAAGACATAAAAGTGTGATGTTTCTAGGCTTGTTGCCCAAGAAGATTTCAAATCTCCTAAGGTGTTTTCTATTTGAGATGCCTAACAGGTATGCAATTATATATATGAGTTGTAGCTGCAATAGCAAATACTTATTATGAATCTGGTAGACATGCTTCAAGTTACATAAACTACATCTTTTCAAGTAATAGGCAGTTCAATCATTTAGTACAATCATTTTGTTGGTGTATATAAGAGGTACTATGTCAGATATGTGAAGCTTGGATGCTAGCTTTTTTATTTAAATTCTCTTTTCTTTTTCTTTTTCTGGATCTAGGGTTAGGGTTGGAGTGATGTCAATATTACACTGTCACACATCAGTCACATCATATAACACTGTCACAGTAATGGTCACAAGTCACAAAGTCACAAAGAAGAGTATAAAAGGTTTTGAAAAGATAATATCATACAATATATATTACACATATTGATTTTAAGACAAACACATGATTATTTAGGGTAGGCTAGATAAGTAGTAGCATGGACCATTGTAATTCAGTACATAAGGTAGATGATCCTGTACAGAGTTCTCTATTGAGTTTTCTTATGTTAACCTAATACAAGGTTCATTCACTTGACTAACTCTAAAGTCTTGAGTTTGTAACATACTGGTTGTAAGATAACCTACTACTTTATCAAAATTTGAGTTACCAATACTGGTGATGTCTGTAGTCAACCATGTGGATTTCTTCTTCATTAAAACTCAAGTCTTAACCTTACTAGACCTCTGTTCTATATCATTTCTATGATTGTAATAATCTACTCTTTTCTGCTATTACCCAATGATCTTCTACTATCCCACAATGTTTGAAGTCTCTTCATTAGGGTTCCTGACCATCTAGTCCCATTATTCTATAGTTATGTTAGTAAATATTCTATCTAATATCTCATTTAATTAGAATAAACTTCTAGATATTTAAGATAGCTATAGTCTCTGGGAAACTTTGTTCTATTCTCTTAGGATTCTCTAGAGGTGAATCATTTACTTAGTAACTGTGAGCAATATAACTTAGGATTCCCTAAAGATTATAAATAACTAGCTACTAAACTACTTATGTTTGATATTTAGCTAGTACTATATATATACTTTATACTGTAGTCTTGATAATATTCTCTTTTCAAAATATCAGAGTTGTGAACAACAGACTTGGTTTTATTTTATTTTATTTCTCTTTTTACTTTTATTTCTATTTTAAACTTAAATTATAAAGTATAATGTGATATTATATATGACTAATGCATGACAAGTGTTATAGTATAATCACATATGTCACAGTCACATAATCATATGACACAAATAAGGGCATACAAAGTTCTGGAATAGATAATATCATTTAATATTAGAGTTAAAAATAGTAGACTTTATTTTTTTTATTCTTTCTCATTTTTATTTTCTTATTTTAAACTTAGAGTTAGAGGTTCATATGTGACTGTCACATATCAGTCATACAAAGAATGTAAAAGGTTTTAAGACAATGATGTTATATAGTATATTTACTACTATATATTAATCTTATAGATAATATATGATCTTTAGGGTAGGTTAGAATTAGTCTCATATAAACCAACTAGCTAGTATATATAAAGTAGACACTTTGTACTAAGAACTCTATCAAGTTCTCTTGTATAAACATCATACAAAATTATTCTTTTGCTTTTACTTTTGAGCTTAAGTTCTAATATAGAGTATATTTATAATATATTAATCTTGTGTAATATATATAGTCCTTAGAGTAGGTTAGTAGTAGTCCTATACAAACCATTAGTCTAGTATATACAAAGATAGATACTCTGTACTAAGAACTCTATTAAGTTTTCTTAATATAAAAGTGTGTTTTTTATCTTAACTATAAACTCTACATATTCCTATGGACTTTGTTTAGTTGCTCTAATACTAGTCTCATGAATAATCTCTTGTTATCTTAGAAAGAATTGTAGTTCTGATGTTATAAATTCTTTCTCATTATCAGTATATAATATTTTTATAGGATGAGAAGTGATATTTGACTATATTCAGAAAATTGATTTTATTACTTCTGCAGCTTCAGATTTTTTGCATAGGAAGATAATGTTGCAATAGAAGGAATAGTCATCAAATAACATAATCACCTACTTGTACTTAGAATGAGACAAGATGAAAAGCTCAAAAAAATCTAAGTGAATTAATTCAAAAGGCTTATTAGAATAAATAGGGTTCTCAGAGAAAATATAATATATTAGTGTCAGAGGTGAAGACAGTAGACTTAGTTGCTTTTATTTTTATTTCTTATTTTTATTTCTTATTTTTATTTTTATTTTTATTTTTACTTTTATTTTATAACTTGGATTAGTATTTAGTATGATATAATATAATATAGAGAAGGATGTAGAAGATTCTAGAACAATGATATTATAACAGGATTGTTATCATATGTTTTTCAGAGTTGTGAATGATAAACTTGACTTTATTTTATTTTATTGCTCTTTTATTTTTATTTTTCATTTTCTCTTTTATTATTTTGGACTTAGGCAAAGGAGTGTGATGTGACATCATGTATAAAGGTCACATGTCACACAATTATGTAACACAAAGAATGTTGTAAAAAGTTTTGGAATAAATAATATCATATAGTATAATAATAACATGTTAGCCTTATAACAAGCATATAAACTTTAGAATAGGTTAGTTGTAGTATGCACACAGACTATAGTCTATAGTATATAAGGTAGACTATCTTGTACTTGGAACTCTATCAAGATCTCTTATATTACTCAATACAAGAGTTGTTTTTTATTATTACTTAGAAACTTAAGTTATAATATTAGCTTTATATAAAATATATGGTCTTTAAGATAAGTTGGTTGTAGTTGTGTACATACTACTAAAATAGCATATATAAGGTAAATATCCTATATCCTACCCAAGAATCTTTTTCTAACTAAACTTTTAGTCTTAATATTACAACTTAAGTTTTAAAGTATGAAAATAAAAGAAGAACCTTGTATTAGGCTAATATAAGAGAATTCAATAGAGTTCCAAGTACAAAGTGTCTACCTTATATACACTTGACTAATAATCTATGCTACACTAAACCTAGCCTACCCTAAAGAATATATATATTATATATTATTGATATATGATATAATATTATTTTTCTAGAACTTTCTATATATTTTTGTAACATGTAATCATGTGACTATGACTTGTGACAATATCAGATATGTGACATCATACTAATCCTAATCTCAAGTTCTAAATAAGAAAATAAAAAGAAAAGAAATAAGATTAGTATATCTCACCAAGAATGTAACTATATCAGATATATTTCTATATTAGGAAATAAATATTTTTTGTATTTTCAATATTGTCAAGGATATAATGTATAACTTTGTTAAATATATATCCAAAAGAACAATATAAAGTCTCAAAGTCCAGATATTTCAGCACACTTTTTTTCCTCTTACCATTATCTTGCATGGTAGTGCCTATTGGAAATATAGCAAATAAATTCTTTTTTCCTTCTACTTTCAGCTCTTTTACAATATCTAACTCTCAAGCTTCATCACTACCAACCTTATCTTCTTCAATCCACATGGGGATGGATATTCCTAAAGAACAAGCACCTACAAATGATATCGAGATAAGAGAGAGAACCCCTACTTCTGCTATAAACCTTTCCAGAGAATCCTTGATAGTGTCTTCTAGTTGGGCAACTCCATACTATGATAGAATGGACAATAGGAGGGATTGCGATTCAGTACTCAGAGACAAGTCTTCTGAACTGTCCTATGAGACAGAGCAGAAGAAGGCATTTCATTTCAGCAAGGTATTTGAAACTACAGGTAACATAAGGCCACAAGATGAATACAACGAGGCCTCACATCACAACCCTGAATGTGTTCTCAATAAGAATCAAATCAACCAGTTTCCTTGTGTCAAGGCTCCACAAGATGATAACAATGATGTTATCAATATTCAGCTCCTCTATGATCCAAACTCTCCCACTGAACTGGACTTATGGAGCGGTAATTTCCACCCAATTTCTCTTTATAGTTCTATTAAGCAAATAGTATCTGACTACAAGAGTATCAAAGATTCTCTAAACTTCATGGCCAGATACATCAAGAACAAGAAGGTTAATGCTTCAAAAACTAATGATTTATCAGACTTTGACAGTATAGAAGATTCCATCTGAAATTTCATCTTATCTGTGTATAGCTCTAACTGGGACTCACTTTTCACTGATAACAAATCCAATACTCTTAGGGCAAAAATTTCGTCTAAGTTTGCTCTGAGAATCCCCCTACCTACCAATAGAAATAATAAGGAAACATCCAAACCCATCCCAGTCACAATAGAAAAGGTCCCCCTGCCACCCCCTCTCCCAGCATAATCAAAAAGAGAGGTCAACGTCATTTCTATGTACTTTCAGAACAGCAAATCTTCGGGTGAAGCCAAGAAACCAACAATATTGTATGCCCAGGCCTCTAATCCTATGGCAAACACATTAGAAGTCCTCAAAATCAAGGAAGCATTTCCAGCCCTCAATGCCAAAAAGATCGATCAAGTAAACAACATCATCAAGGGCAACCTCCCAAGCCTAAGCCATATATTCAAATGACAACCAAGGGTCCCTCTAGAAAACAAGTCATCATTCCTATGAGTGGTGACAACAATTGCGCTTTCATGAAGAACTCATCCCTTTATGTTGTTAACATCAACAGGCATTTGAAAAATGCCAAATCCGAAGTTCTTGTTGACTACATTTGATCCAACCCCTTAGGTATTACCATCATCACCAACAAAGTCTCTCAACAATCAGACCTGCAAATCGTTGACCAATATGTCAAGAACTCTAATAACATCAATGCTCTCCAGGTTGAGGAATCTCACCTCCCTCAATCTAAATCATATCTCAAAATCATTGGCATACCTTTCTTCCTTCATGGAAATGCTCAAGATTGTCTTATGTCAAGCAACATCGAAATGATACTAAAACAAAACCAAATCTTCAATAACATTACCTTAGTGTTAAGGCCAAGAGTAGTTAAGGTATCTCCTAAATCTTGCATGGCTATTGTCTGGATAGATATATGGAACATACAAAGTAGCAGCAATGCCAAAATGCTTATCAACAGGTGCTTCAATGTTGGTAGGTACATCATGACCATTCATGGAGCAAACATGAACCCAGGCATCCCTCAATGCAAGAATTGTTGGAAGTGGGGCCACACAACCTTTTTATGCAGGATTCAGGGCTCTAAATGTGTCAAATACAACGGCCCTTACAAATCCAAAAACTAGCACGAATTTGGGTGATGTTGCAAGGTGAATGAGAAGACAAACCCACCTCACCTCAAAACAAAGAAGGGCAAACCTTGCCTGCATACCTTCAAATGCTCTAATTGTTGGGGGGACCACCAAGCCGACTCCAACCAATGCCTCTTCTGGAGACATTGTTTCAACAGAGAGTGGCAGCAGAAGAAATATGCTGAGATCCATGAAAACAGGATCAAGTCTATTTGCTCTTCGGAGAGTGGTGAGCAACAACTATGATTTTATGAAACCTCAGGATATTTTCTCAAAACATTTGCAAGAATTATCTCGTTGTTAACACCATTCTCAAGTCCCAATCACACTTCGACATTGTCCTCATCCAAGAACCTTCTTGGTATTTTATTCACAAAGTCCCCAGCTCATTGAACAGTGAAGGAGAAGACTTTATAGGAACTGTTCATCATCCTAACTGGTTGTTGTTCACCTGTCTCTCCAAGAATGGATCAAATCCCCCCAGAGTTTCAGCATATATTAACATTCACCTTTCTTCTCTATGCTTTTCTTTATGATCTGACATTATTAATCACACAGACATTCTTCTCCTTTCATTTATCAACACTCATGTAACATATTTCATCATAAATGTTTACTCCGACTCTTTCCATTCAGCCTTAAAGTATCTTAAGAATACTGAGGTCAATATTGATAATGTTCTTGTCATGACAGGCGACTTCAACATCAGGGATAATCTATGGGATATTTCTTTCCCCCATCATTCCTCCATTAGCAATGACCTTTTGATTATTGCAGACTCTTTTAACCTGACCCTCTCGTCCCCAACTAACCCTTGCCCCACCAGATATTCTGATACTGAAGGTGTATCTAACTCAGTCCTCGACCTCATGTTCCTCCAATATGGGTCAAATGAAATCAATCAACACTATATCCACCTGGACTGGCATCTCTCGTTGGACCATGCTCTCTTGTCCATCTCCATACCTATTATGGATGAAGTCATTAACACCTCAAAACTATCAATTTAACCAAATAGCGAACAAGAAACTACTTTTGTCAAAGAGTTGACTTTGATCTTTAAGAATCTTGACACATCCAATATCACTGACAAGGTCTACTTCAAAAACAGTCAACCACCTCAATTCACTTATAGACCAAGCTTGGAACAAAAATGCAAAACGATCAAGATTAACAAAACATTCCAAACAGTGGTAGAACAAAGAGTGTAGCAAATCCCTCAACATATACAGGATGACAAGAAGTCTTGAGGACTGGAAGAAATTCAAGAAAGTCATTAAAAACACCAAGAGATCCTTTTTTGACTTGAAAATTCAAGATGTCATGAACAAAAGCCATAGGCCATGGGAGTTGATTAATTGGATCAACAAATGCAAGTTGCCTGCTGTTGAGGCCATCAAGTATGATAACCAACTGTACCTTATCCCAGAAAGTTTATGGGAAGCCCTCCATGCTACCTTCAACACTGTGCTTCATTGTTAGGTCGATACCAATATCCTTGATGAAATAGGAGGCAAGACTACCTCTGCATGGGTACTATTCTCTAAGAAAGAGTTCAGATGAGCTTTAATCAAGTGCAATAACTAGTCAGCACCTGGTCCTAACAAGTTCATGTGGCAATATCTCAAATCCATTCTCAAGCAAGATGTCTGCCTCAACAACTTCATCAACATAGCTGATGCATGCATTAATCTTGAACATTGGCCTAACCATTTCAAACACTCCTCCACAATGATTATACCCAAGCCAAACAAATTAGCTTATGATCATCCCAAGTCTTTTCAACCAATAGTACTCCTCAATACTCTTGACAAACTTATTGAGAAGGTTATTGCTGAAAGACTCCAGTTTCATGTTGTGAGGAATAATTTCATTTATCCCATTCAATTAGGCAGCCTTAAGTTTAAGTCCACCACTGATGTCAGAATCGCTCTCATGCATATAATTCGATCAGGATGGGTCAAGAACAAGACCACGAGTACCCTAGCATTTGACATCATGCAATTCTTCCCCTTCCTCAACTATCGTCTTCTTACTCTCACTCTCAAGAAAGCAGGCTTCGATCCACAAGTCATATCATTCTTTGCAGACTATCTGGTCAGAAGAAAAACAAATTATGTGTGGAACAATCTTTCCTCCCCTATGTATGAAGTTAATGTGGGAGTTGGCCAAGAGTCTGCTCTCTCTCCTATTTTGTCTGCTCTTTACCTTTCTCCTTTTCTATACATTTTAGAAAATTGTTTAAAAATCCTTAACATTCCTGTTTCACTCATCTCTTTCGTAAACAATGGTCTCATCATTGCACAGAACAAATCTATTGACATCTTGAACTCACATCTCTTTTGTAGTTACAATGTATTATCTAGTCTTCTTGCCAAGTTTGGACTTATCATCGAACATTCAAAAACTGAAATCTTCTATTTCAACAGATCTCATGAAATGTTCAATCCCCTGCCTCTCAACCTCTTGTCAATCAGAGGACCCATTCTCCATCCCAAAAACTCATGGAAATATTTGGGGTTTATCTTCGACCAGAAGCTTATGTTCCACCAACATGTTGACTTCTACTCGAACAAAGCAATCTCTACAGTCAAGTATATGAGACTTCTCAGGAACTCATCATGAGAAATCAACCTGACTCAAAAACGCCTCCTATACAGATGCTGCATTTTACCCATCACTCTATATGGATTCCAGCTATGGTTCTATAATAAAGCCCCATTATCATACCTTATAAAAGTCCTCAGAAAAATGCAGAGAAGAGCTGCCATCTGAATACTGGGGGCTTTCAAAACTTCACCTACAGATGGTCTAGAAGCTATCGCTGGACTTATTCCCATCAAATTTCATCTCCAAAAGCTCGCAAGCAGGTCTTAATTACACACTGCTGCCCTTCCAGAGAATCATCTTATCAGAACTCTCATGGATGATCCCCTAAATTTGCACATCAAGCCTTCCCCCCACTCCATCAATACGCTCACTGAATGCCAGAAATCTATTACCAAAGATCATCTCATCGATTCAAACAATAATTGTTTGGAATATTTCCATTCTTTTCTCCTCTCAACCTGGAACTTATCCCAGGTTCTAGAATAGTTGATGTCTTTTCAGATTGATTTTCATTCAATGTAGCCAATAAGGAGAAAAATGATAAATTGTGCTTTCAACAACTTGACAATATAACTCTACAATCATCCTCTTTACCTCACACAGCAATTGTTGTAACTGATGCTAGCATCAAAAACAACATTGCCACATCAGTCTCTCAAATTCACATTCATAATCACCCTTTGATCAAGATGGTTCATCATGCAGCCTTCATCACCAGTACAAAAGCTGAACTCTTCGCCATTAGATGCAACATTAACCAGGCATGCAGCAAAGAGAATATTTCCAAAATCATCGTTGCTACCGACTCCATTCATGCAGCTAAGAAATTATTTGACAATAAGTCCAACCCATATCAAATCCATACGACAGCCATTCTTCATGAACTTCAACAATTCTTCTCCACTTGACAAGAAAATTCTATTGAATTCTGGGAATGTCCAAGTCGTCTTAATTGGAGACTCCACTGGTCAGTTAACAAAGAGTCGAAGTTGTTCAACCCTCAACCTTTATTCCCGGGCAAAATATCTTGGGATTACTGCAAGAAATCTGATAGTGACAACATCATCAATCAATGGAAAATGACTTTCCAAGCATCAGATGGAAAAGGTAGAAACTTTCTCAATCTTGTTGATGACAACTATGAAATCATCGAACCATCCTACATCAAAGGAGGTCCCTGGCTCCAAGCCTTTGGTCTCTCTAATTCATTATGTGCTCGTGCTACAAGAGCCATTACAAATCATGCCCCGATAGGAGAATATTGTTTACGATTTTTCCTAAACAAAGAGTTCAAGTATCCATGTGAACTCTACTCCATTGAGACAAGAAGATACATCCTTCATGAATGTATGAGACACAATGGATATTGGAACCCCAGAAGAGATTCGCTCAGTCCCTTCATCATGTTTTTGAGTGCTAACCCCAAAGCTTTCACTTTCAATGACAGTCTCCTTTCTGTCGCCCCAAATTGAACTTGGAGCAGCTTTTTCTCTCTCTTTTCTCCCTTTCATTTTTTGTTATATAGTCTTTTTGATTGGTCCTCTTTTTTCCCCTATCTATCTCTCTCTCTCATTAGCTTCTTTTTCATCATGTAGTCTACATCTTTTGTATGTAGTTACAAAGTAGCTACCATGGTCTGCTACTGCACTCTGTGTAATAAATTGTTGATAAAAAAAAAAAAGCCCAGATATTTCATTGTAAGACTTACAGGATTGGGGATATTATGCTTAAGAATGCAGGTTCCAACAATCTGGATATTACTTTAAAAGTCCAGAGTAGCTAATAGGTTAGTATCACCAAACTTATTATGAAAAGTAGATCTACTTTTATTGTCTTTTATGCTCAAATCAGATCAATTTGTCTGGTAGAAAGAAGGAACATCTATATGTTAGAGACATAATATATTAGATATAGTGATTTTAGTAGTTTTATTCTTGGAATCAATAATTTTATATTTAATTAGAATAGTATTAGAAGTGACTATAAAGAATAGTACTTTTAAGTTCACAGTCTTGATCATAATTACCTGGAGTCATATCAACAAAGTCAGACTTGAATGGAATCAAGATACTAGAATCCAAGAATCATTCAACTTTAAAAGGGCCACTATGAAATACTTATTCTTATACAAAAATAGGCAAGTTGAGTAAAACAAATACATTATTATTATCATTAGCCTAATTTTTAAAATTAAAAGCTCTAGATAGATTAATTTTCATAGAAAAGGGATTACTTTGAACCTTAGTAGGTGATGGTTCAATAATCTTGACAATTATAGAGGTTGAAGTCTCAACAAGAAGGTTAGGAAATTTCTTTTCTAAACACTTCTTATAAGATTTCAGTGTTTGTACTTTTGCCCATACTTGGGGTTCTATAATAAGACTGTGCTGAAGAGTATACTTTGTAGAAAATTAATCAATGAGCTGAGAAGTATCAGCTGATAGTTTTGGAAAAAGAAAGAAAGTTAGTGGAAAATAACAGTTATGCTTGTAGAGACAATGATTATGTATACTTAATAGGTATTACTACTATAATCTTGGTTTCCAGAAATATTTACTTAGTGAGTCTTACTGCTCTTCTTGTTTTAATTACTCTTTTTCTTTTTCTTCTTCTATTTGGAAGACCTCTTATTCTATAACTGCTATTACTAAAGGTTCTTCTTTTTCTGAGGTTACTTATTCCTATATGGAATACCAGAGTAGTAGATAGCATTAGTAGTGTTAGTTTATCTAGAGAACTCTGCCTATTAGAGTTGAAGACAGTAAACTCTATTTATTTTTGTTTTATTTTCTATTTTCTATATATATTCTTATTTAGAACTTAGGATTAGTAGTATAGTATGATGTTACATAGAAGAATGTAGAAGGTTTTAGAAGTTTAATTAATTGCAATTTTTCTGCAAAAAAAGTTCACATTTTGGATGGGAATATTGGTATAAGAGAGACTAATTTTCATGTAGTTCATATAAAATTTGTTTTAGAGCAGAAGGATGAATCAATATTATTGCATATTAAAAATATTTTTGGTGTAGGTAATGTCAACAAAAC
>Ga0157358_1000713_pt1 | contig 14150 bp, 18 predicted proteins | sample AttcapACBM2_FD_111484 | JGI IMG/M metagenome (GOLD analysis project Ga0157358, IMG submission 111484) | Fungus gardens microbial communities from leaf cutter ant in Botucatu, State of São Paulo, Brazil - Atta capiguara ACBM2 | ecosystem: Host-associated > Fungi > Mycelium > Unclassified ...
GGACCATTGGTAGTAGTATATAAAGTAGACTACTTTGTAAAGGGATCTCTATTGAGTTCTCTTGTGTTACTCAATACAAAAGTTGTTTTATTATCTGACTCTAAGGGTTTTAGATCATAACAAGGAGCTCTTAGACAAGAGCAGCAACAGATATTACCATGACCCTTAGTATAGCAGAAAAGGCAAATATCTTTTCAGCAGACAACAACAGGGCCTGCTCCGATAGAGGGAGTAAAAAGGACTAATGTAGTAATGGTAAGGGGACAGAAACAGAAAGTGGGGGCTCCTCCAAAAAGAGACCTCTATACTATGGAAGTAGATAGGGAAAGAAACTGCTATGTCTGCAGAGGATTTGAGTACATAGCCTGTTATTACAGAAATCAAGGAAGAGAAAGGGTAGCAGAAGAAAGAAGGTTGGAGTATGAAGGAAGTGTCAAGATCAAAGATTGTGAACTTAGTTTTTCTTTATTTTATTTTCTCATTTTATTTTCTTTTGATGTATTTTTTAATTTTTTAATTTTGAGAACTCTGGGATTAGGGGTAGAAGTGATTGGTCACACTGTCACATCAGTCACATCTGATGGTGTGGTCACAGTATTGATCATAGAACTTGAGAGAAGAAAGTAGAAGGTTCCAGAACAAAGTGACATCATATAACATGGACAATATATGTTGACCTCATGCTTTACACATGGTCATTTAGGGTAGGGTATACAGTAGCTAGCATGGACCATCTGTAGAAGTATATAAGATAGACTATTTTGTAAAGAGCTCTCTATCAAGTTCTCTTGTGTCTCTCTAATACAAGAGTTGTTTTTTTGTCTAACTCTAAAGACTTAAGTTCATAACAGGAAGGAGAGAGGAACTTTATGAATACGAGAACCATTTAAAAGAGAAGGAGAACTTAGAAACCCTCGACTAAGTTCTCACAATAAATTTAATGTATTAGCTATAGGAATAAATACTGGTACATTGAAATCAGAGGGAAATAAGATAGAAGTGAGAAGGATAGAAGGAAAACCATTAAGAGAAGTAACAGTAAAGATTGGGCTGGAAAGAATAGATATACAGGAGGAGATAATCATGAAGGCATTATTAGACAGTAGAGCAACAGAGTTAGTAATAAGCTCAGAATTTACCAGAAAACAGGAATTCAAATTAAAAAGACTGGAAAGACCAATGCATGTAAGGAACGTGGACAGCTCACTCAATAAGGAAGGGCTAATAGAACACACAGTAGAAGTAAATATCTACTATCAGGAGCACCAGGAATAAACAGAGATCGATGTTATTGGATAACAAAAGTAGATGGTAATTTTGGGGATACCATGGCTAGCTTGTCACAATCCAGAGACCGACTGGAAGACAGGGAAAGTGAAAATGACGAGATGCCCAGAAGAATGCAGGAAGCAATGGATACTAGAGCAGGAGAAGCCAGGGTAGCAGAAGCAAAAAGAAAAGGAGGCCAAAGAGGAAGCAGAAAGAAAACAGGAAGAATGGGAAATAAAGAGGAGAAAAGGGAGGAAAACAGTAGAAGTAAAGAGAGTAGCAGAGGAATGGGAGATCTAGGACAAAGAGGAAGAGGCAGCAAGGTCGGAAGAGGAAGCAAGAAAGATGGTGCTGGAAAAGTTTTACCAATGGATAAAAGTCTTTGGAAAGAAACAATTTGAGAGAATGCCAACAAGGAAGGTATGGAACCATGTGATAAAAGTGAAGAAAGGATTTGTGCCAAGAAAAAGGAAGGTATATCCATTATTAAGAAAGGAAAGAAAGAAAGTGAGGGAGTTTATAAAGGAACAGCTAAGGAAGGAATATATATGACTGTCAAAGTTACCACAGATAGCACTGGTTGTCAAGATTGCTGAAGATGGACTTAATTCTTATTTCTCTTTTTCATTTTATTTTCATTTTCATTTTCACTTTTGATCTATTTTCTATTTTTAGAACTAGGGTTAGGGTTAAGTGACAAGATCACGCTGTCACACAGCAGGTCACATCAGATGACACAGTCACAAGTCACATGATATATGGAAGGATATAGAAGGTTCTAGAAGGATGATGTCATACAATGTGTGATATACATGTTGACCTTAAGGCATATACATGGTTGTTTAGGGTAGGCTAGAAATAGCTCGTACAGACCATTAGGTATTTGTATATAAGGTAGACAATCCTGTATAGAGTTCTCTATCGAGTTCTCTTATGTTAACCCAATACAAGGTTCATCCTTTTGACCAATCCTAAGGTCTTAAGTTTGTAACACTGATATTCTTTGTGGGAAAGAAAGATGGGAAGAAGAGGATGGTTCAAAACTATAGGTACCTGAATAAATGGACTGTCAAGAACAATTACCCTCTTCCTTTAATATTGGATGTATTGGAGAACATTGGAACAAAGAAGGTCTTTACAAAGATGGACCTTAGGTAGGAGTATAACAATGTGAGAATTAAGGAAGGAGATGAGTGAAAGGCGGCTTTCACTGTACTGGAGGAATCTTTTGAACCAACAGTGATGTTTTTCAGATTGACTAATTTACCAGCAACATTTCAGGTAATAATGAATGAACTACTATGAGATCTGATTAACACAGAAAAGATAGCAGCCTTTATTGACAATGTGATAGTAGGGACAGAAACAGAAGAAGGGCATGATGAGTCAGTAACAGAAGTGATAAGGAGGTTGGAGGAGAATAATTTGTATGTGAAGCTGGAGAAGTATAAATAGAAGGTTAGAGAAGTAGGATTTTTAGGGGTAGTAATAGGACTAGAAGGGATTAAGATGGAGAAAGAGAAGGTGAGGGAAGTACTGGAATGACTGACACCAAAGTATGTCAAGAACGTCCAAAAGTTTTTAGGATTAGCAAACTACTATTACCAATTCATACAAGGCTTTGTATCTATTGCAAGACCATTGCACAATATGGTAAAGAAGGATAGAAAGTGGGAGTGGATGGAGAAGCAGGAAGAGGCCTTTAAAGAATTAAAAAAAGGTTTATGTAGAAGCCAGTATTAGCAGCACTGGACCTGGATAGAAAAATGAGGATGGAAGTAGATGCATCAGATTATGCTATAGGGGGAGTGTTATTAATGGAAGGCGAGAACAGTAGATAGAGACTAGTTGCATTCCTCTCCAAGTTCTTAAATAAAACAGAAAGAAATTATGAAATATACAATAAAGAAATACTGGTAATCATTAGAGAGTTAGAAAGTTGGAAATACTTGTTAGAAAGGGCACAGTTCAAGTTCAAGATCTGGACAGATTATAAGAACTTGGAATATTTCATGAAAGCACAGAAACTAAATCAAAGACAAGCTTGATGGGCTCTGTATTTGTCTAGATTTGATTTTTCTCTGAAGCACATACTAGGAACAAGGATGGGAAAAGCGGATGGACTAAGTAGAAGACTGGACTGGAAAGTAGAAGTAAATAAGGACAATGAAAATCAAGTAATTATTAAAGACAATTGGTTTTGTAGAATAGAAAAAGTAATTATAGAAGGACCAGAAATAGACATAGTAGAAAAAAAAAAAGCTAGAGGTAAGGTCAAAGAAGTAGTTAGGATAGTAGAAAAGATGAAAAAGGCAAGAGTAAAAACAATACAAGAGAAGAAATGAAAGATGGAAGGAGAACTGATATTGAAGGAAGGAAAAGTATATGTGCTGAAGGATGAGGAGTTGAGGACAGAAATCATTCAGTTACACCATGATGTACTGATGGCAGGATATGAAGGAAAATGGAAGACAGTGGAGCTGGTTACCAGAAATTACTGGTGGCCAGGAGTGACAAGAGAAGTAAGATGGTATGTGGAAGAGTGTGATTTATGCTAGAGAATGAAGAATAGAATGGAAGGGATAGCAGGAAAGTTTAAGTTAAGTGAGATGCTAAAGAAGCTGTAGACTTTATCACAAAATTACCAATGGTAGTGGAAAAGGATGCAATTCTGGTAGTCTGCAACAGATTGTCCAAAATAACACACTTCATGGTGACAACCAAGAGAACATTGGCAGAAGGTTTGGCAAGACTGTTCAGTGATAATGTGTGGAAGCTACATAGATTGCCAGAGAGTGTAGTGTCAGATAGGAGCCCCCAGTTTGCGGCAGAATTAATGAAGGAACTGAACAGGATATTAGAGATCAAAACAAGATTGTCAACAGTGTTCCATCCACAAACAGATGGGCAGATAGAGAGAATAAACCAGAAGCTGGAGTAATACCTGAGGATGTTTGTAGACCATAGATAGAAAGATTGGCCAGAATGGCTGGCGTCAGCTGAATTTGTAGTAAACAATAAGATTTATACAGTAACAAAGGTTTCGCCTTTCATAGCAAACTATAGTAGAGAGCTAAAGATAGGAGGCAATATTAAAAAGAAAGAAAAAGTGGAAAAGGCAACAGAATTCATAGAAAGGATGAGGAAAGTACAGGAGGAAGCTAGAGCAGCATTAAAAAAAGCCTAGAAGAACATGAAGAGACAAGCAGATAAAAAAAGAAAAGAAACAGAAGCTTGGAAGAAAGAAGATAAGATACTGTTGAGTACCAAAGATTTAGTATTCAAGAAAAGACTAGTAAGGAAGTTAGTGGAGAGATATGTAGGTCCATACATGATAGAAGAGATGATATTGACTAATGCAGTCAAACTACGATTATCTACCTTAATGAGAATCTATCCAGTAGTAAATGTCAGCTGAATAGTAAGGTACAGGGAGCAAGTGAAAGGTCAGAAGAAAGAGGAAGGAAAACCAATTGAAGTAGAAGGAACGGAAGAGTGGAAAATTGAAAAAATACTAAATAAAAGAAAAATACAGGGAGTAGATAAGTACTTGGTGTGTTGGAAGGAGTTTACAGTGGAAAATGATATATGGGAGAAGGAGGAGGATTTAGGAAATGTAAAGGAGTTGGTAGACAAGTTTGAGAGAAGATTAAATATGGAAGTAAGATGACAGGAAAAGGTAGAAGTAGGAGAAGAAATAAAAGAGAATCCAGGAGTGAAAAAATACAGAAAGAGCAAGCTACCAGGGAAGTATATAGCAAAGTTGCTGTATGGTTGGGATGATGGAAAATTTGAGAAGGAGTATTTAAGAAAGTTGGAAAAGAACTGGTGTAGGTAGAAGTTAGTTTCTCCAGAAAAGAAACCTTGAGAAGGAAGTAATGTCAGAATCGAGAGAAGTGAACTTAATTTTTCCCTATTTCTCTTCTCATTTTATTTTTCTTTTTGATTTATTTTTCTATTTTCTATTTTTAGAATTTAGAGTTAGGGTTAAACCTGCAAACACAAGAGGAAAGACATGAAAGGATAATGTTATACAACATATACAACACATGTTGGCCTTGAGACACACACATGGTTATTTAAGGTAGGCTAGAAGTACTCAGTATGGACCAGATGACTCTAGTATATAAGATAGACAATCCTGTACAGAGTTCTCTATTAAGTTCTCTTGTGTTATCCAAAACAAGGTTACTTCTTAACTCAACTCTAAGGGCTTTGAGCTATAACAACTATATTTAAGCTTTGTTCTTTAAGAAAATATTAACTATCTTCTTATATTTGGCTTCTGTAACCTGAAAGTTTTCAGTGTCTACTATAAGTGTAGTATTCTTAGTCAAAACCTTATTCTAAAGTTTTTTCATATATTCCAGTTATTTATTTTTCTTTTTCTTCTTTCCCACAAGCTTCTTTTTTTAGTCTTCTTTTATACTTTGGCCTCAATAATCTTTCTTGTTTTTTATATAGCTTACTCAATTTGGTGAACTTCTACTACCTCTTTCAGATAAACTTGGAGCTTTTGCTCCTTTTTATACCATCACAGCATCTCTTGTCATTGTTGTTTTAATATTAATATTTCAGTATTAGCTTGAAAAATATCTAAAGAGAAAGAAGAAGATATGGTAGTATAAGAAAAACATAAAAGCTTAGTCCTAAGAGGGAGATACTGTTATATGACAATATCTAGTCTTTCATAACAGAGATACTCCTATCAAACTTGGTCTCTTATGACAAAGTTCTCTTATTTGATTCTTGTCAGTATTTCACTACTAAAACCTCTACTTAGGGCAATACACTGAAACTCTAAACATCTTCTATATATCTGACTTGTATATAAGACTAGTAGTTATACTATAATTTACTAGTTTGATAATTAATGAAGATAACTTCTATTAAGTTCAATCTCTAATGTTTAACAGCAACATACAAAATTAGCACTCACTTCTATCTTAGACTTTATCTACTTATCTAAAGTTGCAACTATATAATAAACAGACAGTGCAGCATATAAGTTAAAGCTAAGGTTATTCTAACAAGTCTGTATCACTGAGCTTATTACATAGAGTTTTTATATACTACATATTTCTAAGCCAACCTCACAGACTTTACCTTTTAGTATAAATTACATCTGACAGTAGATTAGGATAAATATTATAGTATACTTAAACTCTTATATTCTAACTTTCTTTTTATCTATTTATAGCTAATATATGGACTTCAGATTATTATTAGCATAAACCATATACTAGTAGTATATATAGTATAGAAATACATCAGAGACTTTTTATCAAGTTCTCTTGTAATTCTCATAAGATTCTTTGCTTTATAAGACTACTTAGTATACTATTGACCATCTTAGTTATTAGTTGCCACAATAGTAGAACTCAACTCTCTTCACAAACATTACATCACATAGTCTCCTTTTACTTACTTTCTTATCATTCTCAGTATACAACTAGTATAGTCAATTGCCACAAACCTTTATATAGTCAAACTCTAGCTTAAGGAATAGGTAGCAGCCACTAGAAGGTTATTGTGGATATTGATAACCAAATTTAGGCTACCAGCTAGACATACTCATTATTAATTGGATAGTGTTTAGTAATATTACTACTCTGTATAGATAAGTCACAAGGAAATCTGCAACACAAGCTTTTACTCAAAAAATGTATATATATCCAGTAAGGAAGTATTTAGACTAGGGATTTTCTTCTTAGGGATATTAGCTAGTGTTTATTAAAGTAGTAGACAATAAAATAGTAAACAGGCAGTTAGTTAGTAGATGGTGTGGGGTTAGATAAGAAGAATACTAGCTAGCACTTATAGAGGAATATTTTTTGAAAACATATTTTCCAAATGCCATAATAATGAGTAGTTTTAATCAAAATATTTCTGATTAAATCAGTGTAAAAGAATTAATTAAATATATAAAAGAAGAAGAAGCAATGAGGTTATTAAAGCAGATAGTGGAGAATAATTAAACAAAATATTAGAATTACAAAAAACAGTTGGTAATGATATAAAAGGAGGAGATAGAAAAAGGAAGATGAAGATGAAGAAGAAAGAAAGAGGGTATACAATAAATAAAGAAGAGTAAAAGAAATAAGAATAAGAAAGAAAAGAAGAGTAGAAAATGTTTTAGTTGTGAAAAATTTGAGCATATTGTCTGTAACTGTAGAAATGTAGAGAATAGAAAAGAAGAGGGACCAACATAGAGGTCCTTATATAAATTTGAAATATTGAAAAGTAGAGTAATGAACAAAGGAGAAGATAGTAAAAAAAAATAAAAAAGAATAGAAAAATGATTTTGAGAGAAGAAAGATTAAAGAAGAAAAAAATAGTAGAGGTATGAAAAACAAGAACAAATAGTAGTAATAATAGTGTGGAAAAGAAGAAGAAATTGTTAAGAGAAGTAATAATGAAAATAGAGTTAAAGCAGAAAGATAATAAAAAAGAAATTGTTGTAGAGGCATTATTGAATAATAGTGCAACAAGGTTAGTGATGAGTTCAGAGTTTGTAAAGAAGAATAGCTTTAAGAAAAAGTTAGATAGGCCAATTTATATGAGAAATATAGATGGTACCTTTAATTATAAAGAACTGATTAAGTATATAGTAGAGATTCATTTTCTCCCTCCTCTGTTTTTTCTTCTTTTCCTTTTCCTCTCATTTCTTCCATGCTTCTTCTTTTGCATCTTCTTCTTTCTGCTTTTACTATCCTAATTTCCCCTGCTTTGGTCTCTACTGCTTTCCACATCCCTCTGGGCATCTTGTCATCTTGACTTCTCCTGTTTTCCAATCAATCTCGGGATTGTGGCAAGCTAGCCATGGCATTCCCAAGATTACACTCCATTTTTGTCCTTTTATCACGTTGATCTCCATTCTTTCCCTGTATCCCTGATAATATATGTTTACCTCCACTATATGCTCAATTAGTCCCTCTTGGTTGAAAGAACCATCTATATTCTTCATATATATGGGTCTGTCAATTTTCTTCAACTTAAACTCTTGTTTCCTTGCAAACTCTGAACTCATTACTAGTCCTGTTGCACCACTGTCCAATAATGCTTTCACCATCACCCCCTCCTAGGTGTCTATCCTTTCTAATCCTATCTTTACTGTTATTTCCCTTAATGATTCCTCTCCTTTAATTTTTCTTACTTCAACTTCTTTCTTCTTGATTCCCTCTGAGTTGGATGTACCAACTTTCATTTTAGTTAATATATGAAACCTATTGTTAGAATCTAGTTGAGAGACTCTAGATTCTCTTTCTCTTTTAAATTGTCTGATTGTTTGGAATTTTTCTTTCTTTCCCACCTCTGTCTGTATTCCAGTCTTCTGCTATCTCCAATTCTGATCCTTCCTCCCTTATTCCTACAATGTCAGGCTATGTGCCTGAATCCTCCACAAGCATAGCAGTTCCTCCCCCTATTTATGTCCATAGTATAAGGGTCCCTTCTCAGCAACTCTATGCCTTGTTCCTGCTTCTTACTACTGCATTTGTTCTTTCTACTCCTTCCATTGGAGCGGACTCTGTTATTGCCCATTGAGATGGCATTTCTTGCCTCCTTGGCCACACTTATAGTTGTAGCATTCGTTGCTCCTGTTATCTAGAGGCTGTTCCCCTCTGTTCCCATCGTTCCTTCAGCCTTTCTTCTTCCTTTTTACTCTCCCTCCAGTGCCTGTCTAGATTAGTGGCACATTCATACCACTGTTCTATGCTTGTTGGAGGCTTTTCCATCTCTATCAACTTCCTCCTGATTATTTTGTTTATCCCTCTTTTAAACTCTTTTATTAATGGTCTTTCTTCATATCTACTCTCTCTTGCTGCTCTCCTGAACTCTTGGACGAATTCTTCCATTGTTCTTCCTTCTTGTTCCAATCTTCTCAATTCTGTCACCTTTAATAACTCTTCTTCTTCTTCTCCAAACTCTTTCTTGATTGCTACCAAAAATTCCCCCACTGATTCATATTCTAATTCTCCTTCTTCCAAATCCTCCAAGATGTTCTTCTTCCAAATGTCTGCTAACCCTTCTTGCATATATAACAGTACCTACTGAATCTGTTTCTCTACTGCCACCTCCCTCAACTTCATTTTTTATATACAACTTGTATGCTGTTATAAATCTTAAGATCTTTGAGGAGGTTCCATCAAACATTAATGGCCTTGCTACCTCTGTGCTTACCGCCGCTCTATCTGTGCTTTCTCCTACCTATACTATTAGTGCTACAATCTGTTTTTGGAGCTGTCTTATAATGGCAGGATAGTTAGGTTGACTCATTTCGTAAGGAGGAGGGTGTGATTGATGATGAGGATGATGGTGGTGGTGTAGGAGGTGATGATGTGTATAGAGAGAGAACAGAACCTATGCTAGTTTTGTTCTCTGATTTGTATTCCAATGACAAAATTTTTGTAAGTGATAGCAGGTCCTCTTCTTATCCTGCCTACATGTTCTACTTTAACTACCTCTTGCTACTGTTCTAATTGAATTTGTAAATGATTTTGATCTAAGAAGGTCATTTTACTCTAGACAGTATTTTAAGAATTGCTGCCATTCCTTTGTATAGACAAGTCACAAGGAAGCTTATAGCACAAGGCTGATATTTGAAGAAGATATAGAGTATGTCCACACAAGGTCATATGTCTAAGATGCACCAGTGGACTTTGATGCAATCAAATGGCTAAACTTCTCCTGCCTAACTAGTATACCTCTTATGCCTAAGGTCCAGCAATTCTTCTTGACTAAAGAACTATGCTGTCCCTTAGTCAAGAATGAGTAGAGAGTAAATTGTAAGAGGGTTCTATACTGGACAGTCTCAGAAAAGAGTATCAAGTTCTAATGTTACGATTTAAAGACCTTAGAGCTGGTCAAAGAATAGAACCTTGTATTGGATTAACATAAGAGAACTCGATAGAGAACTCTGTACAGAATAGTCTACCTTATATACTAGAGCCTCATGGCTCATGCTAACTACTCCTAGCCTACCCTAAACAGCCATATATTTGCCTTGAAGTTAATATATGTTGCACATATTATATGACACTATCCTTCTAGAGCCTTTTACATTTTTCTATGTATCTTGTAACTTATGACCACATCATCTGATGTGACTAATGTATGATCACGTGATACAGTTACCCTAATTATGGTTCTAAGAATAGAAAAGGAGATAATTTGAAAAGAAAAGAAGAAAAAAAATAAAAAGGAAATGAGAATAATGTAGAGTCCCCTGCCTTCAGTCTTGACAATCAGAGAATGAAAAATAGGATGGAGATACCAGCAGAAAAACTAAGACCAAATACAGTACCAGAGAAACTATGACAATATATATTAGTAGACTTTATTATAAAGTTACCAGTATCTAGGGATCATAATTCAATTTTGGTAGTATGTGATAGATTTTTTAAAATGTTATATTTTATAATAACAATAGAAAAAATAGCAGGAAAGTTGGTGAGATTGTTTAGAGATAATATGTGAAAGTTGCATAGGTTACCAGTGAGTATAACTTTAGATAAAAGACTACAGTTTGCAGTGAGATTGATCAAAGAGTTAAATAAGATGTTGGAAATAGAAATGAAGCTATCAACAGCTTTTTATCTATAAACAGATAGATAGACAAAGAGAACAAATCAAGAGCTGGAATAGTACTTAAAGATGTATATTGATCATAGACAAAATAATTAGTCAGAATGATTGGTAACTACAGAGTTTGCCTCTAATAACAAGATATATATAGTAACAAAGTTATCACTGTTCAAGATCAACTATGAACAAAAGTTTTGAAATAAGAAAAAAGAGAAAGTATGCAAAAGTGGAGAAGTTTGTGAAAGAAATAATGAAGAGACAGGAAGAGGCAAAAGCAGTGTTGACAAGATTATAGAAGAAAATAAAAAAATATGCAGATAAGACTAGAAAGAAAACAGTTGAGTATAAAATGGGAGATAAAGTATTGTTGAGCACAAAGAATTTGACATAGCAGATTGTTATATGTATGTTAAAATCACCTATTTGGAAAATAAATCTCTGTAGTAATGTTGCCTCCTTAATATTTATAAAACAAGTTCATCCTATAACAGCTGTTCTTTTTGCAACACATTCCTACAACAGTAATATAACAATTCAGATATCTAGTCTTTTATAATGGAAATATTTCTATTTGGTTTGGCTTTCCATAGATCTCTGCTCAGAGCAATACACTAAAACTTCAAGTATCTCCTATATCTCCTACTTGTATATAAGACTAGTAGTTATATTGTAATTCACTAGTCTGATAATCAATGAAGATAATTCTTATTGAACTCAATCCCCAATATTCAATAGTGATATTCTAAATTAGCACTCATCTCTTTTTTGGACTTCACTTACTTCTCTGAAATTATAATAATGTGGTAGATAGACAGTACAACACATAAGCTAAAGCTAAGATTAGTCTACAAGTTTGCACCACTGAAAACAGAGTTTATACACTCTGTGTACTTTCAAGCCAACCCTGTAGACTTCATTTCCTGATTTGAACTACACTTGATATAAATGAGAAATAGAGAAATAAAGAAGTTGATAGAAAAGTTTGTAGGACTATATAAAATAAATATATTAGAAAAATATAGTAGAGTTGAAGTTACCAGCATTGATGAAAATTCACCCAGTAGTTAATGTGAGTATAATAGTAGTGTATCCTCTTCCAGTAGAGAAAAATAGAGAAAAAAAGTATGAAGTTGGGAAAATATTAAATAAGAGAGATATAAGAAAAAAACCAAAATATTTAGTCAGGTAGAAGGAATATACAGTAGAAAAAGATACTTGAAAGAGATTAGAGAACTTAGGAAATACAATGAACTTAGTAGAAGAATTTGAAAAGAAAATTAAAGAGGAAAAAATAAAAAGAGTACAGATGAGAAAAGAAAAAGGAAAGAGGGCATTGAACCTAGAAGCAGAAATATTTAAGTTATTAGGAAAGTATATAGTAAAAATATTGTTTGAATGGGATAATAGAAAGTTTAAAGATAAATATTTAAAGAAGTTAGAAGAGAGAAGTTGAGCAAAATAAAGATACTGTCATGGTATGCTTAAACTCTTATATTTTATTCTGACTTTCTTTTTCTTTTATTTCTTTTATTTCTTGAATGATGAAAAGGTATATAACTGCCATCACATAATATAATGTTATAAGTCTAGAATATAGAAGAAAGAACTAGAAGAATGATATCAAAGTTCATGTCAACAGCATATTTATCTCATAGCATATATATTATACTTATGGCTAATATATAAACTTTGAGATAGAGTTATTTATCATTAGTATGGACCATGAACTATATGTATAAATACTTGTAAGAATATACTCTTATAAGTATAGTCTTATACAATTGCATTCTATATTTCACAAACAGTACTATAAGTAGTATAATCAATGTTTAGTTGGAAATTTGTTATATTAGCAATAATCTTGTATATCAAAGTTAAAGATAATAAACTTTTATTTTCTTTTTCTTTTTTATTTAAAATTCCTTATTTTTGGGCTTAGAAAATTAGCATGACATCACATATAACTGTTACAAACTATCATATATTGGTTACATGTTATATGATATAATTACAAGTTATAGTTATACAATCACATGTTATACAGAACATTGTAAAAGGTTTTAGAATAATAATGTCATATCACATATCAATAACATGTAATATATATATCCTTTAGGATAGGCTAAGTTTAGTATAGCATAGACCATTAGCCAAGTGTACATAAGATAAACATTTTGTACTTGGAACTCTATTAAGTTCTCTTGTATTATCTAATATAAGGTTGTTTTTTCACTCTAACTGTTAGAGTTGAAGATAATAAACTTAACAATTTTTATTTTTCTCTCTCATTTTTATTTATTTTCCTTTTATTTTTATTTTCAGAATCTAGAGTTCAGATTTAGCATGATGTTATATATAATTATCAGAATCTGTCACAGTCAAGAGTCACATGATCATGTGTCACAATGGAACATAGTGGAAACTTCTAAAAGAATGATGTTATTACAACATGTTTAACATATGTTAATCTTAAAGATAATACATTGCTCTTTAGAGTAGATTAATGGTATTATAGCATGGACCAGTAGCTTAGCATATATAAGGTAGACTATTCTGTACTAGGAACTCTATTGAGTTCTCTTGTGATAACCCAATCCAAGGTTCTTTTCTTTGACCAATTCTTTGATCTTAAGATTGTATTACTAACCCTTAAGCCTAAAGTTCATGTCATTGCAAGGCTCCTGTTTTGCTTCCAAATTTTAATTGACTCAGGAGTAACAACAGTAGTAGAGAGAGGAGATTTTGAGCCAACATCAATAGCTTTAGAGTTGACTTGTTTAAGATATCGAGACTCAGTAAGTTTCTTTTGCCTCAGGCAGAGATGACTGCCATCAAAATAGTCCCAAAGACCCTTTTCTTGGATAGCTGTCTTGAACCACAGTAGGACTACTGCCCAGTTCATCCCTGACACATCCAACTTGAGTACAGGCAAGGGTAACATATCATTCACTATAGTAGCCATAGTAGATATAACCAAAAAATATTTTTTTAGTGGTGGGGAAATTTTCTTTTAGAGGTTCAGCAATGGCTGGACAATAAAGTTATACAGAGGCATTAGATTTAAGTGTGAATATGTCTAAAAGAGTGTCCATACCTCAGTCACTCGAAGTAGCACGAGAATTGAGGATACAAGTGTTTATGGCACTATTATATATCCAAGGGAAAAAATGGTAAGTAAGGTCCAAGCGTTGAACTCGCAACCAGTTTGCAATTCCAATACCTTCCTAAAGTTGTCTGGTATCTCTCACATATATATTACTTTCTCAACACACTCTTCAATTTGGTAGCATCAGGAC
>Ga0157358_1000714_pt1 | contig 14149 bp, 8 predicted proteins | sample AttcapACBM2_FD_111484 | JGI IMG/M metagenome (GOLD analysis project Ga0157358, IMG submission 111484) | Fungus gardens microbial communities from leaf cutter ant in Botucatu, State of São Paulo, Brazil - Atta capiguara ACBM2 | ecosystem: Host-associated > Fungi > Mycelium > Unclassified ...
AGTCATTGCAGCACAGACCACGTCATTTAGGTATATAAGAAGGGTAGTAGACTAGGTTGTACTTTATTGATCTGGTTTCTTATCTATCTCTTGTTCCAAACACTAGACTTGTGATTTCATAACGTAAGATTAAGCCTACCTCAAACTTTTTTTAACATGTGTTCACTCTCACTTTATACTTATCACTCTTGGGAAGCACTCTATTACTCAATATAACTCCTACTCAAACTATCATCTCAGTCCCTGTAACTATCATCATAATTTTCAGTATAGAACAGAAGTACTGGAAGATTTTGAAGGAGAATGAAGTCACCAACTAGTATCTATCATGATATACTTGAACTCTTATATTTTATGATTTTCTTTTTTTTATCTATTTTTCTTGATTTGGTTTTACCTTTTCTTTTGGGTCAATGAAGAGGCATGTGACCATGGTCACATGATATGTCACATGATACAACATCATAGGTCTACACATTGTAGTAGAACAATGATGTCAGAGAGCATGACTACAACATGTTCATCTTATAGTAACAGCATGGTAGACTCATGGGCAACATATATAGTTTAGGGTTAGGACTTGTAATAGTGGTATATATAGTGTAGGAATACATTGGGAACTCCTTGTTGAATTCTCTTGTAATTTCCATAAGACTCTTTTACTATTAGATTACTTAGTAAGTCATTGACTGTCATAGTTAGTGGTTGCTACAACAGTTCATGTCAAAAGCAGTTTACACTTGAAAGTGAAAGACCATGAGATTAGTTGAAGTTTAACAAGTATGAAAAATTATCAAGTTTAGCAGTATTGCAGGCTTTCTAGAACAACTCTTATATGTTGTACCATTTGCATGTCACCTAATTACAATTTCAGCAGAGTTTAACAGAAATAGTATGAATAAGAATAAGTGTGTTGATTTAACACTAGAGATTAGTATTAATAGTATAGTATCATAGACTGACTTCTGAGACTTCCAATTAGGATTCTAACTGTATCTAGATACACTTCCATATCTGTGCTTGTTTGTACACAGATAAGTCTCTCATGTTTCATCTCCTAGTAACTTGTCACCTAGACTTCCAGTCATTCTATATTCTAGAAACTGTCTCTATAACATCTCCTTAGTTATCTCTTACATTACTATTTCTTAGCCACAGTTCCAACTACAGACTCAGTATATAAGACCAAGTAGATACTCTGTAGTCTATAGTCTGGAAATTGACTAAGACCCAACCACGAATTCTCCAATACTCATTTTCTCACTTCTCCCTGATCATCCAAAATTATGACCATATGATAAATACTAGGCATAATACATAAGTTGAGGCTAAGGTCATCTTTCAAGATTATGTTACCAATCTACAGATAAGCTTTCAAGCTTGATCCACAATCTGGGTACTTGCCCAACCTCATGGATTTCTACATCTGTTTCCTAGATAAGTTTCTATACTTGATCTGATCCCCTTCCTATGTAACTAATTGTAGACATCTACTTAAAGCAAGTTCCACTTGTCCTAACTTCATTATTCCTACCATCTCTCTGAACAGCACTTTTAACATGTAGAGACTATGATTAATTATTAGACTGAAGAAATACAGAGTATTTATCAGCCCTTATTCACAATTAGTGAGATCAGTGTCTAGGTCTGACTTTAAGCTAAGCAGATGTTTGATCAAATTAATCTGTAGAGAGATATTATATTTCAATCTGGCCACATCCATCCTAATCCTTGAATAATACCTACTAACCTATCTGTACTCTCAAACCTCTTCTGATGCAGATTACCTCCCTTCATTCCAAGTCAATTACTTCTCAGGCATCCTCACTGGACTTTCAATAACTCCATGGATCTCCACTTTAACATCTAAGGACCATCCAGACCCAGGGTAACTTACTTACAGTCTTTATTCTAAGATAACTACCTTAGGTAAAATACTTAGTATATAAGCTAGTAGTTATACTGTAAACCTTATCCTCAAAATTGACTAAAAATAACATCATCTGGTGTTGGTGATAACATATCACACTACCTTGCAGTAGACTTGTCCTCTACAAGACTCTAAGTAAGCCTTTGGAAATATGTGACCAGTGTAACTAGTAAAGGCACAGTATATAAACTAAAGCTAAAGGTTGTTCAATATCTGTGTTCTATATATTTGGATAACTTTTACGTGCTCATCCATCTTCCAAGGACTTGCTATAGGACTTGGATAATGAGATGTGAACTGCATATAACATGTGAGCTAAGCAAGAGTGTTTAGTACACAATAGTGGATGAGTAGTAAATTTTTTATTTTTTACCTTTTTTACTGATTATTATCTCTATAGCAGATTTCTGGCCTATGTGGAGTACATTACTATCAAGCAGCAATATATTTCTATTCATAAAAACACTACTGGGTCTCAGAAGAATGATCTCTTAACCACCAGTATTCTAGATGCTCTTGAAAAAGCACTTTGGGACTTGATTAAAGAGCAGCACAGAATCAGCAAGTTCTTATGGAACTTAGTTGAAGAATAAAATTGTCTTATGGAGAAGTTGAAGAGATTCCAAGGTGGCTTTGAAGCAAGATAAAGGTTGGAGGAGAATGAGAAGGGAAATGAGAAGGAAGAAGTGGAAAGAGTAGTAGATAGAAGCCACCAAGAAAAGTCCACAGAGGTTAGATCTGAGAGAGAGATAGTAGTGGTAGGCTAAATACTATCTTCTACCTTCTACTAGAAGATTACTATACTTAATAAATTTTTCTTTTTGTCTTGATTTAAGAGTGGAAATAAGTAAGAGAAAATAATTATGAGGAAAAAAAATAAGATGAGAGAATCAAGAGGAAAAAATAAGAGAAGATTCTGTTGAAAGTATGTAAAGGCAGGAGTTAAACTTACAAAATTTGATCAAGATAGAGGGAAAGGTCTGGGCTTGGTAGAGCAAGCACTGTAGAAATCAGTAACCAAGTCTGTAGTATAAGTGAGTTCAGTAGTGAAGAGCCACTCAAATTTGTCTTTGGTATCTTCATACTCTAGCCAAATGATATTGTAGAGGAACTTACAGACCCTTCTTCAGTCAATTTTAAAGTTTACAATCTATGAGATTTCATACTCAGACTCTCTGTCAATAATGACTAGTACTAGGATAGATTGAGTTTCTTGATAAAAGTGTTGGAAATGGCTGATTCAAGTATGGAAACATAAAAGACCAGATGTACAAAGCATATAGACTCTAGAAGGCACAAAGTAAACAACAAAGTACCAGGCTGAGAAATTATTTCATAGTAGCCAAGGTATTTTTCAGAAAGCTTCTTAAAGAACTAAGTAGTTCTAAATAATTGAGCTTTCACAAAAACCTTGTAACCTACTTTTGAAATTGGATATGAGAGATTTCTGCATATTAGCAGACTTTTTGTATTGCTGTTAGACCATCGAGATCTTAGTCTTGAGGGTACTTTGTAATTCATTGAGATTGATAGCAAAGTTTCAGGCTTAGAAGAAAGCAATATTATGTTCAGAATGTACTAAAATACTAGAATTATAAACCTTTTTAGCAAAGAATAGAAAGATACTAGTAGTAGTACTAGAAGTATTATTGTAGAAAAACTCTGCAAGGGACAGAAGTTTAGACTAGTTGTTTTGCTGGTAGTTACAATATACACAGAGATATTGGTCTAGAGTTTGGTTTGTATGTTTGGTTTGTTCATTATCTTCAGAGTGGTAATCTAAAGTGAAGTAAAGATAGTCTAGAGCTGTATCTAAAAAACAGAAAGTTTGAGACAAATAAGACTCCATATATAACATGTCTTCTATAGTAGTGTTATTTCCTTGTAATACATTTACTCATAACCTAGCTGGATATTGTCTTCTATAGATGCAATCATTGTCTTGAGGTGCCAATATCTTTGAATAATTAGTCCATATTTGGCTAGGCAAGTCTTGATACAATAAGAATTATATTGTAGTGTTATATTTCTGTTCCAACCTGACAAGTATTGGTCTTCTATAGCAGAGTTTACTCTTTTTCAACCCAAACTCCTATTAGTGCCTCACTATTGAAACATATGCTGAGTATAGCCACTAACACTACTTAGACTGTACTGTTGTACTATGAAGTAATAGCACTATCCAAGTACTCCTTATTCTTACTTAGTTTTTAAGAACTGGTAAATATACTATAATCTTCAGTCTAATAATCAACCATTGTTAAACACTAAACTCTGGTGTTTACAGCAATATACTTGTCTTATCAGTACTCACTCTATTATAAAGCACACAACTCTTTGCTCTTTGTATAAGTTTTTATACTTGGTACAAACTCTCTACAACTTTATAGACTTTTACTACCAAGTATGAATCATATTGGACAACTATGGTTAGAGGTTGTAAGAAGACCTAACACTTTTGTACAGCAAGCTCTGGATTACTTTAAAAGCCCATGGTGTTCATTACTCAAAGAGAATTCCATATTAAGCCTGTAGTGCCTAATGTTAAAGTTAAAGATGGTAGACTTTATTTATTTTCATTTAATTTCATATATATTTTATTTTCCATTTATTTTTTTATTTTTGGACTTAGGATTAGGAATTAGCATGATGTCATACATGACTATTACAACTATTACACATCAAGTCACATAATCATATGTTATACAGAAGAACATAAAAGGTTCTAAAATAATTATATTATATATCAATAGCATATAATATGCATAGTCTTTAGGGTAGGCTAAAACTTGTATAGTACAGACCATGAGTCTAGCATATATAAGGTAGATACATTATACTAGAAACTCTATCAAGTTCTCTTGTGTAAACCTTATACAAGATTTCTTTGTTGACTTAACTTTGAGTCTTCAATTGCAACACTTAACAACTATCATTAATCCTAATACAAGCCTGTAGTACTGCTGCCCTAAGTTATACTCACCACCAATGGTCCCATCAGGATTTCTCCATACTCCCTCCCATCTAGGCAACCTTCCAGATATTTCTATCAAGGTTTCTAGCTACCTAGTCTCCATCATTCTCTGCTTATATCATAGCTATTCTGCTTGATTAGTATAGACTGTAGAAATACTTACAGTAGCCACCATCTTCAGAAGCTTCTGTTCTGTTCTCTTAGAATCTTCTTGAACATATGTTCTATTTTATTGTACATTTTAATATATACTTAGTATTTTCTTGAAGTTGTAATTTCTGCTATATTACCACAGTCTTTATCTAGTTGCTTTGATAGAGATGATATGAGAAAAATACTATGCTTGGAAAATGTGTGAAGAACAAAAAGTCATACTAACTTCATAGAGATGATAGTATCATAAGTAGGAATTAAAACTGTTTGTTTGGTGAGCTAGTCAAAAATTACCAGAATAGTTTCAAACTCAGAGAATAACAGAAGTTTCTTGATGAAATCCATGGAAATAGAATTTTTGAGATTTTTGAGAACAAGAAGTTGTTTGAGAAATCTATTACAGAGTTAAAGACTACAAGCTAAACTCTTGTTTTAAGAAGCAAGTCTTAGTTACTCTCAAGAGCCATAGCACTCAAGTAGCTACTATTATTTCTACTACTGCAACTTTTGAGAAGCTCTTAGAAAAATAGAAAGCAATCACTAGAACTTCACACAGACTGAGGATTGTGTTGAACTTACCTATATAGTAATATATTCTATCAGACTCAATATATTTGCTCTTTCTGATTCTCTCTTTTTGTTTCTTTCCTTATCTTTAGTCTTTGGTCGGGACTATTTTAATAAAATACAATTTTAGGTTCTAATTAACTCTAGGTCTACTTATTATTTTGTAGACTTGAAGTTCATATATACTTACAAATTGAAAACCTCTTCAATTTCACCAGTTGAACTCTGTTTGTTTGACAGTTCATCAAACAGTACTATTTCTAAAATTATTGCTATGCTTATAGCCTTAATGTATGAATCCAGACTTCTATGTCACTCCACTTAATTCTTTCTACTTTTTAATTCTTAAATACAACTAGCTTATTTGATACAATAACACAATCTGTTGATTGACTAGGTAAATAGGTCAATATCTTTTTATCCATATTTGCAGGAAAATCAAGGTTTGCTATATATTGTAGGTCAGATAAGGAATATGTCTGGAAGAAGAAACTATCTATGGGAAAATTACAGAAGATATCAGAAGAGATGTGAAAACATTATCCAATATGTATGAATGTAGATTCTGGATAATCTTGGCTTCAGTAGATGTGCCATGCCTCTGCATGTTATAGTAGTTATATTTAGGAAGAGAGTATTAATTTCAAGATAAGGAACTACAGAGTATCAATATGTCTTAAATACCAGTACTCAGTAACTAAGACTATATCTGAGAATCAGAGGAGACAGATAACTACTCTGGGTAAACTACAGTCTTTGGAAATAGAGTATAGAGTTTCATAAAGATCATGAGGAAACCATGTAATCAGTTATAGAGTAATCAGATATAAAATGAAATCAGATAAATCTGTACTGAAAGATTATAAGTAGGCTGAAAAGAAGATATTCTCTTTCATAGATGTTTGGAGTGGATTGAATTCTAAGTAAGCATTATCTGTGATGTAGTCAGATGGATCAGATGTGTTTGAATAAGTATATAACATGCAGCTAACATACCATTAACGACCTCATTAACTCTTGATACCTTTTTACATTTACTAAAACCCATGGTTTCCATACCAATATTTGAGATCTCTGTATCTACCCCTAAGCAATCCAACATCACTATTATTGGTGCTTTAGTCTTCCTCCATATATCATAACTTTCAAGTTCTAACAATTTCCAAATCTGTCTTTGTTTAACTAATATTTAGACAAGTTCTGTACATGTAACAGTCTGCTTCTGATCTTTTTATAATTACTTCTAAGTACTATAAGTTTGCTGATGTCTTCAGTAAATCCAAAACTAAAGTTCTTGCATTTTATTGTCCTTATAACCTCAAAATAAATCTAGAAGAAGATATATAATCTCTAGTTGGCACTATTTACTCTCTTTTAGCATTCAAATGAGAGACTCTAAAGAAAATCATCAAGGAAAATCTGAGTATGGAGTTTACCTGACTAACTTTTTCTTCTTATAGTGCTCCAGTTTTCTTTGTCAAGAAAAAAGATGGGTATAAACTTAACTATATTATCAAAAATATTGTTATCCACTTCACTGGAAGTTTTAGTAGTGGTTGGCATTAGGATACTAACATGGTAAGAAGTAGTTGACAAGAGGTAAAAAATTTCTAATCTACTTGAGTCATCTTATAAAGTCTGGATATATACCAATATTGATTTTTGCTATATATACTACTTAGTCTGCATATTAGAAGGTAACAAATAAAATACTGCTTTTCAGACTTGTTATAGATCATTTGAGTAGTCTATAATGCCTTTCAGTCTTACTAATTGTTATAAACTGACTTCTAGTTAGGACTTTAACTATATTTAGATGTACTTTTGCATCAGTGCTCATTTACACATGGATTATTTTCTCATGTTTCATCTTCTAGTAACTCATTACCTAGACTTTTAGTAATCTTATATTCTAGAAACTGTCTCTATAACATCTCCTTAGTTATCTCCTATACTACTATTTCTTAGCTATAGTTCTGACTACAGACTCAGTATATAACTTGATAATATCATCCTTCATTCATCAACAGACTCTCATTCAATCATTGTTATATTAGATACCAACATAAAGAATAATGTTGCCACTTTGATATCTCATATTCATGTTTATGACAGTCCAGTCATCAAGAAAATTCATCATGCAGTAAATATCATGTCTACTGAAGTAGAACTTTTTGTAATAAGATGTGGTATTAACCAAGCCACCCATCTCTCCAATGTCAATCAAATTGTTGTCATCATGGATTCTATCCATGTTGCTAAGAGAATTTTTGATTCATTATCACACTCCTATCAGCTTTATTCATCTGCAATCTCTTGTGAACTCAGAGATTTCTTTAGTTAATAAAAAATAAAGTTTGACCTTACTTCCATCTTCCTATGCAAATCTTTATGGAACTTTAGTAGAAAAAATGAGTGTGACAACATTCTCAACAGCTAGAAAATATTCTTCTAAGCATCAGACAATAAAGGATGTTATTTCTTGGAGCTTCTAGACAATAACTCAAAACTAATCAAACTATTGACCTCTAGAGAAAGACAGTGGCTCAAATACTTTGGGCACTCCAATTTGCTTTGTTCTAGAGCTACAAGAGCAATTGTTGATCATGCTCTGATAGGTGAATATTGTCTTAGATTCTTCCCTCAGAAGGAATTTAAGTATTTATGTGGCCTCTATCCTATTAAATTAAGGTATCATATTTTTCATAAGTGCAGAAGATACAACAATTATTGGAACCCAAGAAAGGACTCAATTGCATACTTTACCCTCTTCCTCAAGTTTAACTGCAATGCTTTCTCTTTTAGAGAAATTATTACTTAGTTAAACTATCTTTAGTTTTTCTAATTTGACTTTTTCTTTTATTCTATTTCCTTTTCTCTTCTTTTCTTTTCTTTTCATTTTTTATGTAGTGTGTGTCTTAATGTATGTAGTTACAAAGTAGCTACCATAGTCTGCCTCTGTGCCCCATGTAATAAATTGTTGATTTCAAAAAAAAAGACTTAGTATATAAGACCAAGTAGATACTCTATGATCTTTAGTTTGGAAATCAACTAAGAATCTGACTAAGAACTACCTCTTACTCCTCTGACTAAACTTCAACTAAGAACTCACTTCTCCCTAACCATTTGAAATTACAATTATAGTAGATACAACATATAAGTTGAGGCCAAAGTTGTCATCCAAGATCATGTTGCCAATCCACAAATAAGCCTTCAAGCTTAATCTGTAACCCAGATACTTCCCCAGCCTTACAGATTTCTACATCTGTTTTCTGGATAAGTTTCTATACTTGATCTGATCCTCTTTCTATACAACTGGTTGCAGATATCTGCTTATTTTAACATCACTTCTCCTGACACCTTCTTGCTAGCATCTTGACACAAGTAAGGACTTTTAACTCTGTAGACTTTGCTACAGGCTTCTCTACTTTGTAGTACTACCAAGCTTTACTACAGAACATATGAACTTTGCCACTATCAATCTTAAATTTTATACTTGCATATCACTTTTTTAATAAAATTCTCTAGATTATCTTTCACTATCTCTCCACTACTATCAAATATATCTTGCCTTATCAGGTAATATTTTAGATATCTCAACTCAGGTTTCTGACTATCTATATACTATTATTCTAATGTTAGCTCAGCATTATTCCATAGAATTGCAATGAACTATAGGATATTTAGGATAGTAACTATCTTTGGAAAACCTTATCCTGTTCTCTTAGATTTTTTTGAAGATGGGTTGTATTTAATTTTATAATACATACTTAGGATTTTCTGAAAAAAATCCATATAACCTTCCAAACTTTGCTCAGTTATTCCAACAGTAGAATAAGATTTCTTCTCTGGAACTTTAAAATGTTATTAGTCTGGCAGTCTCAGATTATCCACACTTATGTCTCAACCTTATTCCCACTTCCTTGCTTCTCAAATAATAATTGCTCTGAGTGATCACTCTATAAACTCTATCAATACTAATAAAGCTCTAGATCTTCTTTAGTATTATCTACAAGAGGTAGCTAAGTGCTAGCATATCTTAGAACATAATACCAATGACATTCTTGTTAGTCTTGTAAACCAACTATAAGACCTATAAACTTTAGTATTTAATCCAGCTCTTGTATTCATAAATGTATATACTTTTCTATTAGCTTGACAACTCCCTTCCTCTACTAACACTTCTATATCTAAGACCCTCTTATGTTATTCTAGACCCAACATACCTTTCTTTATAGAATAACATAACTCTTTCTATAGAGTTTAGCAATTTAAACACAAGTTTAGATAAAGAAAGGAAAAGTTGTAAGACTATGAAGATATAAGTGAAATTTAATCAAAAAGACATTGGATTTCTCACCCACAATTGTCTTTGTGAGCTACTAAGGATTGATGTCAAAGTTACAAATAGTAGACTCTATTTTATTTTTATTTTTATTTTTATTTTTTATTTTTTATTTTATTTTATTTTTATTGAAACCTAGAGTTAAGGTGTGATGGTCACATGTCACAGTCACAGGATCACATAATATAAAGAAAGATGTAAAAGGTTCTGAAATAAATAACATTATATAATATAACAACAGCATGTTAACCTTATAGCAAGTATACTTTAGGATAGATTAGTGTAGTGTGTATACAAACCACAGTCTGTGGTATAATAAGTGATATTTCTTATCTCACAAATAGTCTAAAGAATCTTGAAATTAACTATATCACTCTTATAATGTAGTCATCTCTCAAGAAGATTAAAAATTTGCCTCTAGATACTGAGAAGTAAATATTAATTAATATTATACTGTTACAAGAAAGAATAAAAAGTACTATTTTCTATTTATTTTTCTATTTTGGACTTGGAATTAGGAGTTAGTATGATGTTACAAAATGTTACATGTCTGTCACATGATCATGTGTCACACAAAAGGTTGTAGAAGTTTCTAAAACTATAATGTCATACTATATATCAACAGCATGTAATATATATACTCTTTAGGATAGACTAGGTTTAGTATAGTATAGATCATCAGCCCAGTATATATAAGATAGATACTTTGTACTCAGAACTCTATTAAGTTCTCTTATATTAACACAATATAAGATTCTTCTTTTGCTTTAATATTTTGAAACCTAAGTTATAACATTAGAACTTAATATTCACTTTATGAGACTACCTAACTTTCTCTTTCTTTACTCTTTTTTTATCCTTGATCAATAGTTAACATAACTACCTGTCATTCTCAGAATAGAAACTAAACTCCAGATATAAAGAGGAGCTAGCTGCTCAGTATAGGCAGTCATAAATGCTAGTGACTAGACTCAAGCCACTAACTAGATGTTACTGATTGTTTAATTGAATAGTGTCAAGTAATTTTGTGTAGAAGCTCTGTGCTACAATGTCCACTTATAACCTGTATGTGTAGAAGAATAGTAGGTATCTCTAAGATCCTATTTAGAATAGAATAGTCTTATTAGATTAAAATTGTTTACATTTCAATTAGGGCAGTAGTTAGTAGTTGAGATAGTATGAGATAGGACTTGAAGAGAGCCCACTAATACTTATAGAGATCAAGTCTAGTTCAGATTACAAATTAGAGAGGGAAACCAGTACTAGCTCCATCTTATCTTTTTATACATTCTTATCTCCCATCCCACCACCACTTTTATCATTACCTATCCTAATCAATTTCCCATTCATTTACTACAACATAAATCAACATAGTTTAATAAGTCTAAAACAAGTAATCTGTCAGTAACAAAAGTAGATAGCTGCCTTATAAATGCTGATAGCTCAAGTGGGACTAGGAGAAGAAGAAGCAGCAGTAGTTCCCCAACCCAACACTAGGCCAAATATAGAAGTGGCCAAGCCACAAACATTCAACAGAGCTACAAACAAAGTATCAGATTTCTTGACAGCATACAGGTTATACATCAGAATGAGGATGAGAGATATGACAGTAGAGGAGCAGGTACAGTGGGTGCTATCATATGTATAAGAAGGATCAGTAGATATTTGGAAGGAGAATGTAATGAAAGATTTAAAAAGTAGAAATTTGAGTTATGCAACAGTAGGAGAATTTCTGGCAGATTTGAAAGAAGAGTTTGGTAGAGAATATGATGAGATGATAAAAGTAGTGGAAATAAAGAAAGTTGAACAAGAAGGTAAGATAATAGAGAAGTTTGTACATAAGTTTAGAAGAGTAGCAAGAGATAAGGGGTATAAAGGAAGACTGTTGGTGGAAAAGTTCAAGAGAAGAATGAATGGGGTGATCAGGCAAAAACTGATGAAATCAGAATGCCTTCTAAGAGTATTGAGTAGTGGTGAGAGAACAGTGAATTTAGATAGGTATTGGAGAGAGAGTAGGTCAGAAAAAGAGAAATTGAGAGAAAAAAGGGAGACAGAAGCTCAAGCTCCAAGCTTGAACACACTATCAAATACTAGTAGGGCACAAAGGCAACAACTGCCTCAGCTCTAAGTATGGCTAAGATAACAAGAAATATAGTGGATGCTAGCAGAGTCTGCTCCAATAGAGGGAGTAGAGAGAACAGATACAGTTATGGTGTATCCACAATGGTGGGCAGGATTTGTGCCAAGGTGTGATCTATATTCTATAGATATGGATTGTAGAAAGAACTACTATAGTTGTAGGAAATTTAGATATCTGGTAAAAAATTGTAGGAATTGGGAAATTGTAGAATGAGAAAGGAGATTAGAATATAGAAATAATATGAATACTAATTTAAATAGGAAAGAGAGTCTAGTGGTCCTTGACTAGGCTCTAGTAGTAATGATAGGTTCATAATACACAGTAGAATAATAGAAAATATATCCTGCTACAACTTAGACAATGGTAATATGTTAAGAAAAGTTATAGTGAAGATTGGGTTAGAAAGAATTAATACTTATAAAGAAGTAATGGTAGAGGTATTGTTAGACAGTGGAGTGACAGGGTTGGTTATAAGTTTAGAGTTTACCAGAAAGTAGGGATTAAGTTAAAGAAAATAGAAAGAATAATATATGTGAGGAATGTAGGTAGTTTCTCTAACAAGGAGAGACTTATTGAGCATATGGTGGAAGTGAATATTTATTATCAGGGTCATAGAAGAGAATGGAGATTGATGTGATTGGTAGTCAGAAGTGAAGCATAATTTTGAGGATGCTATGGCTTACTCACCTCAACCCTAAAATTGACTAAAGAACAAGAAAGGTGAAGATGACAAAATGTTCAAAGAAGTGTGAAAAGCAGTGGAGACTGAAGTAGGAAAAGTCAGGGTAGCAGAAACAAAAAGAAAAAGAGAAAAGGAAGAAGAAATGAATGAAATGAAAAGTGAATCCATGTTTTTAGAAAGAAAGCAAGTGAGAGAATCCCAACAAATAAGTTGTGGGATTATACAATAGAGGTAAAAGAGGGATTTGTACCAAGGAAGGAGAAAGTGTATCTGTTGTCAAGAGAAGAGAGAGAAGAGGTATGTGAGTTCATTGAAGAGCAACTGAGGAAAGAGTACATCAGACTTTGAAGTTGCTTCAAATAGCACTAGTGTTTTTCACAGGAAAAAATAATGGTAAGAAGCATATGGTACAGAACTGTAGATATTTAAATGAATGGACAATCAAAAATAACTATCCCTTACCTTTGATTTCAGATATTATAGAAAATATCAGTACTAAAAAAGTATTTACTAAATTGAACTTACAATGGGATTATAATAATGTATAAATAAAGAAGGGATGGGTGGAAGGCAGTGTTCATAACTTTGAAAGGGTCATTTGAACTAACTGTGATATTATTTGAACTCATAAACTCTTTAGCAATATTTCAAATGATAATGAATGAAATTCTTTAGAACTTGATAAATACTGGAAAAGTAGCAAGTTTCATTAATGATGTTATAGTGGGTATGGAGGGAGGGAGAAGGGGAACATGATGAAGTAGTAGAGAAAGTGGTAAAGAGATTGGTAGAAAATAATTTATATGTAAAACCAGGAAAGTGTAGGTGGAAGATCAGAAAAGCAGGATTTTTGGAAGTGATAATTGGACTGGAGGGTATTAAGATGGAAGAAGAGAAGATAAAGGGAGTATTGGATTAGCTAACTCTGAAAGAAGTCAAAAATATACAGAAATTTTTAGAACTAGCCAATTACTATCAGCAGTTTATTAAGAATTTTGCAGTAATAGCCAGACCATTACACAACTTAGTGAAAAATGATCAAAAGTAGGACTGGACAATAAATAAAAGGTGTTGAAGGAAAGATTTACAAAAAAACTAGTGTTAGTAGTACCAGACTTAAACAAAAAAAATAAGAATGGAAGTAGATGCATTGAATATCTATGATAGGCAATGGATATCTGTAGCTTATCTCTCAAAATCTCTCAATGAGATAGAGAGAAACTATGAAACCCATAATAAGGAGATGTTGGCTGTAATAAGAGGGTTGGAAAACTAAAGGTATTTATTAGAGGACACAAAATTCAAGTTTGAGGTTTAGATAGACTACAAGAACCTAGAATATTTTATGAAAGCACAAA
>Ga0157358_1000715_pt1 | contig 14123 bp, 13 predicted proteins | sample AttcapACBM2_FD_111484 | JGI IMG/M metagenome (GOLD analysis project Ga0157358, IMG submission 111484) | Fungus gardens microbial communities from leaf cutter ant in Botucatu, State of São Paulo, Brazil - Atta capiguara ACBM2 | ecosystem: Host-associated > Fungi > Mycelium > Unclassified ...
CGTCTACTACCCTCTTTTTCTCTATCGCATGCTGTTTGAGCTGGCGTTGCAGCGCAACAGCCGTGAACGTGAGTTTGTGGCAGACCGTAATGCCTCAACCCTGGTCTCCCCGGCCGCGATTATCGAATCGCTGATCAAAGTGTCGGCCTATGCAAGCTATCGCAGCGAAGTTGAACGTAACTTCTTTAATGACCGGACGCTGCACGAAAACGAACTGGGCATCAGCAAAGCTATCGCTGCCGGTCTGCCAGCGCATGTCGCCACTCCGGACTTTATCAGCATTGTCCGCGAACAGAATGTGCCGCATCCGTTTGATTCCCACCCTCCGCTGGCAGAAAGGATGCGCAACGTCGGCTACAACATCGACGAAGCCGACTATGCCATGGTCGCCGCCGATTTCCCGGACGAGAGCTGGGTCGATCTGATGCCGGTTGCCAATGAGATCGAACAGCAGCTGTGGCAGAAATATGAACGCGACTTCTCCTCGGTGCATGAGGAGAGCCTAGCCTGGCGCTATCAGCCTGAAGGAGAGATGGAAACCGCGCTGGTACTGAAGCATTTCCCCAATGTGCCTTACACGCTGAAAGATGGCTCGCAGATTGTCATCACCTGGCAGGGCATCGTGTCGCCGAAAACCGGCGAACTGCTGGATTGGGATAACGTTAAAAACATCAACGTCATTCGTAATTTCGGCCGGGATAAGCTCTACGTGCAGCATGAGCAGCCGAACACTAAGGGCAAAAAGCGCAGTGAGATTCCCTTGCCGGGCCTGAAGAAGGAGATTGAAGCCTTCAAGAATATCCTCGGCCTGTACTGGCATCGTCATCAGACGGTCCGGGCATTACTGAAAGAAGAAGCAGCGGCAGCAGCGCAAAGCGCCTGACGCACAGCGCATCATCTATTCAGAATTTGTATTTCTGACTCAACAAATAAAGGAGCTATTGTGTTTAAAAGAGCAAGCAGGGCCATATTACCCGGGATGCTGGTAACCGCCCTCGTACTGCCACTGGCCGCATGCGACAACAGTGATAAAGCGGATGCAAAACCGGCTCCGCAGAGCCAGCCGCAGGCCGTTGCAGAGGATACAACTGCGCAACTCACCACTAAACTGAACGCCTATGTGGGATGTTTTAACACCACCGATGGATCGGTCCGTGACAGTGCTCTGCGCTATGTAAGCTGGATTGCGAATGTTGAAAAGGGCCCCACCGGCAAGGAGCGCAGTGTCAACCTGCTGGGGGATGTCACGCCTTACGAACTGGATAAATGTACTAAAGCTATCAATGAGGCATCAAAGGCCAGCCCAAAAATGCCGGCGCTGGATGAGGCAGCCACACAGTATCTGGCGGATTTAACGGCACTGCAGCCGCTGGTTTCAGAGGCACACCTCTACTACAGTCAGGACGATTACAAGGATGATGGCTTCGCGAAAGGCAAGCAGATGCATCAGCCGCTCATGCAGGCCTTTGACCGCTTTATGAAATCCAGCGACCAGTTCGGTGCCGAAGTTGAGAAAGAGAACAATGCCCTCACCGCTGCGCAGCTCGTTGAAATTGAAAAGTCTGAGGGCCGCCATAGTCGCTACTATCGCCTGGCATTAGTCACTCAGGCTAAACAGCTGGCGACCGTGCTGACCGCATCCGCGCCCGATGTGGCGGAGATGACAAAATCGATTGATGCTTACAGTGCGCTGCTGGCTGAGGCAGGAAAGGCAACGGCCAGCGAAGCGGGCAAGCCATTAACCTGGTCCATCTTCCAGGAGAATGCAGGAACCTTCCTGAAAGACTGCAAAGATCGCATGCGTCGGGTCCGCGATAAAACGCCTTACAGCACAGGTGAGCAGAGTCTGCTGAAAGGAAGCGGTAATACGGGCTGGATGGTATCGGGTTCACCGATGCGCGTTTTAAAGTCCTATAACGAACTGGTCGAGGCCAGTAACCGCCTGTAAGCTGGCTGCCCGTCCCCATGAGATTCCGGGGCGGGCTGGCACAGTCCGTTAGCCTGCTAATCCCAGTGGCAAAGCCCTTGCAGCCATTCTGCAACTCGACTGGGCGGGCGAACATCTGCCCGACAAAACCGAAGCCAGCCGTCTGCAGCCTTTGCGCTGCAGCTACTATTTTCTCAAAGAGAGCCTGGATCAGGGTTACGTTCCCGCCAGTGTGCCACCGGGGCACGTGCTGATTGCTAACCTGCCGCCACTGGCAGACAACGACGTCAGCACCTATAAATTTGGCTGGGACGTGGGAGACAGTCTGGCGCTTCAGCGCAGCTGGGAGAAAATCGACCCGGTCCGGCGTGCGCAGTTTAAGGCCGTCTCTGGCACACGCAACGTCATCGTCGGTGGTCAGACACGTCGTGAGAACACCACCCGCGTCAATGACAGCATCCTGCAAACCCTGACTGATCTCTCTGAACTGGATCGACTGCCCTGTCTGATGACCCTTGAGACCGCACATAGCACGCCCGGGCTGATGGCATATATCCGGCAGCATCCCTTCATCAACGAACTACACTGGCAGTCCGCCGTGGTCAGCGCGATCGATGTCGCGGCAACCCGCCTGTCGCGCCTGATTCTGAACCCGAAAGGCGTGAGCCATGTGCGGCTGAATCCTGATCTCGCCCTGCTGTCACTCACCGCAACACCCTCGTCAGATTTACAGGTAGAGACGCATCAGGAAGGTCGTAACCTCTGTCTGCAATGTTCACTGGGTTTGCCGTTACTGCAGGGCCTGGATCGGCTCGGGGCGTTGTCACTGACGGGCGTAAGAGCGATCGATCTGGCACCTGTAGTGGAGCGTTTTCCCTGTCTGACTGAGTTGCGTCTCTGGGGGAACCCCGGCGTGGTCAGCCAAATGCAGAGTATTGCTGCACTGCCACTGTTGCAGATGCTGACCCTCTCCAACATTTTTGGCTTTAGCGCGGCCGACTTTCCCCGTCCCGGACAGTTGCCGAATCTCTCCAGCCTGTGGATGACCAGCGTCCCGTCTGATTTGGTGAGTTATGTCAGAATCGCTTATAAGCAGGCCACAACGCTGGGGCTGGACCTCTCGTTGAGTAAGGCCCGCAAGCCGGAGTGGCTGACTGAAAACCTGCATAATCCGTTCCGCGACTGGGATGGTCGCGAACATATTTCGGCCACGCATGCCCGAAAAGCGGCGCTGGCTTACAAAAACCTGCGGACTGCGACACAGAATATTACCAGCAACATGGATGTTGCAGCCCTGTTGACGGCCGCCGTAACCGCCTACTCCGAAGCCTTTAATCTCATCGACCGGCGTTCGAAGGCGATCGAGACCGTGGAACGTGAAGAGATTTACAGTGTGTTGTTCGATGTCCTGAATCCGCTGGAGCAGAAGCTGGGCGAACAAGGCGCTTCACTTGTGGATCAGTCGCGTCTTTACCAGCTGTTCGACCAGATACGCGGATTCTGAGGTATAGGTCTTCTACGGCCGGGTCACGAAGCCCCTTCCTTACCCGGCCTTTTGCGCATACCTTTCAGCAGTGCCTGCGTCACATCAGAAGCCTTTCCGGAGAGCGAACAAACCAGTCCGAACTCGCGGTGTATCGCAGGGGTTATCGGCACGACAGACAGGCCGCGCCGTTCTGCCGGCAGGGCTGATTCGGGAACCAGCGCAACACCCATGTTCTCACGTACCAGCATGCAGGCGCTGATCCAGTCGCGAACTTTTATGCGCACGTCAGAGAGCTGGAGCCCCGCCTGTTCGATCAGGCTTTTGCCATTCACCACGCACCCGCCTGTTGCCAGCACAAAGGGCTGGTCTGCCAGTTCCTGCAATGTTATCCCGTTCGCGCCAGACTGCGGGTAGCTGACTGGCATCACCGCGACCCATGCGTCCCGGCCTAATATCACATCTGCACGTCCGGGCGCGGGATTCATCACCACTCCCAGCTCAACGGTGTCTGCTGCGAGCCACTCCTCAACTTCCTCGTCTGTTCCTTCAAGCACCACAACCTCGATGCCCGGATAGAGACGCCTGACGTTCCGCAACAGGCCAGGCAGAAGTGTGGAGGTCACAGAGGGAAAGCTGGCAAGCCTGATACGCCCGCCCTGTAACCCCCGACTCTCATCAGCAAGCTCACGGATCGCATTGAGCTGCACCAGCATTGTTCGCGCATGTTCAATCACCTGTTCACCCAGCGCGGTGACACTGATGTGCCGACGCTCACGCACAAACACCGGGAACCCGAGTGACGACTCCAGCTGGGCAATCGCCTGGCTGGCAGCGGACTGGGTCATGCCTGTCGCTTCAGCGGCACGTGAGATGTTTCGGACGTCGGCCACGGCCAGCATCAGGCGCCAGTGCACAAGATTCATCATCTTTATCAGTAGCTCGGCTAATAGTTGACTTATGAATCATTAATTTTACAGCAGCATTCAGGTTAAACATAGTATGTCGGGGAACAGCATTCATTCTTAACGGAGAACCGATGAAACTTTACTACGCCCCGTCTACCTGCTCGCTTTCACCTCACATCGTGCTGCGCGAGCTGGCACTGGAGTTTGAACTGATCAGAGTCAATAACAGGAGCAAACTCACCGCTGACGGTCGCGATTTTCGCCTCATTAATCCTAAAGGCTATGTCGCTGCGCTGGAGCTGGATGATGGTCAGATACTGACTGAAGGGCCTGCGATTGTGCAGTATCTTGCCGATCTGATGCCACAAAGCGGGCTGGCACCACCAGCAGGAAGCTGGGAGCGGGTTCGGCTGCAGGAGTGGCTTAACTTTATCAGCAGCGAAATCCACGCGGGGTCCGCGCTCTTGTTCAATACGACACTTCCAGACGCTGTTCTGGCAATCTTTCGTGAGAAGCTCTTTAAACGATTCGACTATTTGCAGGAGGTGCTGACGGATAAAACGTATCTGATGGGGGAGTCATTCAGCGTTGCCGATACTTACCTTTTTACCATACTGGGCTGGTGCAAGTACTTCAATATTGAACTCGATCGCTGGTCTGCGCTGGTGGCTTACAGGGCAGCAATCAATACGCGCCCTGCTGTTCAGGCAGCCTTACTGGCAGAGACGTTATAGTAAATCCGGCATGGTTTTCGCCATAATGGGATACATAGCAGGTCTGATCTGCTCAGATGCTTACATCTTGCCTACAGGGCGCCTGATAGACAAAGCGGACACTGACATACGGCTTTGCCGGCTAACGGAGCAGACCTTAATCAAACGGAACCCTCTTTTTCAATGACCAGCACGCGGGCGACACCTTGCGGACGCGCAATATGTTCTGTCCCTTCGCTGGCATAGAAAATATCACCTGTGTTGAGTGTCCTGCTTTTGATCTCACCGTTTTCTTTGTATTGCATCTCAACACAACCATCCATGACAGCAAAAACCTCCTGTCCGTCATTGATGTGCCATTTATAGGGCTGATCGGTCCAGTGAAGTTTCACGCTGATATTGTCGAAGCTGGCAATGTGTTGAGCATCCCAGGCTTTAGAGCCGGTAAATGCTTTACTGCGATAAAAGTTCATCTTTTCTCTCTCACAAACGTGATTTAACGTCATGAATAGCAGAGAGCGTTGATGGGTTCTACACGCTTGCCGTATTTTGTCCTGATTTGTCCCTGGGTTGTCCGTTTGATGGCAAAGCTGGGATGTGGGATCAGAGAACGAGGGGCCAGAAAATGTGATGCTCTTAGAATCAGGGCGTTTCGAAGTCCGAATCCTGTTTTTTATCAGATGACTGCCTGATGATCTCTGTGTATGGCTAACGCACTCTTACGGAAGACCCCAGACCCGGGACGGAGCCGACGTCCGCTTCGTGCCAGAAGCAGACGTTGGCAGTTCAATCCTCACAGGCATCCTGACGGAGGAGACGCATGCGGCACACGTCCAGAATTTCATCAGCAAGAGCGGAATTATCCGGGCAGGCTCGGGATAGTACCAGGGCACCAACAAGATGCGCTATGGTATCTATCAGGTCTGTGCGCGTTTCATGTTCATTTTCTAAAACTGCCAACTGACGTTCAATTCCGGCGGCAAACGTCTCCCTGATTGATTCAGACTGCCGGGCTGTATCGGCACCCAGTGCCGACATCACGCAGCCTTTGCCCCTATCATCGCGATGCGGTCGGGAGAGGTAGTATTTAATAAATCTTTCCCGGTCCACACCTGCCGTGCTTTCTGCTGAACGCGTGAAACCGCAGTTCATTGACTCCGCCATCAGGTCAGCCTTAGAGCCAAAGTGTTTGTAGAAACCGCCGTGGGTTAACCCTGCCGCTGACATCAGTTCTGCAACGCCTACGCCGTCAAAACCGCGTTCACGAAAAAGTTCTGAAGCCGTTTCAACAATGCGTGTCCGGTTTTCCCGAACCTGCTCTTTTGACACTTTCATGCTTTGCTACACCTCTCAAAAATAGGGGCTAAGTATACATTGATGATGATCATAATCAAAAAATTTGACATTATAGATTATGATCATCATCATTAATTTGACCTTTTACCTACCACTTAGCTAGAGAATAATCATGACGATATTGTTTCAACCTTATGATCTCGGCCCAATAACACTTGCCAATCATATCGTGATGGCACCGCTGACGCGTAACCGGGCCGGAGCCGGTCTGGTACCCAGCGAACTGGCGGCGACCTACTATGCCCAGCGCGCCACAGCAGGCTTGTTGATTACTGAAGCCACGCAGATCTCCGCCCAGGCGCAGGGCTATCAGGATACGCCGGGTATCTATACACAGGCTCAAATTGATGGCTGGCGCAAAGTAACGGATGCGGTGCATGCAAAAGGTGGGCGCATATTTGTACAGTTATGGCACGTAGGACGAATTTCGCATGTCGATTTACAACCGGGCGGCGCTGCGCCGGTCGCCCCGTCCGCTATCCGTGCCATGACCAAGACCTTTGTGAACAATGGTTTTACGGACGTCTCTGAACCACGTGCGCTTGAGCTGCAGGAAATACCGGGGATTATCGACGATTTCAGAAAAGCTGCCGCCAATGCCATTGCCGCCGGCTTTGACGGCGTTGAGATCCACGGTGCAAATGGTTATCTGCTGGAACAATTCCTGAAAGATGGCGCAAACCAGCGTAATGATGAATACGGCGGCTCTGTCGAAAATCGTGCGCGCTTGCTGCTGGAAGTCACAGCGGCAGTAAAGGATGAGATTGGCGCAGAACGCACTGGCGTACGCATTTCACCAGTTTCACCAGCTAATGCGATTTCGTGCAGTGATCCGCAGCCACAATATGACTACCTCGCTGAACAACTCAATGCATTAGGTATTGTGTACCTCCATGTGGTTGAAGGTGCTACGGGCGGCCCGCGAGATGTATCACCGTTCGATTACGACGCACTACGCCAGCGCTTTAAAAACACCTGGATCGGCAACAATGGCTATGACCTGGCGCTGGCGTCCACTCAACTTGCGCAAGGCAAAGCCGAACTGTTCGCGTTCGGTCGCCCGTTCATCTCCAATCCAGATCTGGTCGAAAGGCTGAAGACGGGCGCACCTCTGGTCCCAATCAATCCTGAAACACTCTATGGCGGTGGTGCCCAAGGCTACACCGATTATCCGTCGCTTGCCGAGAGCAGCAAGTAGATCTGTGGTGTCACGGTTCTACTTATATCGCGCAGTGCGAATTCTGTTCACACATCATAAAAGAAGATCGACATGACTAAAGTTTCAGTTCTCATTACAGGTGCCTCCACGGGTATTGGTGCTGGCTACGCAGAACGGTTTGCCCGCCGGGGTCACGACCTTGTTCTGGTTGCACGTGATAAAGCGAAGTTAGAGATACTGGCCGAGCGTCTGCAACAGGAAAATGACATTTCTGTCGACGTTCTGCCTGCCGACCTCACGAAAACGAGTGATCTAGCGCTGGTTGAAGCTCGCCTGCGTGAAGACACACAAATTGGCATTCTTATCAATAACGCGGGTATCGCGCAGTCAGGTAGTTTTGCAGAGCAAACGCCTGAATCCATAGAAAGTCTCATCGCACTCAACGTCACTGCCCTGACAAGGCTTGCCAGTGCCGTGACGCCGCGGTTTGTGCAGGCGGGTGAAGGGTCAATCGTCAACATTGGTTCGGTAGTAGGCCTGGCCCCGGAATTTGCCATGACAGTGTACGGCGCAACCAAAGCCTTTGTTCTTTTCCTGTCTCAGGGAATGAATGTAGAGCTGTCATCTAAAGGCATATATATTCAGGCTGTGCTCCCTGCCGGCACTTACACGGAAATTTGGGACCGTGCGGGTATCGATATCAGTAACGCGGCACAATTCATGGAAGTTGGCGAGTTAGTGGATGCCGCACTGGTTGGCTTTGATCGCCGTGAGCTTGTCACCATCCCACCACTACAGATGGCTGAACGCTGGGACACTCTCGATACCTCGCGTCAGACTCTGCTTTCTGACATCAAACAAGATGAAGTTGCTGAACGATATAAAGCACTTTAGTCAATCAGGTACGCTCAGCAGAACGCCCTTTGGGCTGTTCTGCTGAAAACAAACCCTATCCCCACGCATTACAGCGTGACGTCTCATCAGCGATGAGCATTCTCAAACACATCGTGAGGCCTTATTCAGTATGGCAAAAAAACGTGTAGCACTGGTTACCGGTGCGTCCTCAGGCATCGGCGAAGCGTCGGCTATTAAACTTTTAGCAGCGGGGTATACGGTATATGGCACGAGTCGGCGTGGCTCCATGGAAGGAACGCATCCGTTTCCCTTGCTGACGCTTGATGTAACAGACGGCGCTTCTGTCAGGGCCGCCATTGAGAAGTTACTTCGTCTGGAGGGACGAATCGATCTTCTGGTTAATAATGCAGGCTTTGGGATCGCACCAGCCGCTGCGGAAGAAAGTTCTGTCGTACAGGCAAGACTTATGTTCGACACCAACTTTTTTGGCATCGTCAGGTTGACTCGGGCGGTGATCCCTCACATGCGCCGCCAGGGCAGCGGGCGCATTATTAACATCGGCTCGATACTTGGGGTCGTTCCGTTTCCGTATGTGGCACTTTATGCTGCCAGTAAGTATGCGGTCGAGGGGTATACGGGGGCTCTGGATCATGAATTACGCACGCAGGGTATTCGGGTTTCTGTCATCGAACCTGCTTACATGAAAACGCAGTTTGAAGCCAATACGATAGAGCCGGATGCCAAGCCTGAAGAGTATGACATGATCCGGGCTAAGTTGGCGAAAGTGCTTAGCAAGGCCATGACCGAAGCGGAAAGCCCTGAGATAGTAGGTGAAGTTGTGGTTAAAGCCGCTCAGACTTTACATCCAAAAGTGCGATACACGGCGGAAACGCTGGCCGGTAAATTGAATTTTCTCCTCAGGGTCGCGCCTGCCTCATTCCTGGATAAGGTCGTGCGTAAAAATCTTCAGCTGGATGCGAAAGGTTAAAAAATGAAATTTTCTCAACTGGCTGTTCTGACTGCGGTTTTGTTTTTCATCCTGGCCACGGCATGGATGTTTTTCCCGGAACAGCTTTTAACGCAATGGGGCATCGAGCCCACGCCAGGTACTGACGTTATTTGTCGCCGCTCGGCCGCATTTTTTGCAGGAATAAGCGTGATGTGTTTCTTAGCCAGAAATGCCGAGCCTTCCCCGGTCCGTTATGCTCTGGCCGCGGGTATCAGCACAACAGCGTTTATTTCAGCCGTGCTGGGCATCGCTGAATGGCGTGAAGGGCACGTTAGCGGGCAGATCCTTTTTGCCGTATTAATCGAGCTGTTCCTTGGTACCGCTTTTTTACTCAGCAACAAGCCCCCTGTGAAAAATGTTACTGGCAAATATTAAAGGGTAAAGACCAAATGAAAAGCAGGACGATGAAAGCCTTTACGTTTAAACGTTATGGTAAATCCCCTGATCAGGGATTCGATAACGTGGATTTTCCTTCCCCCGGTGCTGATGAAATCCTGGTGAAGGTACACGCTGTTGGCCTTAACCCCATTGACAACATGATCCCAACCGGAATGTTTAAGCCGGTATTGCATTTTAAACTCCCTGCGACGCTGGGAAGTGATTTGGCCGGTGTCGTCGTTGCAGTGGGGGCTCGTGTGACCCGTTTTATCCCGGGTGACGCAATTTTTGCCAGTATTTTCGATACGGGAATGGGCTCTCTGGCCGAATTTGTTGTGGTTCCTGAAAGTCTGGCTGCTCTTAAACCGGCAAATCTGGATTTTGTGCAGGCAGCTTCACTTCCGATGGTGAGCCTCACATCCTGGCAGGCGTTCACAGAGCGAGCGAATCTGCAGCCTGGACAGAAGGTTTTCATCCCGGCAGGGTCCGGAGGAATTGGGAGCTTTGCGATCCAACTGGCCAGGCACCTTGGTGCGAAGGTAGGAACAACAACAAGTTCAGTAAACGTCGAGTGGGTAAATCGTCTTGGCGCAGATGAAGTAGTCGACTATAAAAATCAGGAATTTGAAAATGTACTGAGTGACTACGATATTGTTCTGGGCACTGTGAGAGGGAATGCAATTGAAAAGTCCACTCAAACTCTTAAACCAGGCGGAAAGATTATTTCTCTCATCGGGCCGTTAGATGCCGCGTTCGCACAGGCCCGGGGATTGAACTTTTTACTGCGTTTTGTGTTCTGGCTGATGAGTCGTAAGATTATAAGTCTTACGAAAAAACGAAGCCTGACCTATTCATTTCTCTTCGTTCGACCTGACGGCGCTCAATTAACTCAAATAAGCAAACTCACAGAAGCGGAACACATCATCCCTGTGATCGATAAGGTTTTTCCCTTTGCAGCGACAAAGGATGCTCTTGACTATCTTGCCCGGGGACATGCGAAGGGCAAAGTTGTTGTTATGTTACAAGAGTGACAACAATGACGGTTTGCGTCTGCCCACGATAAGAGATAACCGCTCAAGTCTGTTGCCTCAGGAACTAAATCCACTGCCTCATGGAAGAGATGCGGCATGGCCGCTTTTCGCTCATAGCGGACATTGACCTACGTATCAGCCCGCTTGGTGCCAGAAGCGGACGTTATGATGGTGTTCAGAAAAAATTAATTAATATCCAAAGTCACTTTGAGAATCATAGTCATTCAGATCTATATTGAGTAGCAATTCTGATGCATGATAAGCGGCTTTCCCAGCGTTAAAATCATCTCTATTTGAAAGCACAACTACTGTTAACTTTGAATTAACATGTCTGACGAAAAATGAAGCGTAGCCTATCCAGCTTCCTGAGTGCAACAGGCTTTTTTCTTTAAAATCATGCTGAACAAATAAACCTGATCCATAAGCCTGATAACTCGCAACCCTAGAATTAACATCAGCTATTAGTTCATCGAAAGGATCAGAAATCATGTCTAGTATCTTGCTATTTCCTGATTTAACACTTGAGAAATTCCCACCCCATTTCATCAAATCTTCTGGTGTAGAGTAAACAGCCCCATCGCCAGTTTGTGTCCATAAGCTTTCATTATGTTCATAACATCCTGTCAACTCAGAAGGACTATATCCTTTAGCTGTTTCTATTTCGATAGGGTACGATTCGTTATAAAACGTATCATTCATATTGAGGGGTGTGAAAATCATATCACGCGCAAATTGTGATATTTTTCTGCCTGTAACTCTTTCAATTATAATTGAAAGGAGGAAATAGTTCGTATTGGAGTAAGCGAATTTATGCCCTGCGATAAAATCTGGCTTACTGCAATCGCAGACGTCTTTCAAACTTTCTGTTGGAGACAAGCTTCCAGATAGTGAAATACCTCTTTCTTCCGCTATGTCGATATAATCTTTCAATCCACTTGTATGGTGAATTAGATTGTCGATTTTTATAAGGCTGGCATAGTCAGGAAGTTCCGGTATGAATTTTTTATAGTATCATTTAAAGAAATTCGACCTTCGCTTTCTAATAAGTGAATACAAAAAGCAGTGAATTGCTTTGAAAGTGAGGCGATGTTAAACACCGTTTTTTTACTAACATCAATACCTTTTTCTACATCAGCCTTACCGCGCCCCAGATAATACTCATTGCCGTCATCAAATCTGGCCATGAGAACGACACCCGGTTCATCATCACAAACTTCATTTAACAAAACACCCAGCTTCTCATTTAGCTGTAAATTCATATTATAAAATCCTTTTATTAACCGATAAGTAAAAATGCCAACTGTGAATCAATATTCAAAATAACTAATTATACATATTTACACCCGATTATTATCGTAACATATTACAATCACTTGATGTTATCAGTATAAAACAAATGTCCGCTTCTCGCTCACAGCGGACCTTGCAGCACGTATGTCCGCTTTGTGCCAGAAGCCGACATTCAAAAGAGCATGTTTGGGATGCCTTCCTGAAGAAACGACGCATGGTGTTTATTTACGTAGGGTAATTGACAACGCTAAAAAAACAGCGCGGGAGAAAGCATAGACAGTATTCAGAAAAGTTAAGAATTGCATGCTTCGGGCAAGTGGTTTGCTTTTGTAAATTGAGTAAGCTCATCAGCGTTGTTCTGTCATCTCAGCGAGGTGCTTTTCCCTTTCAGGAAATCAGATGTCCCGTGATTTGATAGCCTGACATCCGTACGCTCTGTGCCAGCGGCAGACTTCTAAGCAGCAACCAGTCGTTCATATAATTAAGTGATTAAACATATGAAAATCATGTTTTAACGTAAGGTATATTTATGCGCTCTTGAATTCAGGCATGAAAATAAAGGCGAAATTCCAGTTTCCCTTTCGAAGATAGAGATACCTTTGCTGGGCTGAACAGATAATGGCAATCCTTCGCCATGACAACCTTAATCCTGACGATGAGCAGTCTCTTTGGCTTTCCACAAAGCGAATAGCGTAATCGCCAACGCGAAACTGACGTACAAAGAAACCCACAGCGTACTGCCCGTCTCTTTAAATAACGTGGTGATGATCAGGGGCGCAAAACCACCGCCGACAATTCCCGCCAGGGTGTATGCCAGGGATGAACCCGCGTAACGCACATGACCAGGGAACTGCTCAGTGACAAACGCTGCCTGCGGTCCGTACATCATCGCGTGGATCAGCAAACCGCCAATCACCGCCAGCACGATCAGCACCGGATGCGAGCTATCGAGCAACACAAAGAACAGAAAAGACCAGACAACCGCCAGCAGCGCACCGGTAATGTAAACCGGGCGTCGCCCCCACTTATCTGAAAGCGCGCCAAACATCGGCACCGTGATCGCGTTAACTATTGCGCCTAGCATCGTAGCCATTAACGCCAGTGGACGCGGTAATTGCAGTACGGTGGTGACATAGGTCAGCGTAAAAACGACCACCAGCGCGTAAAGCACATCGGAGCCGATACGCGATCCACCGGCAATGAATAGCTGTTTCGGATAGTTTACGAAAACCTCTTTTAACGGCGTGTGCGTGGTTTTCTCTTGTTCCTGCATGGCGACAAAGGTTGGCGTCTCTTCCACACCGCGACGCAGCCACAGGCCAAAAATTACCAATGCCAGGCTTAGCAGGAAAGGAATGCGCCAGCCCCACGCCTGAAACTGATCGGCGCTCATCATTACCGTAACCAACGTAATAAAGCCAGTACCGATCAGCGTGCCGCAGGATGGCCCAACCTGCGCAAATGAGGCATTACGCCCGCGTTTGTTCGCGTCGCCATGCTCCATCGATAACAACACGGCCCCTGCCCATTCGCCGCCCAGCGCGATGCCCTGCACAAACCGCAGTGCGACTAACAGAATCGGGCTCCAGATGCCCCAGACCGCATAGCCCGGCAGCAAGCCCATTAGCGCCGTGGTTACGCCCATAATCACCAGCGTGATGATTAACACCGCTTTGCGCCCCGCGACATCGCCAAGGTGGCCGAACACGAAGCCTCCTAGCGGACGTGAAATATAGCCTACCGCATAGGTTGAAAACGCCAGAATGGTACCGACCAGCGGATCGAAGCTGGGGAAAAAGACATGGTTAAACACCAGCGCGGCCATGATGTTGTAAACAGTAAAATCGTACCACTCGAGCGCGGTGCCAATCGAACTGGCAGCAGCCAGACGCCCGGTCTTCGATTTGGTACGCACTGCGCCTGCCGCATGGTGCAGAGAATCGGTATCAGCCATGGGTCAGCTCCTGTTTTGTTAACTGCCAGTTGAGGGCATAACGCTGTATCTCTCCCGTAA